>ERZ772860.1560-NODE-1560-length-15477-cov-14.101219_pt1 | contig 15477 bp, 18 predicted proteins | sample MGYA00511342_ERZ772860 | MGnify/ENA primary metagenome ERZ772860 (study PRJEB29015, sample SAMEA2737665) | human gut metagenome | biome: human gut; feature: human-associated habitat; material: faeces | place: China | collected 2012 ... | reverse complement strand
ACATAATCTCCTCCTGATATAATTAACATCGAGTCCAAGAATATGTCCGCATTCCCTTTTGTACATTTTAATATTGATATTTACAGATAAGAAGAGTACAATTGTGGAGGCATTGAAGCATTTTAAGATGATTCAGCAGAAATAAAATGAGTTTGATAAACTTGAATTTGTGGAGAATACTGGCTTATGAAAATACATATTATTGGTTGCAGTGGTTCTGGAAAAACCTATTTAGCAAATGCACTTTCAAAAAAGTATAATATTTCCCATTTCGACTTAGATGATATTCAATGGGATAATAACGCCAAAGAATATGGCAAAAAGAGAACGCTTGATGAACGAAAAGCGTTATTACAAGAAATATTATATAATAATGATGAGTGGATAATTGATGGGGTATATTATGCCTGGGTACAGCAAAGTTTTGATGAAGCTGATAAAATATATGTTTTAGATATGCCGGGTTATTTATATAAAAGTAGAATTATTATGCGCTCTATAAAAAGAAAATTGGGAATACAAAAAGGAAAAAGAGAAACTTTGAAATCGGTCTATAACCTTTTGAAATGGACTGAAACTTTTCAGAATAAAAATCTGAAAGAAATAAGAAGTATTTTAGATAGATATGATGATAAAGTTATATGGCTATCAAGAAAAAAAGATGTAGAGAAAATAATAAAGGCAGTATGATAACTTCCAGTTTGTATGTATAGTAAATCTAAACTGTATTTTAGCAACATGTCTTGAGTGGGGGCAAAAAACGCCACCATATATCATAAATGATGGGTTCAAGGGAAAAATCCCTTGCTAGAACAGCATTTCGATGGAGACATCTCTAATGCGTATCTAGCCGTCGCTGGGGACTAATATATAAGAAGGAATATTGTTTGAGCAGGAAAAGACATAGAAGACTCTGGTTATATCGCAGGATATGTGCCTTGAAAGAATTGATTTGCGATAGATAGAAATATTTGAAAACTACCATTCAGTAAAATCTATTCCATTTTAGTAAGTCTTGAGATAAAATATGTTCTGTGAATTATTCACAAGATAATATTTTGAGGAGGCTTGGCAATGAACAAGGATTTTGAACGCTGCTGTAGCTTTCTTGCAGACATGATTATTAAATATGCACCAGAGATAAAAGAAGAAGTAGAGGTGTGTATGATGATCAAGGATTCAATTGATGACGAGAAAGTAAGCAGGCAGAAACAATTTGACCGGTTCTGTTATTACTTAGGTGGGGTAAAACAGTTTCTGGACAAAAAGGCTGCATAGGCAGCTGGCATCCTGTAGATAATATGTTACGGGATGTATACATATATTACGGGACTTCATTCATAAGAGTGGAGTCTTTTTGTTTTATTCTTTCATCTTGGTAAAAGTTTTGGTTGAACAGAGGTTGGAACGATGATAAGATTTAGTTGGGACAATAGTGAACACATGTGTTCACATTTCATAACTAAGAAGTAATGGATTGGAGAGGTGCTTATGGCAGATAAAATTGGAACTGATGAATATGGGGAAATACTTATATATCAGACTGATGATGGGCAGACAAATATAGAAGTTAAAATAGAAGATGATACAGTGTGGCTGACGCAACAGCAGCTTACTGAATTATATCAATGCAGTAAATCAAATATAAGTGAACATATAAAGCATATATTCGAAGAAGGGGAGCTGGATAAGGATTCAGTTGTTCGGAAATTCCGAACAACTGCAGATGATGGAAAAACATATAATGTTACTTATTACAATTTAGATATGATTATCTCTCTTGGATACAGAATTAAATCAGTGATTGCAACAAGATTCAGACAGTGGGCGACACAGAGATTAAAAGAATATATGATTAAGGGTTTTACGATAGATGATGAGTGACTGAAAGGAAATGGTGGAGGAAATTACTGGAAAGAGTTACTTGACAGAATCAGGGATATAAGATCTTCAGAAAAGGTATTGTATTGTCAGGTTCTTGATTTGTATGCTATGAGTGTAGATTACAATCCTCATAGCGAAGAGTCTGTTAGATTCTTTAAAATTGTTCAGAATAAACTTCACTATGCAGCTCATGGTCATACTACGGCAGAGGTTATATATCAACGGGCAGATGCAGAAAAGCCATTTATGGGACTTACTTCATTTGCCGGAGAATTACCAGCATTAAAGGATATATGAATTGCAAAGAATTATCTTGAAGAAAATGAACTCAAAGTATTAAACAATCTTGTTTCTGGTTATTTTGATCTGGCTGAAATTAATGCAATTGAGCATAAGCCAATGTATATGGATGATTATGTAAAGCAGCTGGATAGTGTGTTGTCATCAGGAAATAGAAAACTTTTAACTGGAGCTGGTTCTGTAAGTCATAAACAGGCATTGGAGAAAGCGAAAGCGGAATATAGAAAATATCAGGAGATTACTTTGACACCAGTCGAAAAAGCATATCTTGAAAGCATTAAAGAGGTTTCCAAGGAAGTAAAAAGGAGATAACATCTGATGAAAAAACAGCAGAAATCCGTCCAGGGCGGATACATCTGCACAAGAGTGAGGACAAAAACGGTATTCTGTGGAGCGGTTGGTGCCTCAAAAAACACCGCATTCTGGTAGGGCTGTGCCGCCGTTGAACAAATCAGTGCAGCGAAACCGAATACTGCAAAAGCCAGGGCATTCCCCGAAGCGGCAGACAGCAAGAAAACGCAAGCAACGACAGCGGATAATTGTGAGTAGCTCTGTTTTGGCATCAATATTGATTATCACTATTATTGTTGTGATATGTAAAAGCTGCTCAGATGGCAAGGAGAATCTCGCTGTATTGCAGGGAGTTTGGCATTACAATCAGTACACAGAGCATGAGTTTGACGGTAGAGGCAGTGGCTGTATGTGTATTGAGGAAACCAATCACTATGAGTTCACCTACACCATAGACGGTGATACCCTCAAGATAGACTATGCACTCGATTATGTGACCGACTGCGAATACGATTTCAAGCTTGAAAACAATAATTTGACCCTCATCGGAGGAAAAGGAACGGCAAATCCAGGTCAGGAGTACACCCTTGAACGGATACATTGAAGAAAGGAGTTTTTATGAAGAAATTTACCTTATTTGCTACACTGACACTCTGCAATCTGCTGCTGGTGGGATGCGGAAAACAGCCGCAGAAGCCGCCGGGTGGTACGGAGCCGCCCACAAGCAGCACGCAGTCGGAAAACACCGAGCTTGCTTCCCTAAGAAGCAGTATCGCTGAAAAGAAATGTATGCTCGGCGTCGGCTTTCTCGGCTATGTGGACAGCGAGTGCGACGAAAAAGCAGTGCAGCAATTCGTGAATGACAGTGCGCTTGCAAGCGAATATCCGTTCTTGAAGGAGCTTAACGAGGTGGTTTTGGACGGTTCCGAGCTGTACGCCTTTGTCCCTACCGGCAAAGATGCCGTTATCACCATTTACTATGCGGAGATATCTGAGGACGGAAACTATATCGATCACAAGGATGTGCCTCTCTTCATCGGCGATGCAGGCGAAGCAATTGTAGTGCGCTGCAACTTCAGCGAAATATATTCCAATATGCTCATCTCGGTTAAGGATGGTGCAAATACGCTGGAATTCCACCCTATGCTCTCTATGAAGGACGGCCATGTGGCGACGGAGTCCGGTTGCTATGATTTTACCGATTATGAAATGACCGAGGAGGAACGCGCTAAAAATGCAAGTGAGCTTCTTACCGCAACTGACGAAGTAAAGGATGCGCTGGAACGCGGAATGAAACTGCTCTACACCGGCGATACGCAGGTCGTCAACGGGCAACAATGCCTGCTCTTTGCAATCGGCACGGAGCACGACGATCAATTTGTCCGAGAGCAGCTCTACGCCGTGTCGGATGATCAGGTTTATACATTCTATACTGATGCAAACGAGTGGAAGGTCTTGGGTGCGGGTTAAGACGGTGACGGAGGGCGGCTATGAGAAGAACCAAACGCAGCGGGGGTATAAACAATGACGGGAGGAGCTTATGCAACAGAATATTGAATTTGAGCGGTGCATTGATTTTCTGGTACGGATGATTGATAAGTGCAAATGCTAATATAAGAATGTAGGAAAGGGAATGCAGGTAAAAAATATGGAACAGATTATAAAATAAAAAAAGTGTTCAAGAAGGGGAATTGTATGTAAAAGAAAAGGGGCTCTATTCTGATAAGAGATATGTACAGGAGCTGGAGATTATTTCTAAGAAATATCCGAATGCAATTATAACTTTGAATAGTGCATTTTATTACTATGGATAACAGATACCATACCAGATTTTTATTATGTTGCGATACCGAAAAACACAAGAAAAATCAGTGATGAAAGGGTAAAGCAGTTTTATGAAAACAGCGAAGCCTTTGGCATGGGAAAAACTAAGATCAATTATGATGGTGTGGATATTGTGATTTATGATAAAGAACGTCTCCTTGTGGAATTGATATGAGATAAAAGAAAATTTTCTTTTGATTTTTATAAGGAAATAATTGTAAGTTATAGAAGAATTATTTATGAGCTGGATATGACTTTAGTTGATGAATATGCATATGAATTGCCAAAATCAAACATAGTTATGGAGACGTTAAGATTGGAGGTTTTATAACGGTTAAAGTTGCTTTTAGTGATAAGGGTTATATTCATAGACTTGATACTTCAGATAAAAGATGGATTAATGAAGAAATTGGTGTTGTGACAGATAGCATTTTGGAGTTTGTAAGTAACATCTAATAGAGAATGAAATTGGCTTATAAATAATAAAAAAAATAAACAAAATATCCTTGACCTTGCCTATAGGGCAAGGTTTAATATATATTTATGGATAGTTGCAACTTCTAAATACTCTTTTAGGAGAATATTAAAATGGATAAAAAAGAATTTTATACAACTGGTGAATTAGCCGACATATCTGGAATTACTTATAAAAGTATAAGAATTTATGTGGAAAAAGGGCTTCTTGTACCTGATAAGATAACGGAAGCAGGATATAAATTATTTTCAAGACAAAGTGTAGAAAGATTACAGAGAATACTTATGTTTAAATATCTGGATTTTTCACTTGAAGAGATTGGAAAAATGCTGGAGGAAGAAAATGTTTGGGAATCTCTTAATAGGCAGAAAGAGTTAATCGAACTAAGACTAACACATCTTAACCAGATAAAAAATGCGGTCGAGGATATGCAGTCATTATCAGAAGAAAATAGCTGGGATAAAATGATTGAAATAATGAAATTAACATCCCGGAAAGAGGAAGTAATCAAACAATACATTAGGAGTGATAATCTTGAAAAAAGAATTAATATTCATAAATATAGCACATCTGATGTAAATTGGTACGAGTATCTTCTTGATAAATGTGATATTAAAGAGAATATGAATATTCTTGATATTGGCTGTGGTAATGGTATGCTTTGGTATAGAGAAAGAAAAGTTTTGCCTGATAATAGTAATATATATTTAGTTGATAATTCTAAAGCAATGTTAGATAAAGCAAAAGATTTACATTTAGCAGAACAGAATTTTTATAATGATAGAAAAATAAAATTCCATTATATTATTGGAAATGCTTCGAATATTAATGAATTACAGGAATTGAATTCTAAGAAGTTCCAACGAATAATGGCGAATCATATGCTTTATCATATTGAAGATACTGAAAGAAAAGCATTGTTCAGAGCAGCAAATGATATGTTGACAGATAATGGAAAATTTATCGCATCAACAATAGGGGAAAATCATATGAGAGAAATATTTGAACTGGCGAGCGAGTATAATAAAAATATTAAAGCACCGGAGTGGTTCTCACAAGGGTTTAATCTGGAAAATGGAACAGAACAGCTAGAAGAATATTTTTCAGATATTAAAATATTTTATCATGATAATAATTTAGTTGTTCCTAATCCAAGGGCAATATATGATTATCTTTGTTCGCTTCCGGAAATAGAAAAGGCTATGAAAAGGGATAAAGATGCAGTTGAGAAGTTTCTTAAAAATAAAGTGTCAGAAAGCAATCCATTTTATATTAGTAAAAATACAGGATTATTTACTGCGAAAAGGAGGCAGAAAGATGCATAATATTAATGAACTTCCAGCATGGGAGAGATTATTTAAAAGAATTGTGTGGAAACAGCTTGGAGAAATAAGAGGAAAGCAGATTCTTGATTTTGGAAGTGGAGAAGGTATTACAGCCAATTATTTAGCAGAAAATAATAATGTAATAGCAATAGAGCCATCTAAAGAAATGATTTCAAATGCATGGACAGACAATACATATACACAAATTGTGGGAGATGTTTTGACACTGGCAGATATTGATGATTGTACATTTGATATTATAATTTGCCATAATGTATTAGAATATGTTGATAATAAGGCGATGATAATAAAGGAATTATCAAGAGTATTAAAAGAAGATGGCTTTATTTCTATAGCAAAACACAATAGAGCCGGTCGGGTAATGCAAATGGCAGTATTGCTTGATGATTTTGAGAGAGCAAATAAACTTCTGGATGGAGAAAATGGTACAGCTTCAAAATTTGGTGCTATCAGATACTATGAAGATGATGATATTATAAACTGGGAGCCTGAATTGAGAATAAAAGAATGCTTTGGAATCAGAACATTTTGGGATTTGCAGCAAAATCAAGCCAAACATAGTGAAGAAGAATGGCAGGAAAAAATGATACAACTTGAGATGCGAGTGTCACAAATCGAAGAATTTAGAAAAATTGCTTTTTTTCATCACTTGATTTTGGGAAAAGTATAAGTGGATTTGGAAATAAAAGAATAAATTTAACAATAGGGATTAAGATATTTTGTTGTTAAGTAATATATTAGATTTAATTTGGAATGTAAAAGTGATGATTTTTTTAATGTGATAATGACTCAGAGAAAATATTCGAATTGAATCAATGCAGTAAGTCAAATATAAGTGAACATATAAAGCATACGATAGATGACGAGCGTTTGAAAGAAAATGGTGGAGAAAATTATTGGAAAGAGTTACTTGACTAGTAAACTTGCATTTGGTAGAAATAAAATGAGTTTGATAAATCGGAAGTAGAAGGAGAGTTTCTTGCTATGATTAGAGAATTACGAAAAGCAGATATCAATATAGTTGCAGACATATGGTTGGATACCAATATAAAGGCTCATTATTTTATCCCTGCTCAATATTGGAAAAAAAATTTGGAACTTGTGAAAGAACTGTTGCTGCAGGCAACTGTCTATGTCTATGAAGATAATTATGAGATACAGGGCTTTATCGGAATGAATGGTGAATATATAGAAGGCATTTTTGTTTCTGAGGCAATGCAGTCGCAGGGCATTGGTAAAATTCTGCTGAATTATGTAAAGGATACAAGTAGCAAACTTCTTTTAAATGTATATCAAAAAAATATACCGGCCATATCTTTTTATCAGAGAGAAGGATTTGAGATTCAATATAGTGGACTGGATGAAGCTACCGGGGAAAAAGATTATTTAATGGTATGGCAGCAGAAATAGAAATTCTAATTTGATAAAATTTATAAATTGGAGTTTTGTATACGATTGAGATAATTCTAGCAAATACAGTACTCCACCAGATTATGATTTGTCCATCTAAAAGTGGTGGCAGTGTAAGTATCAGCACAAGCATAAGTACAGGTTCAATAAATGTCAGAATATAGTACAAGACAGCTTTTTCGTGTGTATTTAAATTACTGAAAATGTTTAGTAAAATATAACAAAAAAATACTTCGAATTTTGTAATGGGTTACACGCTTAACCTTTGTAAAACACACAATTTTGTTGTACCATATAATCAGAATAGCGGAAAAGAAGGAATTAGAATGGTACAGAACAGAGTTAGAATTGTGGATGTTGCAGAGGCGTTAGGTCTTAGTACAGCAACTGTCTCAAAAGTGATTCATGGCAAAACAGGATTGGGCATAAAAAAGCATTATGCATAGCGGATAATTTTATCTGCATGGATAAAGAGCGAATTGAGGGATTTAGCGAAGCCTTTGAACCTGGAGAAATATTAAGATGGGAGATACCTAAGACTGAAAAGAAAAGGACGATTTTTTATGAGGATAAATATCAGACACTGTTAGAGAAAAAAGTTACTGCTGTTTTTGCAGTATCAGATTTCTATGCACTTGAATTAAGATTATGTATGCAGGTCTTGCTGGTGCAGTTGTGGTATCTACATTACTTATTACAATGGCAGGAGTCTATACTAAACTGTACCATGTGGATGATAACGTAAAAGCACTTGGAAAGATACTGCTTATTGTATTTGCACTATATGCACCGGTCAAGGTTGAAAATATGATTCTTGGCGGTGGGATTATCAGAAGCGGCGGCAATACCAAAATTATCATGGTGATTGATATTGTTGGCACATGGTGCATCGGAATTCCACTGTGTCTGCTTGCAGCACATGTATTTAAGTGGGGCATAGTTGGTGTGTATACACTGCTAACTACGGAAGAAATATTCAGGCTTGTTGTATCGCTGATTATTTTTAAGAAACGCAAGTGGATGATTAGTTTATCGTAGTAAACTCCTGATAGATATTAAATTATATTTAAATGTATCGTCTGATTTTATCTCCAATTTTCAAAATCCAATACAGTTATGGAGACGTTAAGATTGGGTATTTTTGTTGTGCAAGTTAATAAAGAAAGCATTGTAGTCAACATGAAATATTTCAGCAAGTGCAATAAGTTCTGAAACGCGAATGTTATATGTTCCGCATTCGATTTGTGAATAGCTGCTTCTTGAAATATCAAGTCCTTTTAATTGCATACGTGCAACAGTTTGTTCATGAGTAAGATGTGATTGTTTGCGTAATTTACGAATATTATCACCTAATGAGATATCTTGTTTGATTTTTTGTGTCATTAATGTAACTCCAATCATAAAATTTGCAATGAATAAATTGCATTTGCATTGATTTTAGTTTGAATTAAAGACATAATTGCAATGCGTAGATTGCAAAATAAAATTTGTAAAAAGTTATTACGGAAGAAAAATGAATATTTATAAACTAACTACGCAACAGAAAAATATTTTATAAGAGAATATGATGGGATTGTAATTAATTTGAATAATTTGCTATATTTGTATATAATATAATCGTCAGCAGGCTGGAACACTATCGGGAATTTGAATCAGAATATATAAGCCAGCCATTAGAATAATATCAGAATAATATTGGAATAAGCCGGTCAGAAACGAGGATTAAAGTAGATGAAAAAGAAGATTGCAGTATTGTTTCCGGGAATCGGATATCATACAGACAAGCCTTTGCTTTATTATAGTAGAAAATCGGCAATGGAGCGTGGATATGAAATTGCCGAGGTAAAGTATGGAGAATTGCCAGCTAATGTGAAAGGAAATGCTAAGAAGATGTTAGAAGCATTTAATAAGGCATTGCAGTATTCAAAAGAGCAATTAGATAAGATTGATTTTAATGTATATGATGAAGTGCTGTTTATATCAAAGAGTGTGGGAACTGCTGTTGCAGCAGCCTATGCGAAAAATAATAAGATAAATGCACGACAGATATATTATACACCGGTTGCAGAATCATTTGAGGTAATCGGTGAAAATGGAATTGTATTTCATGGGACAGCCGACCCATGGGTAGATACAGAGATAGTCAGAAATGAATGTGAAAAAAGAAATCTTCCATTATATATTACAGAGAATGCTAATCATTCAATGGAGACAGGAAATGTTGAAAAGGATATTGTAATTATGGAAGAAATAATGAAAAAGACTGCAGAATATATGGATGCAAAATAAAATTGTTTTGAAGAAATGAGGTATAATATGAGCTTTAAATCAGTAAATGAAGTTGAAAAATTTAGATATGATGATTGTTGTATAATTAAAAGAAAAGATACTGAAGCGGATTTGGTATTAGAGGTCGAAGCACTTATTGTTAAAGGGAATAACTCACAGAATACTAATTATACTGAAAGTTATGCAGATGTGACACAAATAATTTTCAAAGATGCAACGATTGTTAAAGGTATTAAAGATGGAATGAGAAGATATGATGCAGATGATAACCTTATTGAAGAAATTAAGGATATTGATTTAGATGATACAACCCTTAATCAATTGTGCAATAATCTTTCGGGAATGTATCTTCAGGGAATTGAGCGCATAAAAGATGCGGATGACTATGTGCTTTTTGTTGAAAAAGCGAATGAAGATCCATATGATACTTTGCCATCTGACACTTATCAGATTAATGTGCATTGTGGAGATGTAATAGTTAAATGGGACAGATATCTTAATAAAGTTTAAAGTATGTAATATTATGGTAGTTTGATGATTGCAGAAACTTTATGTATTTAAAAAGTACACCTCATTATTTATTAATACACATAATACATACAAATGAGAAAAAACCACATTTATATGTTGAAAATGAAGAAAAAATGTGTATAATATTAGATAGAAAAGAAGGTGAGGTAGCAATTATGTTAATTCAATTTAATTTCAAAAACTTTAAATCATTTAGAGAGGAAGTCTCACTTGATTTATCTGCGACTAAGATGACAGAGTTTGCAGAAAGAGTAGTAACTATTGGAAGTGAGAAAATTTTACCAGTTGCTGCCATCTATGGAGCAAATGCAAGTGGAAAATCAAACATATACAATGCTTTTGAGTATATGTCAGAATATGTTGTGGATTCCTTTAAATATGGAGACGAAGATGAAAAATTTGAGGAGTTCAGACCAACTCCGTTTCTATTTGATTCTAAATCATCTAATGCAGAATCAAGTTTTGAAGTGTATTTTACTTTACCGGGAGATAAATTAGAAAAAACGTATAACTATGGTTTTTGTGTTAACAAGGAGGGCGTAACAGAGGAATGGCTTAATTCCAAGGCAAAAACGGCAAGAAAGTATAGTACCATATTTTATCGTGGAACAATAGATGAAGAACTTGATTTATCAGGATTTCCTAAGAATAGCAGAGATAATATTCGGATTGCACTTGAGAAACAGGTGCTGGTTATTTCTTTGGGTGCAAAATTAAAAATAAGTAAATGTAAGATGATTAGGGACTGGTTCCTTATAAATGAGTTTGCAGATTTTGGAGATCAATTTACAAATATATTTATGTCACGTAGATTGCCAAAGGGATTTGTTAAGGATAAAAATGTCCAACAGAAAGTTGTGGAATATTTTGCATCATTTGATGAACATATTAAGGATTTTAAAATAGAGAAAGTTCCACAAGAGGGTGAAGCAAAAGATGAAAGATATAAAATTAGTGCACTTCATAAGATGATAGATTCGGATGAGATGGCTGAAATTCCTTTAGGACTTGAGTCGGCAGGAACGTTGAAAATGTTTGCACTTTATCCTGAATTACAAGAGGTTTTGGAAAAAGGAAGTGTATTCTTTATTGATGAATTGAATGCACGTTTACACCCATTGCTTGTAAGAAACTTTCTGCTTACATTCTTGAATCCTGAAATAAATATTAATCATGCACAGATTGTATTTACAACTCATGACATATGGCATTTGTCAAATCAATTATTGCGCCGCGATGAGATTTGGTTTGTAGAAAAGGATGAAAGAGGAGTATCTAATTTATATTCACTGGCGGATTTTGTGGATGAGACTGGCTCACGTATTCGTAAAGATGAAAGTTATGAGAAGAATTATTTGATTGGAAAATATGGAGCAATTCCTAATTTAAAGAGTATTGATATGTTTAATAGTGCTAAATATCCGGATAATATTTAACGCTGACCAGAGAGAAACGGAGAGAGTAAGTATGGCAAAAAAGGACAGAACAGGTAACAGAAAAACACGAGAACAGAAAAGTCGTTTTAAAGTACCGGAATTAGGATGAAAGATAAAGGAGGAACAATAAATGGAATATATAAGTGGAGTTCTTAAAGAATTTGATATAAAGAACATAGGTGGACTTATTGGGATATGTATTATAATAATTAGTGCGGCGGCAGGTTATATTCAGCTATTTTATGCATCAAGAATAGAAGTTGTATTGATGAATAGGAATGAAGAGGCAAAAAGATTTAGCTTTACATACATTATTTTTTTTATAATGTTTGGATTAATGAATTATTTGTCTACTATAAGTGTTTCATATCTCAGAGTTAGTGGTGCCTTTTTAATAGTAACATTATTATCAGGTATTATTTTAAGTATTATTAAGAAAAAGGGAAAAGCTAGAGAAATATGTCGTCGATATGAGGAAGGAAAGGATTTTATTATTATTTATACATTTACACCAATATTTGTGTGTATTATATCAACACAGTTCAATATTAAACCACTAAGTTGTGCTATTTTAGGTGCATTAGTGGAAGTACTTATATTAGCAATAACTACTTTAAATGGAAAAGATGTAATTTCGACTATTACATTAAATATTGATAATGAAAAATGGTATGTATTAAAACGTATGAATGATGACTATCTAATATGTGGAAATGAAAAAAATATTAATGAAGCTACAAAAATAAGATTATTGGAAATTAACTATATTGTAGAAAATAATTTATGTTTTGAGAAAAATATAAAAACAGATGATTAGGTCAATGTTTATAGTTATCAGTAATTAACAGATGATTAGAAGTTGACTAATGAAAAATTAGTTAAATACAGAAAAGGACTTAAATATGATTAAAGACACAACTCAACCATCTAATTACACTGCCATAGTATTCGATATGGACGGAGTAATCTTCGATTCAGAAGTAGCGGTAATGAATTGCTGGCTTGAACTTGCTGCCAAATACGGAATTAAAGATATTATGAAACCATATATGGCAAGCATCGGAACCACAGTTGCAAGAACCAGAGAGATAATGTTAGCCGAATATGGAAGTTCATTTTCATATGATGAATATGCGAAAGAGGCATCAATAATGTATCATAAGAAATATGATGGCGGAAAACTTCCGATGAAAAAGGGAGTAGTTGAATTACTTGAGTATTTGAAAAATGATGGAAAGAAAATTGCCCTCGCATCATCAACACGCAGACAGACTGTTATGAATCAGTTGAGAGATGCGGATATATTGAAATATTTTGATGCTGTAATTTGCGGAGATATGGTTGGAAAGAGCAAACCAGCACCTGATATATTTGTAAAAGCCTGTGAAGAAATCAATGAATTACCGGAGAATACTTATGCTATTGAAGATTCTTATAACGGAATAAGGGCAGCACATACAGGTGGGCTACGTCCGATTATGATACCTGATTTGTTACCGGCAGATGAAGAAATGGAGAAATTAGCAGAAGTAATTCTTACAGATCTTTTAGAGGTTAAAGAATATTTAGATAAATAATAGATATAAAATATGTCTAAGAAATGGAGAGAAGAAAGTTAAATTGTATTACAATTCCTATAATGCTTTTTCTATTATGTATTTTATTAGGTATATCAACAAAACGTATATTTCACTTTAGAAAAGAAAAATGTAAAGTATTTTATATGAATAAATATCAATTTATACTTTTTATAGCCTTTATAACTATGGTAGTCTATCAAATAGGTTATGTTGTTTTTTTTCAGCATGCAGATATTGATGATAGTATAAAGTTATTGCATTGATACTGAGTGCAACTGTATTGGAATTGATTTGCGGATTGTTGCTTAGATATGTGCTTGGAATGAAAGCGTGGGATTACAGCCATAAATTTTTGAATTATAAAGGCATCATATGTCCGAAGTTTTCGATGATGTGGGGAGTCATTGCATATTTATTCTGTAAAATAAGTATACATATTGATGAGGCTTTAAGAATATGCCATGGAAGATTATGTCACATAGTATGTGTGACAATGGGAATTTTTATGGTTATCAATATATCCTTAACAGCAATGTCATTAATTTGACAATCAATATCTGCAATTAACAATACATCTCTATGATTATAGTAATTTAAAATAACTTCTATTCGTTTCAATATAACCCTGTTTCTGAAGTTTGCTGATTTCATAAGACATAGCACTTCGTTCAACACCCAGATAATCGGCAAGCTGTTGGCGGTTAAAGGGTATCGTGAATTCTGATGAGTGGCGGGCTTTGGCTTGGTCCGTCAGATAAGCCATTATTTTTTCAGAAGTCGTTTTGTGGGAATGATAGCTGAGTTTCTGAGTTAAAAGAATATTTTTGTTAGAAACAATGTAAAGCAGATTTCTTACAAGTTTATTGTGAAATTTATACTCGCTTGTATAAGAATTCAAAAGGATATTGCTATCAAGAAACATAATCGTGCTGTCCGTAGATGACATAATATCGATAGGAAGAGTCTTGATTTTACTGCATACAAATGCTTCAGCGAACATTGAACCCATAGAAAATGAAGCCGTAATGCTGCGGTTTCCGTAATAATCATCTTTAAGAATTTGTATTTCACCAGATAAAACAATTCCGATAAAATCTACCGGGTCCCCGGAGACTCGAACATATTCATTTTTAGAAAAATTCTTTGTATAGGCATTTAATTGCTTAAGTACATCTTGTATATCAGCTTTATTTATATTTGAAAATAATGGTAATTCAGCAAGCAAATCGATATAATTGTCCATACTAATCCTCGTTTCTGAGCGACTTGTTGCGAAGAGGCGATGAGAAATTCGCATAGGCGATTTCTCATCTGCCATAAAAGCTATTTGCTTTCGCTCCGAAACAAATAGCGATGTGAAAAATAAGTGTATCAACATTATTTTTCACATTAATCCTCGTTTCTGTATGTTGGAAATCCAACATATTTATTTCCTATATTCTAGTATTATTAGTTTAGATTGTAAAGGATGATTTTAAACCATGAAGTGCATATGCAAATCTGATTAATAAGATAAATGAAAGTAAGAAATGATTGCTGTGAAGTCAGGTTCAGCAAACAGTCCTATCTTAGGAGAATAAAAAGTAAATATGAAAAATGCAATTGTTAATATAAGCAATATGATAAACGAGGTACATTCAGATGTAATGGCAGGTTTATTATATTGCTTATTTTCTATGACGAGCGCAAGGATTACTCCGACAAAATAAATGGCTATATTTATAAAATCATAGTTTGTGCCAATTACACCGAGAATAGTATAAAATGCGGCTACAATGAAAATCATACCTGAAATTATCCCGATAACCCTTGCAGACAGAAAGTTAGAGGGAAGCTTAGAAGAATTAAAGAATATTTCTAACATAGTAAGAATAAGCATAGGGAAGAATAATAATTTCAAATGCTCCCAGGTGGACTCATTTGTTGCGGAGAAAAGTCCGACAATTGGATTATTGCCCGACCATTCATAGGTGAAATGAAGCAGAACACCAAGGATAGAGATAAAGATAAAACGGAGAAAATTAGTTTTAAAAGACATAAGAACCTCATAAATATTTAGAATAAAGAATGTCGCTTGCGACATTCTCCGCCTGCGGCGGGTTGCTATAGCA
>ERZ772860.1553-NODE-1553-length-15501-cov-17.015020_pt1 | contig 15501 bp, 8 predicted proteins | sample MGYA00511342_ERZ772860 | MGnify/ENA primary metagenome ERZ772860 (study PRJEB29015, sample SAMEA2737665) | human gut metagenome | biome: human gut; feature: human-associated habitat; material: faeces | place: China | collected 2012 ... | reverse complement strand
CGCTTTTCCGTTTGATGCTCCTTCCGGCGTGTCGCATTTGATTTTACAATTCACACAAAGAAAAGGTGCGGCTCATCGGCATTGACGCGCCGGAATTGCAGCAAGAGGGCGGACGAGAGGCGCGGCAATACCTCGCAAAGCGCATTCTGAACCGCCGCGTGAAGGTGGAGGGTGAGACGCGCGACCGCTACGGCCGCCTGCTGGGCACGGTCTACCTCGGTGCGGAGAACATCAACCTGAGTCTGGTGCGCGAGGGGCACGCGTGGGACTACAAGGCCTACAGCGCGGGCCCGGCCTACACCCGCGCGGAGCAGGCCGCGCGCACGGCCCGCCGCGGTCTCTAGGCGCAGGAGGATGCGATGGAACCCTGGAACTACCGCAAGGCGGAGCGCAGCGCCGCCTATACCCCGCACGCCGCCTCCCCCGCCCCGCGCCCGGAGGCGGCCACGGCGCTCTACTGGGTGAGCAACTCGGGCAAGACGCACAACCGCTCCTGCCGCCACTTCCGCGACAACCCCGGCAGCGGTTACTACACCAACACCCCCAGCTCCCGCGATGCGAAATGCTGCGGCGGGGCGGGACGCAACGGGACGCGACGCTGAGGGCGAGGGACGCCCCCCTGCTCTGCCGTGGTAAGGCGCGGAGAAAGGAGTGCGAGGGTTCTTCTTGGGCGTACTGATAGCGTCTTCTGGATAGTAGACGGTTTCTGCCTACTGCCAGAAATCTCCATTTCCATCAATAAGTCCTATTTTCTTAGCTTCATCTAGATTGAGAACGGAGCAAATGGGTTTCCAGATCTTTTTAACCCTAATCGCTTTGTTCACCTTGGTCTGTAACTTATCCGTCAGATTCTTCGCCCAGTCCTTAGTGTAGTTTCTAATCACCAAAGTAAATCTAAACGATATTCTGTTATAATCTATTTTTAAGAAAGTAGATTCAAGAGATTTCTTGATCAGCAAGGCGAGATATAAGTCAAGAGAATTCAGGAACTTCTCACAAATAGCCTCAATCTCCGCTTCGTACTCCTCTCCAGATTTAGCGAATGACGACTTTGCTTCTAAGATGATGAGACGATTCATGGACTCTCTCCAGTATATGAAATCTGCAATTTTTGTTCCCTCTTGGATAGCTTTATATTCATCTGACGATTCAATATGGAAAAGCTTAGACTCATCTAAGGGCGCAAACACCATTCCTGACTCTGTAATACTTCTCTTCACAATTGAACGGCTAACTCCTCTTCATACAGACGAATGGCTTCATCGATGATGGGATTTTCAGGAAAGTCCTCTGCTAAATTTGATATCTGAGCGCTTTCGTTTTTGCGGAAGGATATACATGGAGTAAACTTCCGCGATTTCAGTGCCAATAAGTACATTTTTTTCACAACATGATACGAATGTGTGCTGATGAAAAATTGAATTTGCATTTTCTCAGATAGATCTGCGATGATATCCATCAAAGCAGTAATTGCTTGTGGATGCAGGGCTGATTCTATCTCGTCAATGAAGATGATAGAGCCTTTTGAAAGATAGTCATTCGCTAGAAGCCTATCGAGAATGGAGATCTTTTTGACACCTTCAGATGCAATACCGATGCTATACTTGATCTTACCTTCTTTATAATACCATCGATTGGTGCTCTGATTAAAATCCGCTTTACCTCCAAGCATATTTTCCAAGGAACTCCTCGCTTTGCTGAAAGCAGAGAAATTCTTGCCTCTATGCGGAGCTATACTAAGTGCATTTACCAAATCCAGATAGGTACTATCAAAACCGAATTTCCGCCTTACAGTGGCGAATTCCCTAATAATATCAAAGAGACTGAGAACTTCTTTAGCCGGCAAAAAAATGCTGTTAATTTCTCTCTTTCGGTGGTCATTTTTGATATTTCCCGCTTTTTTTTCGGCACCACCGGAAAAGGAATAAGATAACGTTTCCTTATCATCGACCATGCAAAACTGAAGAGCCTCATCGGCTCCCTTTGTGACTAGCTCACCTATTTTCTCGGCTTGGAAACACCATCTCAACTGCTCCGCTAAAATATCAGAAAAGGTTCTGTCATCGTCTCCCTTCCCGAAATCTTCAAGCGTTCTGATGGCGGAATAGAGAGCTTTTAATAAAAAGGTTTTTCCCGTTCCATTAGGGCCAATAACAAGATTAAGCAGCCCGAATTGTTCTGCTCTAAAATCCCTTATCTGACCAAAATTTTTAATACTTAAGCTTTCTATCATGGCTTAGCGTCTCTGTTCTAGAAATACCACGCTGGAGGAATAAAATCAATAATAAAAGCTCAAGGAGATGATCGTTTCCGTGAATTTCATCATGAAACAAAGATAAGCTTTCGGAGCGCGTCAAGCCCGGAAAACATGTTCTCGGTGCCATTGTAGGTATACATGATGTTTCGATGTTACTTGATTCAGTTGCTGAACGATAGAACGAAGACCAAGGACCTGCACCTCTTCAGGCGAAAGGCGCGGGGAGATGAGCAGCTTACCATTATCTTCAAAGGAAATGTAACCTTGGTCAAAGAGGGCATCCATACGCACCTCCAAAAGAAAACCATTGAAAGGATCGACGCGTTCGGCGTCAGTACAGTCTTTCCAGGGCTTCGCATGGCTTGCGCGCAGAAGATCCGGAATGCCGACACCGGTCAGGGCACATCGCCCTCCCCACAGCTTCTCCAGACCGGCTCGATAGATGTGCTGGGCTGTGCGAGCCTCAATCACTTGCATCCTCTCCGTGCGAGATGGTGCTGCATCAGGCGGAGGAGCGTCAGTTTGCGCCAGTTCCCTCATAGACGCTGCCAGCTCAGATAAAGGAACGCGACGGATGGGCTGATGAGACGGAACGATGACGAATAAATCGCCCTCGGGGAACACATGCAGAAGCCCTTCATGTGCCGTGGAGCTTAGCCAGCGGCCTGTTCCTTCGGAATCGGGTTCGCAATTATCCCAGCCGTTGCGATAAGCATCACGCCGAACGTAGGTGTCAAAGCTGATGGGATCCATAATTACTTCCCTTGCTGAGTGAGTTCGTCAAAGGCGGCTAGGACAAGTCGCTGGGTTCGATACTCGCCGTACTTCTCCATCTCGTTGTTCTGCAACGTAGGGAACGTCACAGTGGGGCAATCCATGGGATATTTGGTCGCGGGGTCTAGAATGTACTCCAGCTCCTCTCGGATGAGGCCGTATAGCTTAGCATAGTAAGCATCCAGCTCCGCCTTAATTTGGGCTCGACGTTTTTCCTCCCAAGGGAACGGCTCGCCCGTGTAGCCCAAAGCCTCTGCAAGCGGACGCATACTATACGAGGTGTAGCTAAGCTCTAGTACACGAGGAGAAATATAAGAGATATCCGATTCCGTGTAGGCAGAAGGAGGAAGAAACGGGAATTGCTTCAAGTAGAAATAGTTCATAGTCGAACCTCCAAGTTTTAACCGAGCAACAAAATCCATGACTAAGGAATTTGCGTTTGCTAGAAGGCAGCAAAGCAATCGATCTTCTTCATTAGAAACGACAAGAGGGAGTTTGTTATTCACTCCGGCAAACGGGAAAAATGACATGATAAGAGTGCGCTCATTTGTTGCGTTTGTAATATCTCTAAAACCCAAAAACCATTTGGGTACTGTTTTTAATTCCTTCGGGAGCCTAGCAATAACATCGGAGCGACGTACCCAATACCGAGGAGTAATCTCTCGCGACGGATCGTTGTGTTCTGCCTCGGTGAGATTGCGGACTTGATCTCCGCAGCCAGTGAAAACATTAAAACGATGGTCATACTGATGTATGAGTTTACCCTCATACAGCGGCAGGGAATCTTCGGCATCCGCTTTTTGAGTCAAGAAAAGATTACTGTCATTACTCATGTGCATCACAGTACCAAACCGAATGCCCCATGAATTCTCTTTTGTTGTGTCGTTGATAAGAATAGGGGCCCGTCTGTAAAGCTTTACGGCAAGGTCAGCATCTGAATTACAACGAAATAGTGGACATGTGCATGTATTAGGATTTATCTCTGCGAGCTCTCGGGGACTCAGATGAGCAATGCGGCGTTTGTCCTCAAGCTGCTTGGGATGAGTCATGTAGCACGCCAACGAAATGGAGTCAGAGGGAGCCAGAGTGAGGCAACTAAACCTTTGACGGCTATCAACTTCCGAAAAAAGCTTGCCTCGATTCTCGAAATCGTACAGAGACGATATTGAATTGTGCTCCAAAAGAGCCCTGAAAAATCGACTCGTGGCTGCGTCTGTTGCGATACCGGTCGGCACAATGAAACCGGCTCGACCTTCTTCTGATTTGAGCAAAGATATGGTCTCCGCAAAGAGAGCGTACATGTTCACATCTCCCACGCCGGCGAGCGGGAAACGCCCCCCCGACAAGCCCTCCGTGTGGAAGAACTGACTACAAGCCCCAGCCAAATGCAGCTCATGGAGGAATTCCGCATAGATGGCTTGCTGTGTTTCCGCAGCTATTCCCAGAAGCTCTCCCCTTCCAAGCTTCTCAATCATGCTCTTGCGAACGGCTGTATTGGAAGCCTTGGCTATGGGTTCGCATCGATTGGCAAACCATTCTTTTTCCTGAATCTTGGTGCGCTCCCACGGAGGGTTCGCGAGTACACAGTCAAACCCCCCCTTCTCAAACACTTCAGGGAAGGCAAGGTACCAATGGAAGACGTTGGACTTACGGCAGGCGGATTGAGCAGCTCGAATAGCAGGGTGGTCTGCCGTGGCAAGTCCGTTCAGAAAATCATCAAGCACACCTGTTGTCGGAACCGATTGAGCACTCGTTTTCGATACGAGAAACGCCCCGACCCAGATGTCCGCAGCAATCGCATCCGAGCTTTGGGCTATCTCATCTTGGCGGGTCCGCCATGCGACGGCCTCTTCCCGCACCTGTGACGGTGAGTTCTCAGGCATTTCTTTTCCATCGCTGCGCGCCTGCGTTTCAAAAGGAAGGGAAGGTGTCTGCCCCCTCTCTTTTGCATGCTTTCGATTGACAGCTGAGAGTTCTTTGCACGTCTGCTTATCATCCCCCGGCAAACATTTGTAAGCGTTCTCAGGAATGGAATGTTTCAAAGAGTCGGCAGAGAAAAGCCCCAGTAAAGAATCACCGCAGCGCAGGTGGGCATCGAGGAAGGAAAGAGGTTTGCCCGGCTGGTACCCCTCCAGCCACATATTCATGCGCACCAATTCAATGGCCATGGGATTAATGTCTACCCCGTAGATACAGTGACGCACCACATCATGCATAGCCCTCTGGAAAACATCGGGCGTAGCCCCGCCCATTTGCCCGGGGGTACGGGCGTCTGCCAAACGCTCCGCTATACGTCGTGCCGCACCCAACAGGAAGTGACCGGAGCCGCAAGCTGGATCGATGACACGAAGGGCCAGCAACTTCTGCTGTGCAAAGACGGGATTTTTGCAACATTCCTCCAGCAGAGGATCGAGAGCCGTTTTAAGCACTTGCTCCACCAAGCAGGAGGGAGTGTAGTATGAGCCGGATTGTTTTCGGGCGTTCCCTTTTTGACGCTTGGACGTCTGTTCCGGATCTGAGCTACCACCCTTGACGTAAAAGAGTTGCCGTTCCGTAGATACTCTCGGCGTAAGCTCCAGCAGGCTTTCATAGACAGAGCCCAGCTCCTCGGCACCCAGGTGGGCATAGTCCACCTGGGTAAGTTTGCCTTCAGTCCGCGTCCAACAGAGGGAACGGATAGCCCCCATGAACTCTCGGTTTGGAAGGCGGCAGGCATCCAACGTGGCACATTGTTGCTCGTCGTACAAGCCGCCGAGTGCCGGCAGAGCCAATGCAGGCTCCCCTCCATCCTTAGCCAATGCACGGAAGACGATGAGCTGGGCCTGCCAAAGATCGTCGTGGCGCGAATCGCGGTCGTCACTAAGAGCACGCTTAACAAGCCTCGTGATCGAGTACCCCTTGCGATAGAGCAGGGCTTGTTCCTTGAGCGATTTATCGTGATCATGCAAGATATTGCGGCTCTCCAACACTACAAGAAAGATGAGGCGATACACCGTTCGCATGAGTTCCTGGTAAAAGGACTGCGGGGTGAAAGCTCCCGATTGAAGGGCCGCCCGCAAGTTTTCGTTACCTTCGCCTCTCCCCCGAAGGAAGCCGGTGCCGAGCTCACAGATGGCTTTTTCTACTCCCTCTCGCAACCCATCACGGGCCCGGGCTCCATGCTCTTCCAAATCCTCGTGCCACTGCTCCCATAGGCAGGTTTCACCGTTGTCTGAGATCTGCCGAGCGGCTCGGGAGACATGAAGCATGTGCCAGAAGAGTCCGTCAAATGCGGTGCTATCTTCATCTTCCAAGAGTCGATCTAAATCAATATCAAGATAACAAGGGCGAGAAAGAGTCGGATTATCTCGAAGCAATCTCCAGTTGGATCCGTTGGTTACAATAGCCCACGTGTAGTACTCTGACGCATTGAGGAAGGCTTGCATCATCTGCGTTGCTGAGAGGTGCTGCCCTGTCGCGAATCGGATTTTATCGTCGAGAGTTTTGTCCGCCGGCGCAATTATAACCGGCAAGACGGGCTTATTTGTCCCGGCACCCAGAAGAAGGGAGACCGGATACAAATGAGATTCCGTTTCCGCCTCGGTGCTGTAGGCTTGCTGAAAGAGGTCATGCTCGCCATCAGGCTCTTTGGCAGAGATACCGGAGGGGGGGCAGACTGTAAGATGTGAATAACCAAGCACTTTCTCCAAAATATGGCAGATAAACGCTTGCTGACGTGCCTGTGAGGTATCAGTCTGATAGTCTATCCACGCAGCACGGGCAATGCGGTAGGCTCGCTGGGCTTCATCACGCACAGAGAGCCCCCGGTCTACCGGAACGGCATACTTGGGTTGCCGCTCGTACACACGCTGCACGAGGTCGGGAGAAAAGAGCAAGTTGTAGTGTTTGCAATAACGAGAGATACCCATGGTGAGGCTCAGATGACGGGTTGGCAGATGAGAATGGAAAGAAGATCCGGTGGGGTATAGCAAGATACTGAGACGGAACCATAACGCTGGCGGGATGCCTCGCGTACGCGAAGGTGGTCCTGCAACAATTCGTCGGCTCGCTGTTGCAGGAGGTCATCGATCGGAAGCTGCTGCCATTGAAGCAGAGCTTGAGAAAGTTGCACAGTGGCCGCAGCGCTCGGCACGTTGCCTTGTGGGGCCAGATGGGAGAAAAGCTCCAGTTCTTCTCTTGTGGCGATGCGGGGAGCCTGATTTCCAACGCGCATGAGTGTCACAAGCTCCTCCGCCATGATGTGACGACTGCGGCCAACGTTGCTAAAGGTCAAATTATGGCGGAGCCTCAAATTATAGAATGTCGTGAGCTGAGGCACAGCTGCGTCTTTTACTCGCATCACGGCACAGCGAGGCAATGAATACTCAGACTCTTGAGTATCCAGTGACAATTCAGCCAAGTAGTCCGCTATGATTGATACGAGGGGGTGGGCGCGCGATACGGACGGGAGTTCGGAGCCTGCGGGTCTCAGGCTAAACCGATAAGCATTTTTCTTATCACCTCGAATTCCTCCCGCAAGAAGACGACGGGAAAGATCTTCCGGCAGATTGGAGAGACGTAAACTGAAGGCTGATTCTTCCATCGGAAGTCGTTCCAACGGAGCTCCAAGGTGAGTACAGCTCTCGAGCAGAAAATGCTCTAACTCCTCTGTTGTGCCGAGCAAATCCTTCATCCGATTATATTCGGGCATCACGTCGGAGGGCTGCAAGGCTTGTTGCGCAAAAGTCGTGGGCCGAGACTTATCTACATTTGAGGTCTCATTCCAGGCAATGTCGAGAAGGTTGTAGTCCTCAAAATCAAATGACATTTGCTCCGCAAGATCATCAGCAGATTCCTGATTGTTAAGAAGCACTGCGTGAACCATGGCCTCACCGGTTCGCTTCTCATCCATCGGCACCGGGACTCGAACTCCCAACTCGTTATTGATCGTCTCGGCCTTGCGCAAGATAACTTTAAGGATGAAGCCATCTACAGGGTTATCCTGCCCGTAAAGCATAAGGCATCTCACCTCCTTTTTTTTCTGCCCAAAACGATCAACTCGCCCTTCTCTCTGTTCGTGACGGGTGGGGTTCCATGCAAGATCATAGTGAATGACGGAGTCAAAGCCGTTTTGCAGATTGATACCCTCTGACAAGCAATTCGTGGCGACAAGGATCCGTTTTTCCTGCTCAAAGAGGCGCTGAGCCTCCTCTTCTCGTTCTGACGGAGACAGTTTACCGGTAATGGCTCTGACGACATACTTGGGAAACTTCTTTTGCAGAGCATCAGCAACATACTCGGCGGTGCTGATATATTGGCAGAAGATAATAGGGTGATAGCCATCTTTCAGAAGCGACCGCAGCGCGGAATAAAGCTTAGTCAGCTTGGGATCATCACAAGCCTGCTTCAGCTGGTTCGCTTTTTTCAACAACTCTTCGACATGCTTCATGTCAGGGGCCGGGGCTTCTACATCGTCAGGGGTATCCTCTTCAGATGGATCAGCCATGGATGAAGTATAGTCTTCCTCAGACTCCGGAGACTGCTCTCCTCGAAGCTTGGCCTCCAAAGCAGACACAGCAGAGGCGGGACTCGAAGATATACAGCGCATCATGGACAGCATGGCATACCAAATCATCCGATCGTTGGTAGACTGGGCTTCCCTCAAGCAGTACTGCCGAACCTCCTCGAAAAAATCTCCCCACGGCCCGGTAAGGCGATAGGTGATTTCCGCCGATCGCCGGGTAGGGAGGACATCTTGCTCATTCCAGATGCGCTGAATATCCTTACGCCGCCGTTGGACTAGGTGACGAGACAGGGCTTCTCGCAGTGAATTGCGCTGCCTCTGCCCTACATCTCCCAAGACTTCAAATCTACGATCCAGTAGGCCGAGAAGTCGGTAAAAGCCTTCTTCTATACCAGAGTGCGGGGTTGCCGTAAGCAGGATCATGTGGCGATTCTCATCGTCTGCGAGAGTACGAAGAAGATCGTAGCGCTGCTGATTGCGGGAAGTGACCGAAGTACAGGTGTGAGCTTCATCAACCACAATGCATTCTGGGGCCTTGTTTAAAAAGGTTGCTCGATGACGGTCGCTCTTGATATAATCCAAGCTAATGATGGTATAAGGATGATGCTCAAAAATCGACAGACCGGGGGGGACCTGCTTCTCAAGACGCGCAATGCTGGAAGAAGTGATGACGACGGCGTTAATGTTAAAGTGATTGCTCAATTCATCCCTCCATTGTTCTGTCAGATTAGGAGGACAAAGCACAGAGAATCGACTTATTTCTCCTCGGTCAATCAATTCTCGCACGATAAGCCCGGCCTCGATCGTTTTGCCTATACCAACATCGTCAGCGATCAACAAGCGAATAACCTGCTGACGGAGAGCCATAAGCAAGGGGACAAGCTGGTAGATGCGGGGTTGGACTGAAATATTACCGAAGGAGCGAAATGGCCCGGCACCTGCCCGCATGCGCATGCGCATGGCACTTTCCAACAATCTGATATCGTTACAGCTGCCGCGATGATCGACCGAAGGAGGCGGGAACACGGCGGGGGTAGGCGCATCTTCCGTTTGTTCCAAAGCCGGGATGAGCCAGCATGATTCTGAGGAAGGTCCTGCAAGAGGTCTGAGATGGAGTAGCTCCGCAGAGGAATCTCCTTCAATGACCCAATCTCGGCCGCGAGCGCGTATGAGCGAGCCGGGAGAATAGTTAATGTTTGACATTAGAAAAGATATTGTGAGATGTTGGCGATGTCATCGTCTTTTAGACAATCCGGCAGAGGCAGACAAATGATACCGTAGAGGCAGGCAAGATCACCAGCTTCAGGAGGTACTTCCCCACGGAACAGAGCCAAAGCGGCATTTGCGTAGAAAGCTGTAGCTATGACACCACCCGGCAATTCCTTGTTGAGCTCATCAGCAGGAGGCAGCCCGGCCGCAGTCAGCTGGGCTTGCACACTACCAGAGGAAGGAGATGTCTGCGTTTCTACTGGTTCAGCTATATCAAACGCTCCTCTTGCCAAGCTTTTGAGAAGCGTGAGAACACTCTCATTAGCTCGGTTGATTTTATCGTGATCCGGCTGATTCCGGTAAGAAAGCAGACAGTGATAACATGCTCGTACACACCCCTCTACGCCTGTCTTATCGTGGTAAACATCTTCCCAATCACCATTCTTCCGCTCATAGTGCATAGCCTCCAAGGCATTTGCTGCCACTTGCTGAAGACGTTCGCGGTCACCCAGAAGCTGATGGAGGACTCCCGTCCCACCCTCTGAGGCTTCATAAAGCAGGAGACTCTGGCGATTCGACATGTCAGGCAACGCCTCAACAATGATCTCGGAACTTTCAATTTGGAAAGTTCTCACAATGCCTACAGCTAACGCAGCTTGCAAGGTAGCAGCAGCCTCCTCTTGTCGCAAATCAACGGGAAGTTGATATATCAATATATTGCGGCGGTCTTCAACATAAGGAACGACCCGCTGCACGATATACGGCTTCTCCTTTATATTGGTGTCATCATCACTGAAATCAGGATTAGTTTCCACGTCGGATGTCCATTGCCCCGTTGTCGGATTGATATTAAACCCGAATGTGCTGGTATCGGCCCTGCGCCTCCAACCTTTATTGACTCTCCACAAAATTGCAGATGCTCCGTACGTGAAAGTTCCCCAATCTCTTGATGGATCATCTCGGCGCAGGATTCTGCGTTCGGAATAGCTCAACTGGCCATTGACTAAGGCAAATCGGTAGCATGTTTGGAGATCGTATCCCTGTCGCTGCCGCTCCTCCATCATGGCGTTAATGCGCTCTTTTCTTCGAGTCTCAACAGTTTCAACTCTGTATAGATTGTAAATTGAGTTCTGTTCTTTTGTGAGATGTGAATGACAGTGTTCACAAACGTCTAAAGGTGTTCCTCCGGTAGGAACGAAATACGAGTGCCCGCAGCGGGAGCAAACTTGAATCTCTCGCGTAGGCAATTTCTGCCCCACTTGATTATCTTGCGCAGCCAGCTTAATCTTGTATGCTTCGTAAATCGCGCCCTGATGGTAGATGAGGCTCAATGGCCCAAACTCAGACAAGGCCAAGAATCTCGGACGAGCAAGAGGGCGCAACGAGTCAGTATCACCGGATTTCCCCGGAATCCATGCGAGCAGAGGAAGGCGCGGGAAGTCATACCCAGGTATAAAGCCTTGGCTGGCCAAATAGCGGTACGAATAGAATTCATTATTAGATGTATTATTCGCATTGATAAGCAGACTATACTGCTTATATGCCTCGGTGTGCCGACGCTGGGCCGCATCCCTTTCCGCCTGTGTGGATCCGGCAATGTCTTTCATAATCTCGTTGCACAAAGACATTTGACTCTTAGTGGCGGCAATCAGCGCTCTCCAATTATCAAAAGCACGGTCGAACATATCCCAAGCAGATTGCAAGCAAGAACGGCAGAAATTCGGATCTCGCGCCCACTCAGATTCTTTTGCGTCCGGTATGAATGAATTATCCAACAAGGATCTCATGAGAGGTTCAGCAACTTGCAAAGCATCCTCGATCACATTTGGCTTGCAAAGAGCCTGCTTCACTTCTTGGCGTACTGGATAAGACGGATCCTGAGTATCGAGAATACCAACGATACAGTCGGAAAGTTGATAACGAGCGGCGTGCAACCAAATGGCCCTGATATGGCTCTCGACCATCTCGCGATTAGAGAGATCAAGCGCCGGGGGGTTCACCATCCCGTTGACCATCTCACCCTGCCTTTTAAAAAACCACTGGTCATGCGGGCTATTGGCCGCACAGTAAGTCAGTGCCAACGCTGCTCTCCCAGAACGCCCCGCGCGGCCTGCTCGCTGGGCGTAGTTTGCCGGAGTGGGCGGAACATTGCGCATGTAGACAATATCCAACGACGAAATATCAACGCCCAGCTCCATGGTCGGAGAGCAAAAAAGAAGAGGCAGAGGCCTTACTCTCTCCTGAGAAGAATCACCCACCGGGTCTCTTCGAAAGCGTTTTTCAAGCTCCTCACGGGTTTCACTATCAACCTGGGCTGTATGCTCTTGAGCTTCGATGTTAAAAAGCCCGTGGTCGGGATGTTTTAAGGCCTCGGACATCTGCTTATACAGCTCGTAAAAGAACGGATTTTCTTTCGATTCCTCCTGAGACAGATTTTCTTTCGGGGACCCCTGGGATTGCTCAGAAAAACACCATCTGAGAGCTCCGGAATCGAGGACCCACGTATCATCGTGCCGTTTTTTCACAATGCCGTAATCTTCCGCAGCTTCCAGAATGAGAAGGACAAGCTTTGAATAGTCAACCTTAGAAAAGTAATTTTTCCAAGAGTCTTCGTCGTCGGTACCGTCTAAGCATTTCTTCAATTCTTTCGCCATGCTCGAAGACGGAGAAAGGGAAACGCAACGCTGAGCTTTAGAGTCAAATTTGTTCTTCTTCTTTTTGCTGAAGGATATGTAACTTCCCTTAAACCTATCACCGGACAGACGCTCCCGAGGTAACGTCCAGAGAGGCCTGAGTTTGTCGCTCAGATCGTTCAGGTAATCATTTTGCTTACTGTGGTTGAGGTAGTCGCAGCTGATGCAAAGCTTGCTGCGCATGGTATCAAAAACAGTGTTGATAACTTTCTCTTTTGCCTTACTAGACAGTTTTTCCCAATCCGGGAACTCACGGGCTATTTTGTCATCCTCCGCAACTTCTGCAACATTCTGATAGCTGATACTCAGGACACCGAGTTGCTCAAGATTCGGGTTATTTCGCCTCCATCCATAGCGCTGTTCAGTGATGAGGGAAAATCCAAGATAAAACCGCATGGCATCGGCAGCTTTTCTCAGCAGTTCCCCCTTTGCCTCAGGATTATTCAAAACGCTATCCCTCAATTCATAAGGAGCCTTGCTTCCGGGTTCAAACACCTTGTCTACGCCTAGAGCACGCTGCATGGCCATAAGAAGTTCGTTCTCGCCTATAGGAGCTCCTACCGACTGAAGAGCGCGTATAAGGGCAGCGCGAAGTAGAGCCGTGTGCACGAAATCATTAAAGAAACCAGCTTGCAGCGCTGCATCCTGTCTATTATCAGTAAATCCTAATATTTTTGCTACTCTTTGCAAGTCCTGACGAACCTTTTCATTCGTTGCATGACGGATTTCTTCATGCATCAGATTTAGCGCCGAGAGCATCAGAACCGTTGACGCTGACGAACGGCCCTCTATGGACAAACCATATATTCTGTTACTTACTTTGCCATACATATCAAAGCCCCTGCCGCAATGCACGCAGTAGGGAAATTTGTGGTGCGTATGATAAAAAGTATGATAGCCTTGGCCTTCCTCATTGTTAACAAAGCCCAATATGTTCACGTAAACTTTATGAGGAATGAGGTGCCTTTTCTCGCGTTTAATCCCCCCCGCACGTCGCCCGTCCCTCCACGACTCTGGCAATGTATCTGGATCATCAGGACGGAAAACGTGTTCATCACCAGAAGTGCCGTCAGGGGTCAGAATGCAGGCCTCTAATTGTGTGAGTGTTTCATCTCCTACCACTGTATCATCGAGAGCGCGAGGCGTATAGCGTTTTTCCTTACGGTCGTACCATGCTGGGATGTGAGCCTGACCACATTCACGACAGAAATAGGCCGTGAAGAGGCGAGCGCCATCAGTTCTTCCCGGAATATACGCTCTGGCCTCCAGAGTAATCGTTCTCTTCTCCGGAGGTTCCAGTGAGAGTGATACAGCTCCGGGGCCACTGATGAATTGGTGCAGCTTAAATGCAAAAGGAGTACTGTTATTTATCCTGACGCCACTGGCTGATATGAGAAACTTTTTTAAGATTCCCTTGGTTTCTGTTTCCGATTTTTCCAAAATATCAGAGAGTCGCTTGGCGTATTCAGAGAGAGTCGAAGGCCTAGCGCGGCGAAGTTCTCCGCTGTCGTCTGATGTGACGCCCATCGTTCGCTCCACCCAAATGGCAAGCGGATTAGAGAGCAAGTTCGGATCATTCTCTTTCCACTCGAATTTGCAATCATCGAGAGGATACTCCTTGAGCAATTGAGGAAGCTCACTGTCCTTTACATCCTTACTGGTAACACGGAGCAGGGTCTCTTCAATAATATGATCGGTATTAAATGTCGCACCGAAGAGCTTCTTCGCAACATCTGCCACAGCTTTACGTCGCTTTGTAGCATCTTTATCTGACGACATGGTGGCCGAAGTACCCACGCACACCATATTATGTGAGTGAGTTGTAACTCTCAAGCGCCGAACCAGCATAGCCACGTCGGCTCCCTGTCGTCCTCGATATGTGTGCAACTCATCCAACGCAAGAAAGGCTAGTCCTTCGCAGTTAGCGATCACTTTGCGGTCTGTATCTTCAGCGCTTCGAGTTAGAAGATACTCCAACATCATGTAATTAGTTAACAGGATATCGGGAGGATTATCTGCAAGTTTTTTTCGCTCTTCATATGATTCTTGTCCCGTGTAGCGACCGACCCGTATCTCCAAATCAGGAGCATTATCAAGGAATTTCTTAAATTCTTTCTCTTGGCTATTAGCAAGAGCATTCATCGGATAGATGATGATAGCCATCGTACGAGGTCTCCGAGAAACCTCCCTCGTCCGCAAGATGGCGTCCACAATCGGTATAATGAACGTCAGGGATTTTCCGGATCCCGTACCCGTTGTGACAACGTAATTCTTATTGGCCCGCGCGTAGGTGATGGCATCCTGCTGATGCCGATGCAGCGTTAACGGCTGTTTATCTGAGCCGAAAACAAACAAGCGTCCGCAATCCTTGTGGAGTGTTCCATTCTCTATAAGCTCTTGAATGTTATGCCCTTTTTCATAATTCATATTGAGCTGAATCAAAGGCTCAGGGCAAAACTTATTTTTTTTCTTAAGATATTCACTAACAGTTTCCTTGATATCCTCTTCACGTATGATGTTGAACCCTTCGGAAAATGAGTTATAGCATTGAGTGAGTTGCTTGTGGAAGGCGAAGATATCATTCATGGCTCGTGCGCCATTCTACCCGAAACTCGAATACCTTTCAAGTCTCAAAAGCTTAAGAACTGAGCAAAGCGAAAGCTCCACCTTTTTGTCTCTTCTGCTCATCGTGCTAAATGCCCCCTCGGCCAAGCCCACGGGTGAAGCGAACCGGCACAGGCTTCGGCGTCACGGCGCGACGTGTCGCGGCTTCGCGGAGCTCGGGAAGCTGCCTCTTCTCCCCTGCCCCGCCGGCGCCGCTCATCATCCGGCTGCTGAATCACCCGGACGTTTGCTTTGTGCGCCCCGTCGCCACAAAGCCTCCAAAGCGTTGATTTTTATGGCATGAGAGGCAAAAAGTTCTGGACTCTTCTCGCCTCACGTGCTATGGTATGGGGTACACTACACATTGACACACAAAACATTAGATTATATGAGCAGTCTTGTAAACAAACTGACACCCAAGGAGGCCGAGGCTCGTAAGGCGCTTCTTCAGGACATGAGTG
>ERZ772860.1551-NODE-1551-length-15503-cov-2.653612_pt1 | contig 15503 bp, 15 predicted proteins | sample MGYA00511342_ERZ772860 | MGnify/ENA primary metagenome ERZ772860 (study PRJEB29015, sample SAMEA2737665) | human gut metagenome | biome: human gut; feature: human-associated habitat; material: faeces | place: China | collected 2012 ... | reverse complement strand
TGATTTGATTGACAGCGAGTTCTTTATCAACAAACAACTGAAAGAAGGTAAGAGTGTGCTTTGCGAAGGTGCTCAAGGCAGTATGCTTGATGTGGACTTCGGCTCATATCCATTCGTGACATCTTCAAACACCATTTGCGCTGGTGCTTGCACTGGTTTAGGTTTGGCTCCAAGCAAGATTGGCGAAGTGTTCGGCATTTTCAAGGCATATTGCACCCGCGTGGGTAGCGGCCCTTTCCCAACCGAACTGTTTGACGAGACTGGCGCAACCATTCGTCAAATCGGTCATGAATTTGGCGCTGTGACCGGTCGCGAACGCCGCTGTGGCTGGATTGACCTCGTGGCTTTGCGCTACACCATCATGCTCAATGGTGTGACTCAGTTGATTATGATGAAGAGCGATGTGCTCGACGGATTCGACACCATCAAGGCTTGTGATGCCTACGAAATCAACGGCAAAGTGACCCGTGATTTCCCATTCTCAATCGAGCACGACATCAAGCCCGTATATACAGAAATTAAAGGTTGGAAAACCGATATGACCAGTATGACAAGCGAAGACCAATTCCCTCAGGAATTTAAGGATTACATCAAGTATCTTGAAGAAAAACTTGAAGTGCCCATCACAATCGTGTCGGTAGGTCCTGACCGTGCTCAAACTATCCTCCGAAAGTAATATTATTTACACCACCTTAACATAATTATTTATAAAACTACTAACACTATGGCAAAAGTTAAACCGTTTAGAGGACTTCGTCCACCTAAGCAATTTGTAGAGCAAGTGGCTTCAAAGCCTTATGATGTGCTTTCAAGTGAAGAAGCAAGAGCTGAAGCTGAAGGCAACGAGAAATCGCTGTATCACATCATTAAACCTGAAATTGATTTCGAGCCAGGCACTGGCGAGCATGTACAGAAGGTTTATGACAAGGCTGTTGAGAATTTCCAGAAGTTCCAATGCGAAGGCTGGCTTGTGCAGGATGAGAAGGAGCAATACTACCTTTACGCTCAAACTATGGATGGTCGCACCCAGTATGGTTTGGTGGTAGGTGCAAGTGTTGACGACTACCTCACAGGCAAAATCAAAAAGCACGAGTTGACCCGTAAGGAAAAGGAAGTGGACCGTATGCATCATATTGAAATCAATAATGCAAACATTGAACCTGTGTTCTTGTCATTCCCTACAAACGAGGTGCTTGAAAGAGTGATTGCTCAAACAGCAAAAACTCAGCCAGAATACGACTTCGTGTCGGAAGACGGTATCGGTCACACTTTGTGGTGCATTTCTGATGATGCGGTAATCAACGAAATCACCGAAGCTTTTGCGAAGATTCCATATCTGTATATCGCAGATGGTCACCACCGTACAGCTGCTGCTGCGCATGTGGGAGAGGAAAAGGCAAAGGCCGACCCTAACCACACAGGCAAAGAGGAATACAACTACCTGCTGGCTGTATGCTTCCCAGAATCACACTTGAAGGTGATGGACTACAACCGCGTGGTGAAGGACCTCAATGGGCTTACCGACGAAGAATTCCTGCAAAAAGTGGGAGAGAAGTTTGTTGTAGAAGACAAGGGCACAGAAATCTATCGTCCAGCAGCTCTCCATAATTTCTCACTCTACTTGGGCGGCAAGTGGTATTCACTCACAGCGAAAGAAGGCACTTACAATGATAACGACCCAATCGGTGTGCTCGACGTGAAGATTTCTTCCGACTACATCTTGCGCGACATTCTCAACATCGTGGACTTGCGTACCGACAAGCGTATCGACTTTGTGGGCGGTATCCGTGGCTTAGGTGAGTTGAAAGACAGAGTTGACTCTGGTGAAATGAAGATGGCTTTGGCACTTTATCCTGTGACCATGCGTCAGATTATCGACATCGCCGACTCTGGCAACATTATGCCTCCAAAGGCCACTTGGTTTGAACCAAAGTTGCGCTCAGGCTTAATTATTCACAAACTGGATTAATACAAACTTTATAATTTAGGCAGTGCTCCCAGGAGCACTGCTGTTATTTAAACACATATTTACAATCAAATGAAAACTAATCAATTAAGAGTGGTGACACTGGTTTTGGCACTGTTTGTGTGCTGTGTCACTCTTTCCGCTCAAAAATTCGCTATCTTTAGCGACATCCACGTCACTCCAGGCAACGCTAATGAGGCAAAACTGAAAGCCGCTGTTGCGGAAGTCAACAAAAGCGATGTGGACTATGTGCTTGTTTCTGGAGACTTGACCAACGAAGGTAGCGATGAGCAACTCCATAATGTGAAGTCGATTTTCGACGCTTTCACCAAACCATACTACATCATCCCTGGCAACCACGAAAACACTTGGAGCCAAAGCGCATGCAAGACTTTCAACGACCTTTGGGGCGCCGACCGCTTTGTGTTCACCGTTGGCGACTTGGTGGTAGTGGGCATGAACTGTGGCCCATTCATGAAGATGGGCGACGGTCATATCAAGCAAGAGGACTTGATTTGGCTCGACAAGATACTCTCAGAGAAGGTGAAGCCTGGCATGAAGGTGCTGAGCGTGAACCACTATCCAATTCTCGACGACTTGGACAACTATCGCGACTATGTGGCTATCCTGAAAAAATATCCAGTGATCACTCACCAGTGTGGTCACTATCACAGATGGCGCCTGTATGAGACCGACGGCATCAACGGACTGATTGTTCGTGCTCTTGATATGGGTAACGGCGATTACGGCTATACCCTCATGAATGTGGACTTGAAATCGAATTGGATTCACGTTTACAACAAGATTTTAGACCAGACTCCCATTCCAATGTATGCATACAAGATGAGCACCGAATACTACGACAGCCCAGCACCTGCCTCTTTACAAACTAAAGAAGATGCACGCTTTGCTGTAGAAAAGGTGTTTGCCGACAACGCCACTATCTTCACTCGCTTGGGATTGGACGAGAAAAACATTTATTTCGGTAATTCTTTAGGCATCTGCAAGGCTCTTGACAAGCAGACACATAAAGTGAAATGGGAATATAAAACCGCTGCCATGCTTTACGCACGCCCTGCAGTTGACCGCAAATATGTGGTGTTGCCAACTGCCGACCGTCGCTTGGTATGGCTCGACAAGAAATCGGGCAAGGAAACATACGCTTTCAATGCCGACGGTCCCTATGTGGCTGATGGTGTGATAGAAAAAGGTATCCTTTACCAAGGTGGTTACAAGACATTCCAAGCTTGGGACATCGCCAAGCACAAATTAGTGTGGCGCTTCGACGACATCGACAACTATTGCCAAGCAGCCCCTGTGATTGATGGTGGCGATGTGATTTTTGGCGCATGGGACACCTATTTGCGTTCGCTCAACAAAAAAAGCGGCAAGCTCCAATGGAAGTGGAACAATGGCAAGACTGTGAACCTCTTCAGCCCAGGCAACGTGGTGCCAGTGGTTACTGCCGACAAGGTGGTGGTTGTGGCTCCCGACCGTGTGGCAACAGCCGTTGACAGAAAAAGCGGCAAGCAGATTTGGCGCGAAAAGAATGAGAATAAAGTTCGTGAAAGTTTAGGCCGCAGCGAAGACGGAAAAGTGGCTTATGCCAAGACTATGGACGGTGAATTGGTGGCTATGAGCACCGAAGGCAACAGTTACAAGCTCCTTTGGAAAACCGACCTTGGTTTGGGCTATGAGCATGCTCCATGTATCGTGATTGAGCACGATGGATTCGTGTATGCCGGTAGCCGCCACGGCCAGCTCTCAATCGTAGATGCCGCCACCCACCAGCTTGTGGTTTCTTACCCAATGGGCACAAGCGAAGTGAATGGTTTTGAGGTAGATGCCAATGGCGATGTGTACTGCTCGCTGATTGAAGGCACTATTTTCAAAATCACAAGAAAATAGGGCGTTTGCGAATGTTGTAAAAAATCATTATTTTTGCAAAGTGTAAGTATTTGCCATTGTGGCTTCCACGTGGCAAATACTCCAATTATACTGAATTATGAAGAAGAAAGTAATGCTCGTTTTTGGAACTCGTCCCGAAGCCATCAAAATGGCTCCACTCGTGAAGGAGTTTCAGAAGCGTCACGAAGAAGTCGATACCATAGTGTGTGTTACTGGTCAGCACCGTGAGATGCTTGACCAGGTGCTGGAGATATTTGATATCACCCCCGACTACGACTTGAATATCATGAAGTCGGGTCAAGATTTATACGATATTACCTCTCGTGTGCTTTTGGGAATGCGTGATGTGCTCAAAGAGGCGCAGCCCGATGTGGTGCTTGTGCATGGCGACACCACCACCAGCATGGCAGCCGCTTTGGCAGCATTTTACCAGCAGATTCCCGTAGGACATGTGGAAGCAGGCTTGCGCACGCATAACATCTACAGCCCTTGGCCTGAGGAAATGAATCGTCAGATTACAGGGCGCATTGCCACATTCAACCTTTCGCCCACACCGCTCAGCCGCCAGAATTTACTTGACGAGGGAGTGGGGGAAGAAAAGATTATCGTGACAGGCAACACTGTGATTGATGCGCTTCACATGGTGGTGGACAGAATTAAAAACGACACCACACTCTCTGCCTCATTGTCGGCTCGCCTGAAAGAGCAGGGCTACGATGTGGGCCGACTCGACGACGGCACACGCCGCCTTGTGCTGATTACCGGTCACCGTAGAGAAAACTTCGGAGAAGGCTTCAAGAACATCTGCAATGCGATTAAGACCTTGAGCGAAAGTTATCCGAATGTGGATTTCGTGTATCCGATGCACCTCAATCCCAATGTGCGCCGACCCATCAAAGAAGTGTTTGGCGACAGCATCGACGCTTCCAGCAACTTATTCTTCATCGAGCCGCTTGAATATCTCAACTTCGTGTATCTGATGGAGAAATCAAGCATTGTGCTTACCGACAGCGGCGGCATTCAGGAGGAAGCTCCTGGGCTTGGAAAACCGGTGCTCGTGATGCGCGACACCACTGAGCGTCCAGAGGCTCTTGATGCAGGCACGGTGAAGCTGGTCGGCACCGACTATGCGAAAATCGTGTCAAACATGCAACTGCTGCTGGATTCGAAAGAACAGTATGAGAAGATGAGCAAGGCAATAAATCCTTACGGTGATGGATTGGCTTGTGGCAGAATCGTGGAACATATTATAAAATCAATCAAAAAGTAATCAAAATGAAAGGAAAAATTCTTGTTACTGGCGGCTTGGGATTTATCGGTTCCCACACCACCGTGGAATTGCAACAAGCAGGTTACGAAGTTGTGATTATCGACAACTTGTCGAACAGCAACATCGAAGTGCTTGACGGTATTGAGAAAATCACAGGCATTCGCCCAGTGTTTGTGGAGGGTGACTGCACAAATATCGACACTCTGCACGAATTGTTCAAGGCAAATCCCGGCATCAACGGCATTATCAATTTTGCCGCAAGTAAGGCAGTGGGCGAGTCGATTCACAAACCTATTCTCTATTACCGTAACAACCTCAACATTCTCATCAACTTGCTCGACTTGATGCCTGTTTACGGTGTGAAGGGCTTTGTGTTCTCTTCTTCTTGCACCGTGTATGGCGAACCAGATAAGAATCCTATCACAGAAGACGCTCCAACCAAGAAGGCAACTTCACCTTACGGTGCAACCAAGCAGATGAGTGAAGACATCATCACCGACGTGGTGAAGAGCGGTGCTCCAATCAAGGCTATTTTGCTGCGCTACTTCAACCCAATCGGTGCGCATCCATCGGCAGAAATTGGCGAATTGCCAAACGGTGTTCCACAAAACCTTGTTCCTTATCTCACCCAGACTGCTATTGGCGTGCGTAAGGAATTGAACATCTTCGGCGACGATTACGACACCCCCGACGGCTCTTGCATTCGCGACTTTATCAACGTGGTTGACCTTGCGAAAGCTCACGTTGTGGCACTTGCAAGAATGCTTGAGGACAAGAGCGACGAAAAACTCGAAGTGTTCAATATCGGAACAGGCGAGGGCTTGTCGGTTCTCCAACTTCTCCACGCATTTGAAAAAGCTACTGGCGTTAAGGTTCCACACAAGATTGTGGGCCGTCGCGAAGGCGATATCGTGAAGATTTGGGCCGACCCAAAGAAGGCTAACGAAGTGCTCGGCTGGAAGGCTCAAGAGTCGATTGAAGACACTATGCTCAGTGCCTGGAATTGGCAAAAGAAGCTCAGAGAGCGTGGCGTGATGTAAGAAATTGCAAAATAATACTTAAAATAGCGTCGTCCAAGTGAGTTTGGACGACGTTTTTTGTTGAATTGTCGGCAATAATTTGTATATTTGTAAGTTAAAAATATACAGGTTTTACAACAAGCGAATATTAATAAATTCAAATTATAGCATATATGAGATTCAACATTCAAAGTAAGCTTTTACTTTCTCACCTTTCAGCAGTGAGTAAGGTAGTGAATTCCAAAAACAAGCTGTCGATTCTCGACAATTTCTTATTCAACCTTGAAGGCGACAAATTGGTGATTACTGGTAGCGATCAGGAAACTACGCTTACCACCAATGTGCAGGTGCAAAACCCTGAAGGCTCAGGAAAGTTCGCTGCAAATGTGAAGAAACTTCTCGACCTTCTCAAGCAGCTTCCCGACTTGGCACTCACATTTGATGTGAACGATGAGAATCTTGAAATTAACATCACTTATCTTCACGGTAAATTCAACTTCATTGGCGTGAACGGCAATGAATTCCCTGTGAAGGCTGCGAGCGAAGAAGAACCAAAGCACTTGACTCTGCCTTGCAAAACTGTGGTTGAGGGTATTCAACAAACAATCTTCGCTGTAGGCGTTGAGGAAATGCGTCCGGTGATGATGGGTATTTTCTGGGACATCAAGCCCGATGAAATCGTGTTTGTGGCATCTGACACCCATAAGTTGGTGCGCTATCGCAAACTCAATATCCAAACAGGTCATGAACTCTCGTTCATTCTCCCAACCAAGCCTGCTGCAATTTTGAGCAGCATTCTTGAAAAGAAAGATGGTGATGTGAATATTACTGTAGATAGCAAGAGCGCCACTTTCGAGACAGCAGACTATACACTCACTTGCCGTTTCGTGAATGGCCGTTATCCTAACTACAACTCTGTGATTCCAACCACAAACCAATACAACGTGTCGATTGACCGTGTGCAATTGCTCAACGCGCTCCGCCGAGTGTCGGTGTTCACCAGTTCAAGCGGTCTTGTGAAGTTGGAGATGCGCCCTGATGAAGTGCTGATGTCAACCCAAGATATTGATTACTCAACTTCTGCGGAAGAACGCATCGTTTGCGACTACAACGGTGTGGAAATGGCAATCGGCTTCAACGATGAGAATATCATCGACGTGCTCAACAACATCGACGCTGAAAATATCTCAGTTCAGCTCATCGACCCAACAAGAGCAGGCTTGTTCTTGCCTGTTGAGCAGAAAGAAAATGAGGAACTGCTTGTTCTTCTTATGCCAATGATGCTTTAATAGCACAGACTTCACTCCAAAAAAATATAGAAATATCAAATGGAATTAAATTTGAAAAAGCCGTTAGTGTTTTTCGACCTTGAAACCACAGGGTTGAATATCACTTCCGACAAAATAGTGGAAATTTCGTATATCAAAGTGTTTCCCAACGGCACTGAAGAATCAAAGACCCTTCGTGTGAATCCGGGAATGCACATCCCTGAACAGGCTACAGCCGTTCACCACATCACCGACGACGATGTGAAGGATTGCCCCACATTCAAGCAGGTGGCACGCTCACTGGCATCGGTGTTTGAGGGTAGCGATGTGGCAGGCTTCAACAGCAACCGCTTCGACATTCCCATGCTTCAGGAGGAATTTCTGAACGCTGGCGTGGATTTCGATTTCTCGAAGCGCAAGTTTGTTGATGTTCAGACTATTTTCCACAAAATGGAGCAACGCAATCTTGTGGCAGCCTACAAGTTTTATTGCGGAAAAGATTTGGAAGGCATACAAGTTCTACTGCGACAAGGACCTCACGAACGCCCATTCGGCCGAAGCCGATACGCTGGCGACCTACGAGGTGCTCAAAGCGCAATTAGATAAGTATCCATCGCTGCAAAACGAGGTAGAGTATCTTTCTGCCTTTTCTACCCAAAACAAGAATGTGGACCTCGCAGGCCGATTCGTGTTTGATGACAAGGGTGTGGAAGTGTTCAACTTTGGCAAATACAAAGGAATGTCGGTTGCGGAAGTGTTGGCTAAAGACACCGGCTACTATGGCTGGATGATGAAGGGCGACTTCCCACAAGACACAAAGAATGTGTTGACCAAAATTTACTTTAAAGTTCATTCAAGCAAATAACTTTGAAAATTGAAATTCCACTTATGAACATTCGTCGTATTTTTTCATTGTTGGTAGTCGTGGTGTGTGTGGGAGCTTGCGCTTTCGCACAGGAGTTGAATTGCGAGGTTGAAATCAACAGCAGTAAGATTCAGAACGCAAATAAAGAAGTGTTCACCACACTCCAGCAGGCCATTTCCGAGTATATGAACACCACCAAGTGGACTGATGCTCAGTTTGGCAATAATGAAAAAATTCAGTGCAAATTGTTTTTGACGGTGAACACCTACGACGATGGCAGTGGAAAGATGACAGGCGACTTGCAAATCCAGTCGCAACGCCCGGTGTATAACAGCTCTTACACCACCACAATTATCAATTTCAAAGACACGAAAGTTGAGTTCACTTACGAGCAAAATGAGCCTTTGGTGTATTCCGAGCAGGATATGCAAAGCAATTTGACAGCGATTCTCAATTTTTACGCATTTATGATTATCGGTATGGATTTTGACACTTTCTCGATGAGAGGTGGCGACCCATATTATGAGAAAGCGGCAAATGTGGTGAGAATGGCTCAAAGTAGTGGCGAAAGTGGCTGGAAAGCGTTTGAGGACACCAAAAACAGAAGTGCTGTGCTCAGTGCCTACACCGACAAGGCCACTTCGGGCATTCGTGAAGTGCTTTACAATTACCACCGGCTTGGGCTCGACCAGATGGTGGTGAGTGCCGACAAAGGTAGGCAAGTGATTACGCAATCGTTGGAGATTTTGAAGAAAATCTACGATGTGGCACCTATGTCGGTGTGCTTGTCGATGTTTAAAGACGCAAAACTCGATGAACTGGTGAATGTGTACTCCAAAGCTAATCTTACGGAGAAGGCTTCGGTGTATGAAACGCTCTATCCATTGTGGCCAACAGAGCAAGCTCGACTGGACAAAATCAAGAAAGAACAACAAAACGACTAATAGCGCATAATGCTTACTCGACTGCATATATCTAACTACGCACTGATCGATGAACTTGAAATCAAGTTTGATAACGGACTTACCATTATCACTGGTGAAACTGGTGCTGGTAAGTCGATTATCTTGGGTGCCTTATCCCTGATTTTGGGCGAGCGTGCCGAAGCGCGTTCGGTGCGAAACCCAGAGAAGAAAGTGGTGGTAGAGGCATCATTCGACATCTCTGCCTATGCACTGGAAGGCTTTTTCGCAGAGAATGAAATTGACTTTTGGGAAGAAGAGTGCATCGTGCGACGTGAAATTAGCGCAACAGGACGTTCGCGTGCCTTTGTCAACGACACGCCTGTGACTATTTCGGTGCTGAAAGACCTCACTTCGCGCCTGGTGGATATTCATTCGCAGCATAGCAATATGCTTCTTTCAAAACCTGCGTTTCAACTGTCGGTTTTAGATAGTATTGCTGATAATAAAGAAGTGGTCTCAAAATATAATGTTGAATATGTATGCTATAAAAAACTACAGGAGCAACTTCTTGAAAAGCAAAACGAATACGAGAAAAGCAGGGCAGAGGAAGATTATATCCGCTTTCAACTCAACCAGTTCGCTGATTTGAAACTCACAGAGAATGAAGATATTGAACTTGAGAATCTTCAGAAAAAGTTGAGCAATGTGTCGGAAATCAAGCAAAATTTGTGGCAGATTAGTTCAACTTTGAATGGCGAGGAGAATTCAATTCTTGAGCAACTGAAAGTGGTGGCGCAGCGCATTCAAAGCACGGAGCGCAACCTTTCAGAAATTGAGGGAATGGGCGAGCGTGTGCAGTCGGCATTAGTGGAGTTGAAAGACATTGCCCAGTCGGTGTCGTATGTCGATGACCAGTTGGTTGACGACCCACGCCAACTCGAAGAGGTGGAAATGCGCCTAAACTCCATTTATGAGCTGGAGAGAAAGCACAATGCCGCATCGGTAAATGAACTGTTGGCTATTCAGCACAAGTTTGAAAATCAACTATCGCTGATTGACAATAGCGAAAACCAAATTGCGGAAATTGAGGCGAAATTGAAGACTCAAAAAGCGAAGGTGAAAGAACTGGCTTTGACACTGTCGGAAACCAGAAAAAAAGCGGCACAGCTTTTTGTGGCAGATTTGCAACCCTTGGCTCAGACCTTGGGTATGCGCAACTTGGCTTTCGACATCAAGTTCACTGCCACCGACTATACTGCAAACGGAGCTGATGCGGTGGGATTTCTGTTCGCCTTCAATAAAAATCAAACGCTGCTCCCTGTCAAAGACACGGCATCGGGTGGCGAAATTTCACGATTGATGCTGTGCATCAAGTCGATTATTGCCCGCTCAATGAGTTTGCCCACCATCATCTTTGATGAAGTGGACACTGGCGTGTCGGGTGATGTTGCTAACAAAATAGGGGAGATGATGGGAGAAATATGCAAGCGCATTCAGGTGCTTGCCATTACCCATCTTCCACAAGTGGCTGCCCATGCCCACCATCACCTGATGGTGTATAAGGCTGATGATGAAAACTCTACACTCACCCATGTGAAGGCACTGAACGAGGAAGAACATGTGCTTGAAATCGCAAGAATGTTGAGTGGTAAAGATGTGAACCAGGCAGCAATCGAAAATGCAAAATCTTTAATTGGAATAAATAAATGATAGACAAATCCCAAGTTGTATTCGGCATTCGTGCTGTAATAGAAGCGATTGAATCGGGAAAGCAGGTCGACAAGGTGCTGATGAAAAAGGACCTTGGTGGAGAACTTGCTCGCGAGTTGCTGAGTGTGACTCGTGAATACAATGTGCCGGTTCAGCTTGTGCCGGTAGAACGCATAAATAAGGTGACTCGCAAAAATCACCAAGGCGTAATAGCGTTTATGGCAGCCGTGGATTATTACCATGTAGATGATATAGTGCCAGCACTGTACGACGAAGGCATTAATCCGCTTGTGGTGGTGCTCGACGGTGTGACCGATGTGCGCAATTTCGGTGCGATAGCCCGTACATGCGAGTGTGCTGGCGTGAATTGCATCGTGATTCCGGAACGCAACAGCGTGAGTGTGAATGCTGATGCTGTTAAAACCTCTGCCGGAGCTTTGAATTATCTGCCAGTGTGCCGTGAGCGCAACCTGGTGAAAGCTGTGCAATATCTGCGCGACAGTGGTTTCAAAGTGATGGGCGCATCTGAGAAAACCGACTTGAACTATACAAAAGCCGACTTCACCGGACCTGTAGCCATTGTGCTTGGTGCCGAAGATACTGGCATTTCCACCGATGTGCTGAAACTTTGCGACACACTCGTGGCTATTCCCGAATTTGGGCAAATCAATTCGCTCAACGTGTCGGTAGCTGGTGGTATTATGATTTATGAGGTGGTTCGTCAGCGACTTAACGACGGTCAAAACGTAAATTCATAAAGTTTTATTTGACTGAAAACCGATTTTAGGGTAACTTTGCAAAAAAATTATATTTAGATGATAAATCGTGTCCTTATAAGAGCAAAAGTCGTACAAATGCTGTACGCCTACATGGTTTCAAAAGACTCCATGACTTTAACAACGGCTAAAAAAGAATTGACAAAGAGTCTCGACAAGTCGTATGAACTCTACAATGCGTTGTTGAAGTTGATGATTGAACTCACCGATGTTCAAGATTTGCGTCTTGACGAAGCCAAGCACAAGTTCCTCCCAACCGAGGAAGACTTGAACCCAAATATGCGTTTTGTGGAAAACGAGTTCGTGAAAAGACTTCGTGCCGACCAAACACTTGCCGACTTTGTGGACGACAAGAAAATCAACTGGCGCGACGACGAACTCTTTGTTCGCTTGCTTCTTGATAAGATTCTCCGTTCGGAAGAATATCAGGAATATATGGAAATGCCTAAAACCTCTCTCGTACGCGATGGTGAGGTGTGGTACCAATTAATGAAAAAAGTGGTGCTCCCCGACGAGAATTTGCTTGAGCATCTTCAGTCAATGAGCGTTTACTACACTGATGATGACTTGCAAATCATGGGTCAGTTTGTGATGAAGACCATTCGCCGCTTCGAAGACGAAGAGGCACAGCCAATCCTTCCTCAATACAAGAACGACGACGACAGCAAATTTGGCGAACAACTTTTCTCAAAGGCTGTGGCTGAAATGGACGAAAACAATTCGTACATCGACCAGTTTGTGAAAACAGAAAAGTGGGATGTGGAACGAATTGCACTGATGGACCGTGTGGTGATGTGCACTGCGCTGACTGAAATTCGCAACTATCCAAGCATTCCCGTGAACGTGTCGCTTAATGAATACATCGAACTTGCCAAGGACTACAGCACTCCACGAAGCGGCCAGTTTGTGAATGGTATTTTGAACGCTGTGGTGAATAAACTGCGTGCCGACAAGGTGATTATTAAATAGACATTATTAATTAAATAAAATTATAAAGTATGGTATTGAATTATATTTTACTTGATGCTGCTGCCGCACCTGCTTCTTCGGGTGGTATGGGTAGCATTATTATGATTGTGGCTCTTATCGCTATTTTCTATTTCTTTATGATTCGCCCACAAAGCAAGAAGCAAAAAGAAATGAAGAAATTCCGTGAAGGTTTGAAGTCGGGCGACAAAGTGATTACCGCTGGCGGTATCCACGGCCGTATTCGTGAAATCAAGCAAAATGGCACAGTGCTTTTGGAAATCACTGATGGCGTGAAGATTGTGATTGACGCAACTATGATCTACCCATCAATGCAAGACGCTATCCAAACAGGCTCTGAAGTAAAGAAAGATTAATTGTAACTCTGATAATGGTCGGTTTTGGCGTGGCTATATGCCCTGTAAAACCGACCAATCGCATTTTTTTCTTGAGCAGTGGAGATAATCAAAAAAATACAGAAAAGTTTCCCAGCGAATAAAGCCGCCTATAAAGTGGTTTTATTGTATGGGTACTTTTTTTTGTTTTCTTTCTTCGCTTGGGGATTCACGAAGTCGTACACTGGCGATGTGACGCTGAATTTGGTGATTACTGGTGTGCCCGACGAGGTGGTTGTGATTGATTCAATTCCAAGTCAGGTGACCGTGCCCATGGAGGGAAAAGTGTTCTTTCATGTGTATTATAAGTTTTTCCGACCAGATGTCAACATCAGCTTCCTCTCCAAGTTTCAGAAAGCAAATTCGGAATTGGTGATTTCGCTCGACGATATTTATGCTTCACTGAACTTGAACTCACTGTATCGCCCCGCCAACATGTCGAAAATTCAGCCAGGATTTCCCTTGGTGCTGACGGTGGTTGCTCACGAGGGCAAAAAAGTGCCAGTCACTTTTGGCAACAGTATCAATCTGCAATTCAATCCGGTGACCATGTCGCTCGTCAACTGGCCTGTGTGCACGCCCGATTCGGTGGTGGTGTATGCCAAGAGCGAACTGCTGGAAACGGTGGATTCGGTGTCGCTCGACCCATTCACTGTGAAGGATTTTTCCGACACATTGATGACGGTGAATTTGAGACCAATCCCTGGGGCGAGGTTCCAAACCACAAAGGTGCGACTCCGCCTTGATTTGGAGAAAAACTATCTCAAGCGTGCCACAATCGATGTGGAACCAAAGGAAGTGAAAGGCATAAAAATCCAATATCACCCATCTACTGTTGACATTCTGTATTATGTGCCAGAACGCTTCTATAATGCGAAAGCACCAACTATTGCGGTGTTTGCCGACGATATTGATTTGACTAAAAAGTCGGGCAAAGTGGCTGTCCGTAAGGCAGAGGAGTTCCCTCACAGAAAGATTTACAAGATATTGAGAGACTCTGTGACTTGGACGGTGAAATGATATTCCAAACTTATGATTGTTGCTATAACAGGAGGAATAGGGAGTGGTAAGTCGGTAGTGTCGCAGGTGTTGCGCCTGTTGGGCTATCATGTGTATGACTGCGATGCCAATGCGAAGCGACTGATGAACGAGTCGGTGGCATTGCGCGAAAGTCTTGTGAAGCGGTTTGGAACCGACCTGTATCGCCAAGGCGCATTTAATGCTCAATATCTTTCCTCAATCGTGTTTGCTGACCAATCGGCGTTGGCAGATCTCAATGCTATTGTTCACCCTGCCGTGAAAGCCGACATACAGGCTTGGTGGCGTGAAAAGGGTGGACTGGTGTTTGTGGAAACAGCCATTCCTTATTCGAGTGGCGTGAATCAGATTGTGGATAAAATATGGAAAGTGACCGCACCCACAGAGGTGAGGGTGGAGCGAGTGATGGCTCGTAACGGAATGCCGAGGGTGCAAGTGGAGCAGCGCATCGCCTCGCAAGCGTCGGAGGAAGTGCAGAGCAATAAAGACGTGGTGATAATCAACGATGGCACCACGGCTGTGATACCACAAATTGTGGAAAACCTCAAATTGTTAAAGTAACTTTACACAGGCTTTATATCTTCATGAAATATACTGATATTTGATTATTTTCATTAACTTTGTAGTATAATCATTTTTTAAAAGACAGATAAAATAAACGTAATATTTATGTTGAAAACTATTTTAAGCATTTCTGGCAAACCAGGTTTGTACAAACTCATTTCATACGGAAAGAATATCGTAATTGTTGAAAGTTTGATTGACAAAAAAAGAACACCAGCTCACTCTCGTGACAAAATCATCTCGTTGGGTGATGTTGCTATCTACACTACTGGTGACGATAAGCCTCTTGCAGAAGTGCTCGAAGCAGCATACGCAAAATATCCAGAAGGCGTGAACGCCGCAGACTATAAGACAGACGAGAAACTTGCTGAATTCATGTCGTCAGTGCTCCCAGAATATGATGAGGAGCGTGTTTACAAAACCGACATCAAGAAACTGATCACTTGGTTCAACATTCTCGTAAAGGCAGGTTACACATCTTTCGTGGAAAAGGAAGAGGCTGAAGCTCCTGCTGAAGAAGAAAAGTAATCATTTTACATAAACGAATGCTAAAGAAAGGTGTAAGGCTTCCTGAAGTCGGTGCTTTCTTTAGCATTTTTTGTTTTTTGACATGCACATTTTTGACATGCACAGAATCAATATGAAAAATAGCGTAAAGTTTTTGCCAATGCTGCTGGTGATGGTGGCGTTGATGCTTGGGTCGTGTCATACCAAAAAGACTACTACAACCTATAAGCCTGGCACAAGCCGCCCTGTGAAAATTCCCGATGAGTGGCGCACACTTGACATCAGTTTGAGCGCGGGCGACAACAAAAAACTTTATCGTGAAATTAAAGGTTGGTTAGGCACTCCT
>ERZ772860.1549-NODE-1549-length-15517-cov-6.182189_pt1 | contig 15517 bp, 20 predicted proteins | sample MGYA00511342_ERZ772860 | MGnify/ENA primary metagenome ERZ772860 (study PRJEB29015, sample SAMEA2737665) | human gut metagenome | biome: human gut; feature: human-associated habitat; material: faeces | place: China | collected 2012 ... | reverse complement strand
TATTGCAAGGTTGTGAAAGAAAAAGAATATAGCTCGTTTCTAAATCGTTAGCAGTTACATTCTTAGAAGCACTTAACTCGTTGATATTCAATCAATAAAAGATTTTATTGTGACTCCTACAGTGGTACGAAATCTTCTTATCTATCTTTGCAGCCTTCATCCATTTCTTGATATGGTAGTTGATGGTTGCATCACTAGTAGGGAGTTTGAAGAGTTTTGCATCAGGATCCTCCTTCTTCTCCATATATCGAAGTGCCTCATTAGATAATGGTACATTGATAGGCTTCTGAGTCTTCTCCATCCACACATGGACGTATTGAGTCTTGCCATCGGGAGTGTTCATCACTTTTGCCCATGTTAATTCACGGACATCACCAAGGCGAAGTCCGACAAAGCAAGATAATAGGAAAGCCTTCTTGACTTGTTCGTTGGTGCATGGTGTTTCCATCAATGTGCGTACTTCTTCGATGGTAAGGAACTCACGTTCTTCAGGGGAAGGCTGGAACTTTTCTCGCTTATCCAGTTGTTTCATTGGATTGCCCGGAATGAGTCCGTCACGCACAGCTTTGTTGAGCGCACCATTGAGCACAGCCTGGTGATGATGAGCACAACCAGGGCTGATAGTTCTGCCTTCTTGTTTCTTGGCAACACTATGGGGAGCGGTACGGAGGTAGTTGAGGAAACCACGACAGAAGTCTGCATCAATCTCATTGAGACCGATGTAATCAAGTTTCTCCTTGCTCAGATAGTCCTCGACCTTCTTACGCATGTCGGAACGTCCCTTCAAGGTTGACTCCTTGAAACCGAATCCATCCTGCTCGTATTCCTTCAGGAAGTCAACGAGCGAGATTGATGAACGCTTAATCTTATCCCAATGCTTGATTCCTCGATCTTGCAGTGCGATGATTCGGTCAGCTTTTATTTTCTCGGCAATCTGGCGAGTACGGATGTTGGCTTTCTTTGATGCAGCATCCGTTTCGGGTATCAAGTACAAATTCAAAGATTCATACTTGCGTGTACCTTTAATATATATGTCAAGGTACAGGCTGACGTTTCCGTTTGCCAACTGACGTTCACGAATGCGAACTGGTTCCTTTACCTTCAATGACTTTTTAGGTCTTCCCATTTAGTTTTCCCTTTAGTTGAGTTGTTACGTGTTCTTACCATCAAGAATCACGGTGCAAAGGTATATAAAAAATTTGGTTCTCGCAATAGGCGCGTAACAAATCTGCAACAAGAATACACCAAAAACATCGAAATTTAGTAAAGTTTAATAAGCATGTCTATTTATGCTAATAACCTTTAGTTCAATGGGATATGATTATATATCTAAGATTTGCTTTGATTTCCTAAAACGCATCATTCCCCATACTTCGTTGGTTTCTATGTATTGCTCCTGTTTGATATCGTCATCAGTGTACAGATAGAAAATCTTACAGCCATTACGGCAAACGAGGGTTCTATAACAGCTTATGTTCAGAACACGTTCCTCACAGGAGGTTATCTGCTTGTAGCCAGTGTTGTCTCCCTGAAGTGTCTGAATCTTGTTCCAGACCTTGCTGCCTGGATGATTCCGGAAGGCGATACGGCGTTTTCAACTCGAAACTTCGGTGAAGGTGTTGCCGGAGCAGCAAAGACAAGCATCATGGGTGCTTTACCAAAACTTTAACAATAACGATTAACAGATAAAGATATGGCTGTTTTAAACAATATAGAAAATAAAATCAAGCTGGTAATGATTATCAGCACACTCTTCCTGGTTGGCTGCGTAGTAGTCAGCCTAGGAAGCATCCTAGTTGCGAAAGGCATGGTAGATGAAGCTCACAAGAAAATATATGTCCTGGATGGCAAGGTTCCTATCCTGGTAAAACAGACAGATATGGCTGAGACTTTCGATGTAGAGGCGAAGAGTGACATTGAAATGTTCCACAACTTCTTCTTCACTCTTGCTCCGGACGATGAGTACATACAGTACACGATGAAGAAAGCAATGTATCTCGTGGATGAGACAGGTTTAGCTCAGTACAACGCGCTGAAGGAAAAAGGTTTCTATAACAATGTCATTGGTACTTCAACTATCTGTAGTATCTACTGTGACAGTATCAAGCTGAATACGGATTCAATGACATTTACCTATTATGGCAGACAGCGCATAGAACGCAGAACCAGCATCTTGACACGTCAGTTGGTTACTGCCGGAAATCTTCGCAAGGTTCCACGTACGGAAAATAATCCTCATGGCATCTTGATCACCAACTGGCGAACCTTGCTCAACAAGGACCTAGAAGAGATTCAGAAGTCAAATTATTAATCATTAATGACGAAAAGCTATGGATAGAACGAGACTTAACAGAATGATCTTCGGCGATCCAATGCCTGACAAGAATGACCCTAAGTATAAAGAACGGTATGAAAGGGAAAAAGAGCTTGGTGCTCGCTTTGCCGAGAAGGTAGGCATCAACTACCTAGCCGTCAAGTTGCACACATGGGGGAATGCACATAAGAAGGCATTTATTGCTATATTCATTGGATTACCTCTTGTGTTGCTATGCTGTAATCTTGCAAGCCTGATATATCATTACAATGCATATCAGAACGAAAAAAGAGTAACAGCAGTAGAGTTAGTCGATAAAGCATTGAAACAGGAACAATTAAAACATAGATAAAAATGGATGTAAAGAAAATCAATTTCAGACAGCCAAAATATCTTTTGCCGGCTATTTTGTACTTTCCCATTCTCTTTGTGGGATACTTTGTGATAGATATGTTTCAGACAGACGTATCTTCCAATAAAACAGATCCTCGTCTTAAGACAACGGATTATCTGTCCGGTGACCTTCCGGAAGCCAATACAGATTCACTGTTAGGAGATAAGATGAATAATACAGAGAGGGAGTTTGGACAAATCAGTGATTTAAGCGGCGTGAACAGTCTTGAAAATGACAATGATTCTGTCAACAAGAAAGAGGAGTACGAAAGTAAGTATTCCAACAGCGAAGCATCTTCTGTTGAAAGACAGGAAGCAGAGGAAAAGGACCGACAAGCCAGACTGAGCGAACAGAACAAGTTGCGTGAGCTGCAGAATAATGTACGCCAAAGCAGGACATCCTCAGACTTTGTTTCGCCTGTAACAGATTCAGATATTGAGAAGGTACAGCGTCTTCGTCGTCAGAGAGACTGGGAGAGCATGAATAAGGAACTGTCAAACAGTTCAGTATTTTCTCCTTCTGGCAGTAAAGAACAGGGTACAAATAGAAGTTCCGGTTCCTCATTTAGTTCTTCATCAGCAGGTTCAGACTACTCCCCTAGCCCAAATGGTGATAATTCTTCCTATAGAGGATCGGACGGTCAGAACAATTCTCAATCAGGAGAAGAAGCCACATACAATGAGAAAAAGGAAGATTCTCCAAAGAGAGTCTTCAAGAAAGAACGTGAAACTTCTGTTTATTTCAACACAATAACAGCAGATAGACGCAGGTCAAATATGATTTCTGCAATCATTGATGAGAATATCAAGGCAGTTGACGGTTCGAGAGTTCGTCTCAGACTCCTGGAGGATATTATCGTTGAAGATATGACCATCAGAAAAGGTACATACATCTATGCTATCATGTCCGGTTTTAGTAAGCAGCGTGTGCAGGGCAAGATTGAAAGTATCTTCCTTGATGAAGAGATTGTAAAGGTTGAGCTTAAGATGTTTGACACTGATGGAATGGAAGGTCTTTATGTACCCCAGAGCAGTTTCCGGGAAACAACACAGGATGTTCTATCCTCTGCAACACAGGGCGGTAACAACCTCATAGACAACAACTCTTCCGGTACAGGTATCAAGTCTTGGGCAAACCAGACAGTCCAGCAAGCTTCTCAAAGAGTGATGCAAGCCCTCGGAAAGGCAGCAAAGAAGAATGTTGTCCGTCTGAAATACGGAACGAGGGTTTATCTTGTTGATGAGAGTCAGAAAGATAAGAAAAAAGGTAGAAACTAATAAGTAATAAGAATATGAAACAGTTAAAATTCAGACTTTGTGCATTTTTAGCAATGTGTGCAACCTTTCTTGGTAGCTATGCCCAGAAGGGATTTTCGGATATGGAGCAGTTGACGATGAACGAGAATGTTTCCACCATCATCACTGCATCAGAGCCTATCCGTCTGGTGGATATTTCGACAGATAGTATTGTTGGTGACAAGCCATTGGACAATGTTATCCGTCTAAAGCCAACATCAGCCAATCACAAGGATGGTGAGGTTATGGGTATTGTCACGGTTATTACAGAAAGATACCGTGTACAGTATGCCATGGTCTATACGAGCAAGCTTGAAGAAGCCGTCTCAGACAAAGAGGTCGAGCTTGTAGAGCGCAATGCCTTCCATAATCCAGAAGTAAGCATGTCAACCACCGATATGGTGGCCTACGCCATGAAGGTGTGGCAGTCTCCTGCCAAGTATCGGAGTACGTTCACCAAGAACAACAAAATCCGGATGCGCCTGAACAACATATATGTTGTTGGAGAATATTTCTTCATCGATTTCTCTGTTGACAACAATACAAATCTTCCGTTTGACATTGATGAACTGAGATTCAAGTTACAGGATAAGAAACAGCAGAAGGCAACCAATGTACAGACAGTTGAATTGAAGCCAGCTCTAGTGTTAGACCGCAGTGTCAGATTCAAGAAAGGTTACAGAAATGTGGTCGTCTTGAAGAAAATGACTTTTCCTAATGACAAGGTTCTCACTATTGAGTTGTCCGAGAAACAGATTTCCGGACGTACCATTTCTATGAACCTTGATTACGAGGATGTACTTGCGGCAGACGCATTCGATAATCTGCTTCTCAGGGAGCAATAAAACCAGCAGCGTATGGAAAAGACAGTATATATATATAATATGGTCAAGACATTGGCATTGATCCTTCTTTTCACCCTTTACGGAGAGAAAGTATGTGCGCAGTCACACGGAGACCATTTAATGTTAGGTTTGGGAGCCTCCTATCCAAATGGATTGGAGGCAAACCTAGCCTACGAACATGAAACGGAATATCACAGTGCGTGGGAATATTTCGGTTCATATTACATCAAGTATGAGAAGGATCCAGAAGTTGGTCATATAACCAATGAAACCTTCTGGCACAATTACAACAACTGGCTGATAGGTGTAGCCTACAAGCCTTGTGTCAGCCGTGGCCGCAATCATCATGGTAATTTCCGCATAGGCGGTTCCGCCGGCAGTGACCTTGACAAGTGGCTTGGCGCAGTCAATTTGGGCTATGAGCATACCTATAATTTATACAATGGCTGGAGTCTCTATTATCAGATTAAGGAAGATATCGTCTTCCGTGGGGAGGATACCTTCAGAACAGGAGTTGTTGTTGGAGTAAAAGTACCATTTTAAGAAGTAAGATATGAAAGAAATTATTCAATTATTCAATAAGTCATTAGCATATATAACCTGTCTGATGGCAGCTGTTCTGATAATCAACACCTCGTGTGATTCGCACGAGGAAGTTGATTTGGACTTGCATATCGGTTATGTACTCTGTTCAGACCACAGATGTATGACCTATACAGATTACCTGGAGGCAAAGTCAGAAATGGGTGATGAAATATTTGCGGTGGCAGTAGTTTTTGCCGAGAAGGACAAGAACCATCCTGCCCTGGCAGTCAGTCTCAACGAACTGTCAGGTGCGTTTTGTGACTCACTTGGAATGGAAAATGGAACCAGCTGCAAGGTAGATACCTGTGATGGTTACAGTAATACTGTTGCAATGTATCAAAGTTACATCAGTGAGAAGAATGTAGGCTGTCCTATAGCCATGAAGTGCTTTGATACCCATTATTACAACCAGAGCCAATACATTCCTAGTGTAGAAGAAATGCGTTTGTTATCACAAGCTGCACCAGCTATCAATCCCATAATCAGACTTCTTGGTGGTCAGGAAATAAAGACTACTGGTTATTGCTGGTATTGGACATCTACCGAGGTGGAAGGTAACAAGCCTAACCAGGCTTGGCTTTGTTCTGCAAGAGAAGGCGGTATCCAGGAAACACCAAAAACCGAGGATCATCAGGCAAGACCTATCTTGCAGCTGAATTATCCAAAGGGTTATCCAGGAAACAACAATATTACCAATTATTAAAAGAAAGGAAATATCATGGCAGGAATCGTTCAAGCCGGCAAGTTAGCAAGAAAGCTCTGGGATTCTGGCAAATCATTGTTTAAGGCAGGTGGTAAGGCTGCAACCGCAGCCGTAGATAAAGCAGCTGTTACCGGAGCCAAGCTTGACACCAAGTTAGGAAAGGCTGTAGCTGAAGCAAAGGCGGCTAAGGAAGCCAAATCCCTGGAAAGGTTCAATACCGTCTATGGCAAACATACATTTACCCCTAAAGGGGGAACAACCACCCAGCGTTTTCTCAAAGATGGTGAGTTTGTCAAAGATGTAAAAACTGGCAAAACATATACAGAAAAAGGCTTTGATTCCTGGTACAAGGGGATTCAGAACAATTGGAAGGCTTCTAGAACAAATGCAGCAAAGATGACGGACCAGGCAACAAAGGTCAGTCAGCAAGCAGCATCTGGAGCTTCAAAAGTTGTAGATATGGCAGGTAATGCTGTAAAAGAAGGTAGCAAGAAAGGAAACTCTCTTCATAACGCCAAGGCGGCAGCCCACTATGCAGAGAAGGCTACCATGAAGGGATGGGCTGGTTTAAAGGCTGTCGGTACGGCTTCTGGACATGTACTCAGATTTGGAGCCGAGCATCCTTTTACGAGTCTCCTTGCTGGATCTGTACTTCTAAAACATACAACAGGTTATGAAGGAGGAGCAATTGGATTATTGACCAATATGCTAGGAAGTGATGAAGAAGAAGGTATCGTTCGTGCTCTCAAAGATAATATCTTTGGCATTCATCGAGACGAGTATGGAAACAAAAAAGATGTTGCCGTTTTGCAATCCATCCTGGATGAAGCAATCGGTAATGGTACTTACGACAAAATAGCCGGTGGATTAGATAAAGCAGGAAATGAGCTAGGAAATTTTTATGAAGGTGCCAAAGATCTTGCCCAAAGAGGCGGTGAAGAAGTCGCCGGAGCATATAATGGTGTCAAGGAGAGAATGGCAAATGGATATGGTAACGGTTTCGTTCTAGACGAAAATGGAAATCCTATCGGGGATCCATCTGCTGGACAAATGTCAGTATCAGGTGGCGGCAACATATCCCATACGCTGTCCAATATGTTAGGTAATGTAACGAACGGAAACATATCCAAGATGGACCTTGCCTCTCTCCTCGCCTCCTCATACCTGATGTTCGGCAAGTTCGGCTGGATGGGAAAGGCAGTCAGTCTCCTGCTCGGTTCATCAACACTGCATAAGATTAATGATAGAAGAGTTCCTATACAGGAACAGGGCAGACAGCAGGAAGCTGCACAAAGAAGTTCAGTTCAAGCTCAGCAGCAAACTGAAGAAGAGGTTGAGCGTGAATATGTACACCGATACCGTTAAAGGAAATCATTAACTAATAAGTATATATATATGAAAAAGAATTATAAAGATTTGTTTTTGGAATCAGCAAGTGGTTTCAGAATGCCTTTCGATTTGGGCGCAAATGAAGAATTGAATATTACTTTGGGCTTTGGAGAGCAGATCCACCCTAAGACCGGTGAGAAGTTCTACCATGTAGGAACGGATTTCTTCTGTAAAAATAAAGACTTATATGCAGTAGCAACAGGAATTATCGTCGGAGCCGGCCAGGAAGCCGTTCATGGTAATTATGTCGTTGCCAAATACGGAAAGTATGAGGTAACATATAGTCATGTTGCAGAAGCATATACACCTTACGGAACAGAAGTGAGAGCTGGAGATAAAATAGCCTTATCAGGTGAATTTCTTCATATCTCGGTGCGTTTCTGTGAAGATATCATAGATCCAAAAGATTTTTTAATGATGCTTTGGGCTAACATCGAGCAGTTGTCTGCAATGGGGCTTGATAGACAGCCTACAACCGAAAAACTTGGAGAAAAGCCTATCCACACCAAATATGACATGGATAAGGATGAAATCATGTTTATGATGCTCCGTTGGTTGCCTTCCTACATGAATGATCTCCTCACAGGAGCTTACACTGCTTCAGCAAGAACTGAAAATTCGCTGAGAAACATCTATGCCAAAGGTGCAGAGAGAAACTATTTCTTTGAGAAGCTGCCAGATTTGGGCAACCCTTTGGGGTTGACGAGCAGAAGTCTCCCTCTTCTGGAGAAGGTTCAGAATTTGCTTCTGGACGATTTCCTTGGTTATATGGCTCTCAAGCACAATGTTTTTCTTCCATCCTGGAGTGAGAGTGAAAAAAAAAACTTTCTCATCAAGCAGAAGTAGATGGACAGTATGAGGATCCACTAGCCAATATGGTCATCGATGCCCAAAGTTATGACATTGATAGAACTGCATCCATTTATTTCAACACATCCGGTAACAGATGTTGGACAAAGGCTTGGTTCAATGGTCGAAAGGAAGGAGAACGGTCTATAGAGATTACTCGTCAACAAGCCATTCAGTTTCACAATAATGAGATAGACCTTGACGGTTGGCTGTCAAGGTTCTATCCTAAGCAGAACTCAGTTTACCACAAGGCTATCGAGCAAGCGAGATCGCAGCTCTTGGGCCTATAATTAATATATTATGTCTAAGAAAGTAGATTATAGCGGTTTATCGCAGCTTGATGCCAACTTGAAGAAATACTTTTCAAACTATATGGCTCCGTCCATTGTCAATGCCAAGAAGAGTGTCAATGCAGAAATAGCAGATGAACGCAAGAAATACGTAGATGAATACAATACTAACGTTGCAGCCATGGCTATGCCAAAAACGGTACGAGGCCTGACTCCTGTGGCAGACCATAATTCGAATGGTAAGACAACCCAGGATCCTGCAGGAGGAGTCATCAGAAAGGTACGTGACGCATGGTCTAAAAACAAGAAAATACAGGAAGATATTGAAACGTTCAAGGTGCATTTCTTCCAGGAGCTTTTAAAGCGATATCCCCAGAAGGATATAAATCAGCTGGCGGTCTTTGCGGACGATTATGTCAACAGCAGAATCGACCAGCTGGTGATAGAACAGATGGCAAGAAGCGGTGTGCCGAAAAATTCTATTGATTATTGTATAAAGAACGGACTGTCCGACAGTCTGATAGGTACAATTTTCAGTAACTTCACATATAAATCCGCAGACCACAATGCAAAGGTAAGGGATAAGGCAAATGCCATGTATAATCCTTCCTGGAAAGAGAGAGTCGGAGCCAACGCCATCGCCATGGGCGTGGATGCAGCTTCCTTGGGCGGTGTAGGTGGAGTCAAAAGCGTAATGCTTGATGCAAGTCTTCGAGGTGGCTTTGAATTATACAACATCAAGAAATGGAATGATGAAGAATACAAGCGCGATGTCAGCAAGAAGGTTCTGGGAGACAAAGACGGTATCAAAAAAATACAGGAGGGAGCTGAGAAATACAAGCGTACAGCAACCGAAAAGATGTATCAGCTCAACTTTGATTTGAAGAATAAAATCAAAGAGAATCATTCTTCTTTCAGTAACAGGACCTCAAACAGCATGAACAAGTTCTATCAACAGAACAAGGGAAATGCAGACAAGTTATACAATAACATCAAGACCACATTCACCAAGCAAGCTGTTCCGTTCAACAAAGACAGTTTTCCGCCAAAATGGATGATGACCATGAGCAGAAAGAGGTGTGAGCAAACCGCCTCAGGCTTTTATGCCATTGCGATGGAAATGAGTCGTACCGGTATGAAAAATGCAGTTGTACACGGCAAAAAGATGACCTACAAAGAGGTTTGCCAACGAGCTATTGACTATGCCAAGACAGCAGCTATAAAAGAAGCAGAGGAAAAGGAAAGAATACGTCAGCACTCTCAGAAGAAAACGGAAACAGCAGAAAGGCGTGACTATCATGAGGAAGAGACTTCGCAAAAGGCTGTCACCAATACAGAAGTCACCACGCAAAAGCCTCAGGCAGCTCCGCAGCAGAGTGGTTGGGAAGAGGCTATGAAAGAGATGGGAGCCGGAGAATTTGGTGGACTGAGCAAGAATTTCGGTTATATCATGGCGATGTTGCCTGATATGATCATAGGAATGTTCACAGGCAAGAACCCAAACTTGAAGATAGAAGACAATCTTCTTCCCCTAGCATCCATAGCAGCCGGCCTGCTAGTTAAGAGAAACCCTCTGTTAAAAATGATTCTTCTTGGTTATGGTGGTCTGAACATATTCAGTTCTGCAGGAACAGCAGCGCTGAAACAACGCAATGGTGAGTCTGCCTCCAAGACCTATAGAACCTATGCAGACGAATCTCTGTCACCAAGAATTGCCAATCCTGTAGTAAAGGGGCGTTCCATGGTTGCAGATATTGACGGAGTACCAACCGTCATAGAAATAAACAAAGAGGTAATTGAAGCGTACGAAAAAGGACATATACCTTTGAATACACTTGCCAATGCCGTTTTGACCAAATATGACGAAAACAGAAATGTTGCGGCGCAACATTATGAGCATGGAATGAGTCAGCAACAAGATGAGCAACAGACCATGCACATCAAATAAGATATAATGTAGGCATCTGGCCTATACTATATATTGCTTATTAGTAGTCCCCTTGGCGCAAGCATCAGCAATGCGTCAAGGGGTTGTTTTTTCTACCAATTAAAGATATATATAGTTTTGCGGAATGCAGTTTACTCCATAATCTTCAAGAGTCTTCGGAGTCATGAAAACATTCACGTCACCAATGACGTAGGCACAGGCTTTCTCACAGTCTTTGAAATATTCAAAGAAATCCTTTTCTTCGATTCCGGCATGTACCCTAGTCAGATCCCAGAGTTTTTGGGGTTCGCAGCAGATGCGACCGACAATCTGGCATTCGCCAACCACCTTTCCCCTACCCGATGATTCGTAGATGACGATGGTATCGATATCATCCTTGCAAAGATGCTTACGGTATTCGTAAGCCTTCGTGCCGTCAAAGATACGTTTTACATATTTTTTCTTAATGGGATATAGAATTTTTTTCTTTTTCATAACTGTCATTTTATATTCTTGTTGTCTGCCCAATTATACGTTTCGGTTTGTCAGGCTTCCAGGTTCCTACCTTCTCTTTATTCACAGCTTCCGACCTGAAGTGTTCTATGATTTTCCGGATAGATTCCATAGCAGCATTATAGCCATCTAAGGCCATACTTTTCCTAGCGCACTCTGCCTTTGTCTGATCCGGAATGAAAACTTCATCAATGATACTGTTTTCCTCGAAATCAAGATATACATTTTTGCGATCCTCAATACGAGCGATAATTTCATTGACACTCATATCTGAAATCTGCAATCCCAGAGCCAGGGATTCCATCACACCACAATAACCTCTATCAAAGTTAGTGTACTTTTCGAAGTAAGTTGTCTTCTGGGCATGACACAGTAATGCCTGTCGGAGACTCTCATCGTTTTTACAACTCTTTTCAACAGCCTTGATGTACTTGTTGATAGATTCAGACAACACCTTTAAATCAGAAAGGCTAAGATTGTCTATCTTCACTTCCTTACCAGTACCCCATCTTGAAGGTTTTTTGGTTTCATTCAACCAATCAAGGACAATGCTTGCAGAATGCCCCTTGAATAACCCCTCTCGGTCAAATCCTGCGGTAAACCGCACTCCATTTATTTCCGTAGTCAAAATATTATTTATGTTTCAGAAACGAATAGAAAAGTGATACCGCTTCTTTATCCGTTGCCTTTCTCACTTTTGCTCCATCCAGATTCAGATGACCACCTTTGCGGAAAACACCATCAGGAGAAAGATAATGTACGGCAAATAGGTTCTTCGTCTTCCTGTCATAGCGTTCACAGAGAACAGACCATTTTCTGCCATTCGTTTCCACTATGAAAGTAGAACCATTTACCAGAATATCTTCATCGAACCAGTTTTCTTCATGTTGATGTGAACTGGCAATGCCACCCTGTAGCTCGATTCGTGGCATAAAAGACATCATGAAGGAGTGAAAAGAAAACTTATCTCCAGGGAAACCATGCATACGGTATTTTGCGAAGCATTTCTTGCACTCGCAAACCTGCATGAATCCGTAGGGTGTCTCACACCAGCCCAAGATTGACCGGGCTTCATCATCGTAACTTTTGTTGGTACATTCGGGATTCGGGCAGTTGAGACCCTCGCTATATGGTATTGACTCCCAGTTACTAATCTTCATTGGGAGCATTATTTGAAGTTCTTTATCCATAACTTGGTAATATTCTTAATGTTATTAACTGTGATATACATCAAATTACGTCTTTGGAAATGGCACAAGCATCCTCTGAACGTTTAATTTTCTGTCTCCGGTTATATTCTTTAACCCTATCTGGATTTGCAATGCGCCAAGCTTTAATTTTCTCAGCAATTTTCTCCTTATTTTTATTATAGTACCGCAATCGATACTCTTTCTCTCTTTCTGGATGGTGCTTGCGGCGGTGTTCTCTATATTCTTTTGCCTTTTCGGGATGATTCTTGTTATATAATTTGCTTGCAGCAAGTAACTTTTCCCTATGAGCCAAGTAATACTGTCTGAGCCGCTCTTTTCTGCGAGTCACCTTGTCCATATCAGCTAAAATTTCTTCCATACATTTCATTTACCATAAAAATATGATGAATTATCTAGGAAGTTTGGTGTTCTCGCATCCAAACTTCAACGCTTTTATCGAATCTCAAATAAGGTAACACCTTCTTTGCTTCTCTTACAAACGTTTTCACCTCATCTATAGATGCTTGATCGTCTTCCAGCTGACGTACATTATCAAGGTAGTCGTCTAAGTGGGAATTATCAAGAAAGCCTAACAGAGCACTTTCATCTTCTTCTGCGAAGCAATTAACTCTAGGATAATCAGTATTAAGCACACTTCCTGTGATGATATATTTTCCATCTTTCGAAAGAATGTGATAGATGACATCCGGAATTTCCATGAAACCATTCTTGTAAACCTTTATAAATTTCGTATTGGTTTCTGCATTAATGATTGTTTTAACTACATCCATTTGAAAACAACTTAAAAAGTTTATATATTCAAAACCTAAGAAATGCCAGTAAAACAAGTTATTGGCAAACAAATATAATAAACACTGAAAAATATTGTGTTAAAGTAGTTGAATGCAAACAACTTAACTAGTTCAGATAATCAAACCCCTGCATATATTCATTCTCCGAAATAATCTTGCAAGGCTTAGAATTAAACCGACCTGTAGTATTTGTTTTCACGTTATGAAAAACAGCTAAAGACTTAGCGTTGTCTGCAATCATCAACATACTTTCCCTACTCTTGCACTCTACGGCAAATCTTCTGCTGCCATAGAGCCAGGAAAGTTCCGTAAAGGTAACATAAAACGTAAAATTCATATTTGTCGCTTCACCGTGCTGCGATAGGGCTTAAATTGTTAAAAACCTATTGAGAAACTCATCAGAGATTACTCAAACATTATCTATCTGGTCTGAAAGAATCACCAGAGTGCTTAATTGCATTGCCAAACCCCTTGAAGAAGTTAGCAAAAAACAATAACAAAAAAATAGCTCCCATATATTTGATTTTAAAAATTAATATAAACGTATCATTCTTCATGCCCAAGTGTTACTTCAAGCATTCATGAATAAACCTTGCCGTTTCATTTCTGTCACTGCAACTGCCTTCGTAAGGAACAACTTGGTCAGAATAGCATATAGAAAAGCGTGGGTTCAAGTCTGGAACCTCGGCTTCAACTTCTATGTGGCAGGAATCTCCATCCACATCGACAGTGCTCTCGGTACACAAAAGAACAACGTTTTTTTCCAACCATGTATGTGACGTGATTTGTAAATTGCCAATTTTACCTTCCATAATCTTTATTTTTGAAGGAGAGATGGTTAGTCTCTCCGTTACCTTCTTATTATTAAACTATATAATCATTAACTACTAAAGTAAATTTCATATTTTCCATTTTTGCTTCTCCGCACAGAAGAAGCATGAAATCTCGCTCTTGCAATACCGCTCAACCAGCATTTGCGTCCCAATTTGCGGATAGTCTCCTCTTGTGAAATCTTTCGGACATAGTCAAGAAAATACAGGTAATCACCTAACACAATTTCTTTTATATCATAATCGTTATAGCCTATCTTTCGAAGATAAGCAATATCTTTTTTTGTAAGCTTCATATTTTCTGTTGATTATAAGCATGATACATCGTAATGAAATCATCTGCTATTAGGCGATTTTTCACGCCAGCGAATTGTTGCAGAGGTCATAGATTCTATATGAAGAAACACTTCCAATCCGTTATCTTTAGAAAGAGTCTCACAGAAGGCATTCAGTTTCTCTACGACTTTAGATTTGTCCATGTAACCATAGAACAAAATACCAATTTCGTTTTCGTTCCAATAGTACTTGGCAAAAGCAACACAATTGGCGATGTACCCAACAACTTCCACCTGATTCTGTTTCCTAGCAACATAATTACCACCATCATAAAATAGATCTACCATCTGGTTAAAGTCTAAAAATCCATTTGTCTTATTTATTTTCATATATTGATATTTCTAATACTCTAATCATAAATGCCTTGATTACACTTGCCTGGGCACCTTCCCAACTTGCAAGAATAGTAATCGTAATCTTGTGATATTGTAGAGAAATGATAAACGTGATGTTTACAATTTCCACAAATACGCTCTTCCAAATCTGTGATCATATCTTTTGTCATTATAGAGGAGACTTACGTCTCCCCTAATTAAACTTCCTTTAAAAGCCAAAAACAGACTCCGCTTTAACCTTACCGGTCTTCTTCGTCAGGAATTGAATCTTCAAGCAGTTCTCTTGCCATCCATACCATTCTCTCTCTGCTCTATAGGCTAATTCATCCTTTTCACTTCTCTCTTCTTCCTTGATTATAATGACGTAAGAAGTAGCTTTGTTAGCCCTCAACCAAGCAAGAACCCTGTTACAAATATTCGGCATGTAAGCAAGATATTGCTCATCATAGGTATCAACTGAATTACGCTTACCAAGTAATCTCTGATGAAAAAAAGTCTCCAACTCCAAGTCATAGGCAGCATACTTCTTCAAGTATTTATAAAGCTGCACAAACTCCTTACATGGCTTGCGGAAAACGAGAAGAGAAACAAATAAATCTCTACCGGAATAATACCCTTTTTGCGTCTGAATCATACTCACACTCTTATCACTCTCCAAAAGAATCACTGCTCTCTCCATTGCCTGATGGCATTCAAACATTTCGGCTTCTGTGCTATAACTCAGAAAGCGAGATACAGGCTGAGTGATTTTAACCACTCCTTTTGCCTTATTATTCTCATTTTTCAAAAAAGACTTGATGTCTTTGACGAGCTTACTAATATTCTGTTTCATAATTTATATGTATTTTGAAGTTCAACATTCTGTTTGTTCACTCAGTCTCGGATATATCGGGTAACCAGATTCCTGTCT
>ERZ772860.1546-NODE-1546-length-15562-cov-4.607081_pt1 | contig 15562 bp, 10 predicted proteins | sample MGYA00511342_ERZ772860 | MGnify/ENA primary metagenome ERZ772860 (study PRJEB29015, sample SAMEA2737665) | human gut metagenome | biome: human gut; feature: human-associated habitat; material: faeces | place: China | collected 2012 ... | reverse complement strand
CACGGACATGGGCGTAAATATGGCGGGCAACTGCATCATTGACGACGAAGTCTGCCGGGAAGCCGCCCATCAGGAGATCATCCGCCGCTACTTCGCGGCCCGCTGCCTGCTGGTGGAGGGTCACACGGAGCAGAGCGAAGTAGACAAGCTGAAAATGATCTATCAGAAGGCGGGGCTGAACCCGGAAATGCGTCCTGTGATCGCCGCTGCCCGTCAGCGGGCCGAGGAGACCAGCGCCCCCGCGCTGGCGCTGGAGCTGCCGGACGGCACCATTGTCACCGGCAAGACCTCCAGCCTGCTGGGCCCGTCCGCCGCAGTGCTTCTGAACGCGCTGAAAAAACTGGCCGGCATCAACAAGAAGATCCGTCTGATCTCCCCCACCGTCATCAGTCCGCTTCGTTCCCTCAAGTGCGACTATCTGGGCAACCACAACCCCCGGCTGCACAGCGACGAAGTGCTGGTGGCGTTGTCCATCTGCGCCGCCACCAACGAGACCGCCGCGCTGGCCATGCAGCAGCTTCCCCTGCTGGCGGGCTGCGAGGCGCACTCCACCGTCATTCTACCGCAGGTGGACAGCAACATTTTCCGCCGCCTGAAGGTGAATGTCACCTGCGACGCCAAATACCAAAGTCACAAGCTCTACCACAAGAAATAAGCTTTTTGCCCCTCCGGCTGTTTTCCCATGGCCGGAGGGGCTTTGCAATGTTCCTTTTCCCTTTTTCAAGAAACTTTTTCGGATGCCCGTTTTATGCTTGACCTTTCCAAAAGCCTTTATGATGACTAGTAACGTCGTCGGAAGACGGCTCACAATGAATTGGTCGTATGGCTCAGTTGGTAGCGCAAGGGCTGCGGCAAAAAAGGCGCCCTCGAGTGCCAGACGATGGAATGCAGCCTGTTCGGGCAGAAAACGGCCTCCGTCTGCCCGGTATACGGCGAGAACGGCTGCAGGATCGCTGCAGTTCTGCCTTCTGCGGCGGTCTTTGTTTGCGGAACAGAAATCAGAAAGCGCTCATGCCCAGGTTCTTTTGGGCGTGAGCGCTTTTGCGGCCAAAAACGGCGGGAAAGTCAGAGAGGGGCTTTGGCCTCTCAGCCTTTGATGCCCTCCGAGGCGATCCCGCGGATCAGATGTTTCTGGAGAAAGAGAAACAGGATCAGCAGCGGCAGACAGGTCACGACCACGCCCGCCATCGTCAGGTTCAGCCGGTTAAAATAGGTGTCCTTCAGGGTGTTGAGACCCACGACCATGGTGAAGCGCTCCTCGCTCATGACAAAGGTGGATGGCACCATATACGAATTCCAGCTCTGCACAAAGTTGAAGATCGTCACCGTGGCCACAATGGGCTTGGACAGGGGAAGCACAATGTGGAAAAAGCTCCGAAAGAAGCCGAGCCCGTCTACCCGCGCCGCTTCCAGAAGATCGCCGGGGAAGGAAAGATAAAACTGCCGGGACATAAAGATATACAGCGTGTTCATCATATAGGGGACGATCAGGCCGACGAGGGTATCGTTCCAGCCCAGCCGGGTGATCATGATATACTGCGGCGTCAGCAGCACCTGAAAGGGCACCATCATGGTCAGAAGGACGATCGTAAAAACGACGCTCCGGCCGGGAAACCGCAGCTTTGCCAGCGAGTAGCCTGCCGGGACGGTGATGCATAGCTGGGAGAGCAGGGTCAGGCCCGCTACGATCACCGTATTTTTCAGCCAGACGAAAACAGGATAATTCGTAAAAAGATCCTGATAGACGCTCAGCGTGAACTGATCCGGCGAAACCAGCTTTTCGACCTTGTCCAGAGGCAGGAAGGAGTTATACAGGGCGTAGAGAAGGGGAACCACAAACACCGCTCCCAGGATCAGGATCAGGAGCCGAAACAAAATTTTTGCCGTTTTGCTCATGGGTCAACGCTCCTTTCTCAATCCTGATCGCCGGAATCGGTGATCCGATTCTGGATCAGGTTAACGGCGACAATGATCAGCAGCAGTACAATGGCTACCGCGCAGCCGTAGCCGACCTTATAGTAATTGAAGCTGTTCATATAGAAATACGTCAGCAAGGTGGAGGAAGCGCCTGCCGGGGAGCCAAGTCCGCCGCCCGCGCCGCCGCAGATGGCGGCGATCTGGTCATAAACCTTGAAGGCCTGGATGATGGCGTAAACGACCACCAGATAGGTGGTAGGCTTTAGGAGGGGAAGTGTGATATAGCGGAAGGTTTTCCACTTTCCGGCCCCGTCGATGACGGCGGCTTCATAGACCTGCGCCGGAATGGTCTGAATTCCCGCCAGATAGTAGACGGTATAGAATCCCACCATCTGCCAGATGAACAGGATGGAGATGAAGGGCATCACCAGATGAATGCTGGCATACCATGTGACGTTTTCAACGCCAAGCCGGGAAAAGAAGACGGTCACGGCGCTATCCTTGACAAACAGATGCATGAAGACCGTCGCCACGGCCACGCCGGAGATCGTGTAGGGGATAAAGCTGATGGTGCGGAAAACGCCGCGGCCCCGGAAGCTGCTGTTCAGGATCAGTGCCAACGCCAAAGCCAGTACTGTGACCACTGGTACGGTGACGGCGACAAACCACAGCGTATTTTTCAGCGCCAGCAGGAATTTGGGATCCTGAAACATATGGATATAGTTGTCCAGCCCCACGAAGGCCCGGGCTTTGGGTTTGAGGTAGTTGTAATCCAGAAAGCTCATGCCCACGCACTGCAGAAAAGGATATAAAAACCAGATCAGCCAACAGACCGTCGCAGGGAGGATGAAGATCCAACCGGCCGCTTTTTCATTGCTGGAAACCGCTTCCCGGAATCGTGTTTTCTGTTGCTTCGCTTTTTTTCTCATGCCCGCACGTTCCCCCAATACGCCCGCGCTGGCGCGGGTCCGTTATTTGATAGAATTCATTCCGAAATAAGAATAAACCGGCAGCGCGGGGGTTTCATTACAGAATTCTGCTATTTCTTAAGAAAATTCGCTGATTTCGCGGTGGAGAAGGCTGGAGCAGTGGGGAAAGCCTTCCTTTCAGCAGATTTTGTGAAGAAACAGCGTCATTCCATAATGAAGCCGCACGGCGAATCTGCTATAATGCATCTTGGGATGGTGCGGATCTTGTAAAACAGGAGGGGTTCCATGAAGCTGAAGACCCGGATCAAAATTTCCATGGTAGGGATCATGGCCGCCATGGTGGTGATCTATACCGCCATTATTCTCGGCTCGACGATCCAGACCTACCGCAGGGACATGGAGGACTCTCTCCGTTCCGTCGGCGAACAGAAGCTGATGACGATGGACAGCCTGATGAACACCATGGTCACCATCACGGAAAAACCCCTGTTTGACAATACCATCCTGTCCATCCTGCGAAAAAGCGCGGAGGATTACCGTCAGGCGCAGACGGGCTATCAGCAATATCTGGACTACGAAACGGTAAATGCCCGGCTGTATACCGAGATGTTTTATGAAAACGAATATGTTTATTCCATTACCCTGTTCGGGTTTCATACGGAGACCGCTTATACAAAACAGCGGAGCGGCAAGGGGCTGCTGCCCGGCGATACCCGGGAGGCGGAATGGTATCAGCGGCTTCGGCAGACCAACGGCCGTCAGGCGCTGATCTTTCCCCTGCGGGAAGATGATCTGTACCCGGGCGAAGAACCGGTAATCTCCGTGGGCCGGCTGCTGATGGATCCCATCGGCCAGCAGCCGCTGGGCCTGATCCGTGTGGACATTGCCGCCCGGGATCTGAAGAACATCCTGGAGGGCGATGAAGACACGCAGGTGGTGCTTCTCAGCGAGGCCGAGGAGCTGCTGTATACCTCGCTGCCGTCCGGCGAATGGCGGGAAGACTTGGAACGCCTGCGCCCCAGCCGCGTGACGGTGTCCAGCCGGTCCCGGCAGTTCGGCTTTTCCCTGACCAGTCTGGCTCCAAAGGATCAGCTGAAGCAAAATATCCGCCGGACGCTTTTGACCATGATCCTCCTGACCGGCGCGTTCGGGGCGCTGATCCCCTTTATTACGGAACTGATCACCCGCAACAGCATGAAACCCATCAGCGAGATCAACCAGCTTATGAAGGAGGTGCGCGCCGGGGATCTGTCCGTTCGGGCTAAGGTGGAGACAGGCGGTGAATTTGCCGAGGTATGCGATTCCTTCAATAAAATGATCATCAATACCGAACAGCTCATCCGTCAGGTGAAGCTGCAGGAGCGGGAAAAGATGGAGGCCGAATATCAGGCGCTTCAGGCTCAGATCTCGCCTCATTTTATGCTCAATACCCTCAACACGATCAAATGGATGGCGGTTATTCAGGGAGTCAGGACCATCGAGCAGGCGCTGAACGCATTTTCGCAGCTTCTCTCCTTTGCCGTGCGGGAAAAGAGTGAAAAGATCCCGATCCGCAAGGAACTGGACATGATGCGGTATTACACGGAGATCCTTTCCCTGCGCTATTTTGACCGGTTCCGCATCCGCTACGACGTAGACAAGGCGGCGCTGGACTGCTGCACCTTAAAATACATTCTTCAGACGCTGGTGGAAAACAGTATTTTTCACGGTCTGGACCTTGTGGAACGTTCCATTGAAATTCGCGTCCAGATCCGCCGTGAGCCGGACCGGATCGTTTATGAGGTGCAGGATAACGGCGCGGGCATGTCGCCCGCCCGGATCGAGGAGGTCCTTCATCAGAAGCACCTCAAGGGAAAGGGCATGATGAAGATCGGGCTGTATAACATTCAGCAGCGGATCCGACTGGTATTCGGTGAAGAATATGGCATATCCATTCGCAGCGAAGAAGGAGCGTATACCGTCGTGCGGGTGGAAATTCCGGTTTTGGAGGCGGAAGATGTTTCGGATAGCGATCGTTGACGATGAATCCTATGTCCGGATGGGCCTGAAAACCATTGCGGAAAAGGAAGGAAAGTATACGGTGGTGGGCGAGGCGGACAACGGCGCTTCCGCCGTCCAGATGATTATGCAAAAACAGCCGAATGCGGTATTTTTGGATATTACCATTCCCGGACTGGACGGAATGGAGGTACTGAAGGAAATTCGGCAGAGGGGCTATTCCGGGCATGTGACCATGCTGACCTGCCATGATGAATTTCGCCTGGTGCAGCAGGCGCTTCGGCTGGGGGCGGACGATTATGTGCTGAAAAATGATCTGGCAGAGGAAAGCTTTTCTCAATATCTGAAAAGGCTGAGCGCCCGGCAAACGGAGACGGCCGAAGAAAAACGACTTCTGGAGGAAGAACAGACAGCTCAGCAATACAAGGACAATTTTCTTCGAAACATTCTTCGCATGGGCTGTACGGACCGGGAAATGTTTCTGCGGGGCTGCGAGAACCATCATATTCGGTTCAAGCCGAACGGAATTTATATCCTGACCTTTTCGTTCCGGCATTGGGAAAGCCTTGTGGCCCGATACCGGGGAAGCGACCTGCATGTGTTTTTCCGGGCCGTAGACGCTATCGTCCGGGAGGTGCTGCAGAATCAGGATGAATGGGAGCTGCTGTATACGGAGCCGTATCTGTGCCATCTCCTGTTTACCTGCTCGGGAGAGCCGAGCGCCCGGAAGCTGGAGGAGCAGCTGAATGGCATGGTCAGAAAGCTGGCTTTTCATTTTGAACGGATGCTGGAGGCAGACGCCGTGATCGTCGTATACCGAAACGCCTATCCGCCGGAGAAATTGAATCAGGGCTATGAACGGGCCTGCCAGCTTCTGGAGCAGAGCTGGTTCTATCCCGATAAAAAGCTGTTTTGGGAGGGCATACTCCATCCCCGGCAGGAGGCGGAGCTTGGTTCGCTGGCCTGCCGGCTGAAGGAAGCGGACGAGCCGGAAAAGATAGAGGCCGTCCTTCGAAAATGGCTGGCCGCACAGGGAGAAAATTTTATCGACCGCAAGGCGTTTCTGGAAACCCTTCGCGAGTCTCTGACCCGGCTGGACGAGATGTATCCGGGAGCGGCGGCGCTGGAAGGCGATGATTGCGCCAGCATTGCGGAAATGCTGCATCAGCTCTCTTCGCTGCAGCGTTCCGAAGGGGAAAAGGAATACAGCTATCTGGTAAAACAGGCGCTTCTCCTGATGAATCACGATCTTCGGGAAAAGACTTCACTGGAAGATGTGGCGGGCAGGCTGGGGATCAGCGCCGGTTATTTCAGCCATATTTTTTCCGAAGAAGTGGGCGAATCCTTTTCCCGATACATGATCCGCCAGCGGATTGAAAAAGCGCGGAAGCTGATCCTGACCACCAATCTGAAATACTATGAAATTGCCGAACAGTGCGGCTTCAGCTCGCCGGTCCACTTCAACAATACCTTTAAGAAGCTGTGCGGCATGACCCCGAATCAATACCGAAACAGTGGAAAGCGCTGACGGCCTGCAAAATCCGTTTTTTTATAGAAATAGCAAATTTCTGTAATGAAAAGCGGCCGGTAAAGTTCTATGCTAACCTTACCAATCAACCTAAAGGAGGCTCATCTCATGGCAACCAAGAAAATCGTTTCCCTGTTTCTGGCTCTTCTGATGGCGCTGGGTCTGTGCGTGACCGCCGGCGCGGAGGAGGGCGCCACCATTACCGTTGGTTTCTGGGGTTCTTCCGGCGAGGACAAGGCCATCGACGCCGCGCTGGAGGGCGTTCTGGAAGCGATTCCCGGCGTAAAGGAAGTCAAAAAGGTGCAGTATCCCAGCGCCAATGATTTCTACGAGAAGCTGCCCGGTCAGTTCGTGGCCGGTACTGCTCCCGATGTGGTCGTGGCCACCAACGAACGGCATCTGCAGCTGATCGACAACGGCGTGCTGGCGCCGCTGGACAGCTATGGCTTCGATCTGACCGGCTATGCCGAAAACGCCGTGCAGGCATGGAACTACGAAGGCGTGCAGTATGGGATCCCCATGACCGCTGCTCCCGCTCTGTTCGCCATCAATGTGGATCTGTGGAACGCTGCCGGTCTGGGCGATTACCCGACCACCATGGAAGAAGTGTATGAAGCCGCCAAGACCCTGACGAAGGACGGCGTGGTGGGTTTGTGCATTCACGACGGCTCGCTGTTCGCGACTACGCAGTATCTGAACGCGTTCGGCGGCGGTTGGAACGGCACCCATGACATCGACCGTCAGGAGAACATCGACGGTCTGGATTTTGTCTTCAAAATGTTTGACGAGGGAGTTGCCGCCGCTCCCCGCACGCTGGGGCTGGGCTGGGACGGCGAAGTTTTCGCTGCCGGCAAGGCTGCTATGACCACTGCGGGAACCTGGTATGTGAACCTGATGCGGGAATCTGCCCCGGATACGAACTATGTGTTCATTCCCTTCCCCGGCGGAAACGGCAAGACCGGCTGCACGCTTCATTCCTATGGTGCGGCTGTGATCGCGGACGGCGAGAATGAAGATCTGGCTGCGCAGGTGGCCTATTATATGGCCCGTCAGGAGTCTCAGGAGAAGCGTGCGGAGCTCATGGGCGACCGTCCCTGCATGGAAGCGGCGCTGCCGGTATTCCAGGCTGCCAATCCCGCACTGGCCGTGATCGACGAATACATTGCCGAAGCCAAGGGCTTCAATTATCCGGGTGATCAGGCGTTTACTACCGATCTGGTAAACGCTCTGCAGGCCCATATTCACGCTGGCGACACGACCAGCGCCGCGGATGTGCTGAAAACGCTGGCGGCCACTTACGGAAAGTAAGAAGCTGTTCTGATCCAATCGTTACAAAAGGAAAGAAAAAGCCTCCTGTCACAGAACCGGCTCTGTGGCAGGAGGCTCTCTTTGGAAAGACGAACATTTGCGTAAAACGAAAAGGAGAAAGAGCGGTCGCACTGACCGATGATATAAACTGCAGGGAGGATTTCCTACGATCGAGGATGCCTTTGCTCTTCTGAGAGATCGTCCGACAGAGGAAGCCGACAATACACGATGGAATCGTAAGCAGAGTCGCATATGGGCTTGACTTCCTAAAACCCCCGGCAGAGGGCATCACTTCCTGCACTTTCACAATGGAATGCTTTAGTCTGTCTTTGGGGCTGAACAGAACGGATCACTTCTTTACGAAGAAAATGCCAAAATGGGATTTTTATGCTTGACTTTTCCAAAAGCCTGTGTTATGATTAATGACGTCGTCGGAAGACGGTGTACAACGAATGGTCGCATGGCTCAGTTGGTAGAGCACATCGTTCACATCGATGGGGTCACAGGTTCGAGTCCTGTTGCGACCACCACATCCCGGAAGCCTTTGAAATCAAGGGATTCCGGGTTTTCTTTTTACCCGTTTTTGAGACTGTTTTCAATGGCAAAAACGGCTTTAAGCCCGAAAGACACCCGCTTGAATAAACATGCATACCTCCAATCCCTTATGTTTCAAGGGATTGGAGGTGTTTTTGCGCCTACCGCCAGACATACTCTTCATTCCGCGATTGTGAATATCGCATTCAGTTTTTCGATGTCTGCCCGACGCTTTTGGATGCCTTCCTCTCTTGTTCTGGCATAGACCGTCTCAACCATGCGAGTATCTGCGTGCCCCATCAAATCGGCCACCTGTGCGCTGGTCATGCCGTTTTCCTTCAGCTGAGTGCCGAAGGTGGTGCGGAAGTCGTGATTGTTGTACCCCTCAATACCCAACAGCTTTTTGCCTTTGCGGAATCGTCTGATGAGAGTAGAGTAACACCACGGCGTGTCACCGCCGAACAGGAAGCCCTTTGGTTTGGCAAGCGGCCTTATAATTTGCAAAACCGGCGTGGCCAGAAGAACGGGACGAATGGAGTGCTTGCTTTTGGCGCTGTTTTGGATAACCGGGTGATTTTGGTTCGGGTATGTTACCGTCCATCGCACATAAGCGGTGCCAGTGTCAAGGTCAACGTCCTCCCAATGCAAGCCCAGAATTTCTTCTCGCCGCATGCCAGTATAAGCCAGCAGAGCAAAATATAAACGAAGCTCCGGGTCTTCCAGCGTTGGGATGTTCCGCTTTACTTTTGCAACGAGCGCGTCAGGCAGGGCTTTGTGGTGCCCACTCTGCTCCGCCTTGATTTGTAGAAGCCGGTTCTTGATGGGAGAGTCTGCGATCAACCCCATTTCCTGTGCCACAGAAAAAATTCTGCTGAGAAGTCCCCTGACTCTTTTAATAGAGGCTTCGTTGTAATTTTTCTGATGGCCGTATTGGGAAGCATGAGCCATGTGGTCGTAAAACTGCTGGATGGTAGCCAGCGAGATTTGGTCCAGCGGCATATGCCCCATAAAGGGAAGAATGTCTCTTTTCAGGCGGTTCTCATAATTGATCTGCGTTGTGGGTTTCAGCCCGGCGATAAAAGAAGGGCGATAGGTTTCGTCCACAAACTGCTTTAACGTAGGAATTTCTTCTTGGGGCTGCTCTATGTCCACGAAGAGCCCGCTATACGTCTTTGCAAAGTTAATAAATGCTTCGCTGACTGTCTTGCCACAGGCCCAAACCTTTTCTCCGCTGGGCAGGGTGATTTTGAATTGCTGCTTGGATGCCATATTTTCTTCTCTCCTTTGCGGCAATTCATCCATCCAATCTGTGGAGTTTTCAAGTTGCGACGCGCCAAAGAAGGAGGCCAGCGCCCGCTGAGTGCCAGCGAACGCTGCCTGTTCGACCGTCTTTGACTGCGTGGCTTCAGTATAAGAATCCTGTGAACTGAAGTCAAGGCTCATCGTTCGCGAACTCCTCCTGTAGCATGCCTCGGAGCATGGTCTGCTTATAAGGTACATGGGAGGTAGCAATGGCGTAACGGATTGCCTTGTCCTCCCCGCAGACCACGCAGTATTTCTTAGCGCGGGTGATGGCGGTATACAGCCACTCCTTGGTGAGCAGAACTTTGGCAGGCATATCCAGCCCAACGATCACATAAGGAGCCTCCGAGCCTTGCAGCTTGTGGCAGCTGAGAGCGTAGCCAAGCTCGATCTTGGAAAAATCCGCCCGCTTGATGACAATATCGCCCCACATATCGAAAGTGACGATGAAGCTTGTGGGAGTGATTTCTTTGATGATACCCCGATCCCCATTGAATACAGGGCAGATTTCAGGAGATTCCCGATCTGCCGCCATAGGCCGCTCTGCCTGATACATGTTTTTGGTGCAGATCACTCGGTCGCGTTCCCGCAGTGTATATTTAGCGGAAGGGTCTTTGGCGTTAAGACTGACCACGACCTCATGACGGCCAAAGAGCGGAGGATTGACCAATGCCTGTACTCGATTGTTAAGGGCACGAGTGGCCAACAGCCCCCGCTGCTTCATGGGCACGACGATCTGAATGTCCTGATAATCCACACCTTGATCGTAGAGCTTCCGATACTCCTCCATCACACAATCCTGTGAAATAATGGGGTTCTGATACACACGAATCTTCAAGTCCTTGAGTTCGCCCCGTGTTTCCTCGCCCAGCCAGCCGTAGTCAAATAACGGCTCCTGATTACGGACTCTCAGACTTTCGGTGACAATGGCGGATTTAGCGGCCTGACGATGAATCTGCGTCAGACGACTGACTGCCAGAACACCCGAATCCAGCATGTCCTTAAAAACATTACACATACCGATACTTTCCAGCTGACCGTCATCGCCCAGCATAATGAGCTTAGAGCCGGAAGGAATCGCACGCAGAAGTGCCAGAAAAATCTCCGCGCCCACCATGGAAATCTCATCCAGAATGATGACCTTCTCCACGAGCGGGCAGTCTGCGCTATGCAGAAAGCGCCCATCTTGATAGCCCAGCAGCCGGTGGATGGTCATCCCCTCCCGCCCCGTTACCTCAGTAAGACGAGCGGCGGCACGACCGGAAAGAGCACACTGGGCAAAGGAGGTGTTAGGCATCAGCCGTAGAAACCCGGCCACCACGGAAGATTTACCAGTACCAGCAGAACCGGTGACGATACAGACGTTGGAGCTTTCAATGCTCTGAATGGCATCGTGCTGTTCCTGTGTAAACTCCCATCCCTGAGACAGTTCCAGTTCATGCAATGCCTGCTCTGCATCTTGACGGACAGGAGGCAGCTCACCGCAGGCAATGCGGTGAAGCTCCTGAGCGATTTCTGCCTCCATATCATGCAGGTAGCAGAGGGCCACTTTGGTTTTTTCTTCGTCCCACCAGAGGATTTGCTGGTCGTGCAGTTGATTGAGCGCGGCGCGAATCGCGTCAAAGTAGGCGGTGTCCAGCCCCAGATCATTACACACGGCTTGCACCAGTGCAGAAGGAGCCAGCCATGTATGTCCTTCGTCTGCGGCCTGATTCAACTGATAGCGGATATTGGCTTCAATGCGCAGAGGCGAATCAAAAGCAATGCCCCGCATCTTAGCAATCTCGTCCGCACGCTTCCAGCCGATGCCGTCTATCTCATACATCATGACGTAGGGGTTGGTCTGGATGGTATCGACCATACGGTCTATATCACCCTGAAAGCGCTTTATGAGAGATGTAATCAGAGAAGCAGGCAGCTCGTACTCGGCTAAAGCCACGTATGCCCGCATCTTCGTGAAATTGTCATGGAATGCGGCAATCATACGCTTAGCCGTAGCGGGGCCTACGCCTTCCACGGCCAGCAACTTTTGGGTATCAGAGTTTAACAACGCTGTGTACGGGTCATCTAGAGCAGCATACAGGTTCGCCAGTTGACGTTCAGTGTACAAGGACTCCAAAAAGTTCCGTTTGTCATCTGGGTCGCTCATATCGCTTTTGCGAGAAAAGACTTTAATGCGGTACGACTCACCATACCGAACATGATTGGAAAGTTCTGCTTCCAGCAGATACACACCGCCAACGGCGATCTCGTAGGGTGAGCCGGTAACTTTGATATAATCGCAGTCCAGCTCACCCTCTAGTACCTCTTCTACTTCACAGGTAGCCACGACCCAGCTTCCCGGTTCGCGGTCAGTTTTAGGGAACAAAATGCGGTCAACCCGAACTTGTGCTTTCAAATAATTGGAATTCATGGAGCCTCCTTAATAGGCATACAGATAAGGGAATGCATGAAGCAGCGCCTGAACCTGAGTTTTATAATACTCTCGACCTGTCTGCCATTTCAAATCAGAGCCAGCTCGAAGAGCATCTGAACGCCGGAGAAGTGCTTCGCAGATGATGGCGGCGATCTCCCTCATCTCCTGCTCCTTCATACCACGGGTGGTCAGAGCAGGTGTACCAATACGGATGCCGCTGGTTTTTGAGACAGCCAACGGATCATTCGGTAGGGAGTTTTTGTTGACTGTAATACCAATCTCTGCTAGCGTATCTTCTGCCTGCTTTCCGGTCAAACCTACGCTGTCCCACGTATTGAGCAGGAGCAAGTGATTATCCGCACCGCCTGTTACCATGGGCATAGTGTAGCTACGGAACGTTTCTTCTAGCGCCTTGGCATTAGCGACCACCTGATGCTGATACCACAGAAACTCTGACTTTAAGGCTTCGCCAAAGCAGACAGCCTTGGCGGCGATAATGTGCATCAGAGGCCCGCCCTGCAACCGGGGAAATACGGCAACATCCAATGCTTTGGCAAACTCCTTCCGGCAGAACACCATGCCGCCCCGAGGGCCACGTAGCGTTTTATGAGTCGTGGTCGTTACAAAGTCCGCATACGGGAAAGGGCTGGGATGATCGCCCGACACGACCAGACCGGCGATATGGGCAATGTCTGCCATGAGATAAGCATCCACGCTTTTGGCGATCTCGCTCATTCTGGCAAAATCAATGGTACGAGGATAAGCGGAAGCACCACAGATGATGAGCTTGGGGCGCACCTTTTCAGCCAGCTCAGCAATTTCTTCATAGTCCAATAAGCCTGTTTCGGGGTTAACACCGTACTGGTGCGCCTCGTATAGTTTGCCCGCAAGACCCTGTGGATTGGCGTGACTCAGGTTCCCACCAGCGTCCAGACTCATGCCCATGACCTTATCGCCCGGTTTCAGGATGGCGGCATAGACAGCCATGTTGGCCTGTGTGCCGCTGTGAGGCTGCACGTTGACGTGCCATTCATCCGCATTCAGCCCGAACATCTGCAAAGCACGGGAACGGGCGATCTCCTCAATCTGGTCTACATACTCGCAGCCGCCATAATAGCGGTGGCCGGGATAGCCCTCGGCATATTTGGCGGTCAGTACGCTGCCCATGGCCGTCATAACAGCAGAAGAGGGGTAGTTTTCTGAGGCAATCATTTCCAAATGATCCATCTGACGTTCATACTCTTTGGCGATGAGACCAAAAATTTCTTTATCGCAAGCCGCATCAAAGCGGCCTTTGGCGGCATAGGGAATCGGCATCAGTCATCCGTCCTTTCTCGATCCAATTTCAGCTGCAGGCTTCCGTCCGGCAGCACTTCTTCAATTAAGCAAACGGTGTGGTTATATACGGAGTCAGAATATTTTTTGGGTACAAAGTTGTCGCTGCGACGAATGCCGGTGATGAGCAGCTTGGTGCCGCGAGCGAACCAACTCTTTTCAATAACGGTCTTTTTGTCCTGACCAGGGAGCTTTTCGGAGATCTGCTTGTTGTAGTGAGCAAAATTTCCGGCGAAGAACTTGACTGTGACCACGCCCTCCAAGGTCAGAAGGGAGATGGTGTGCTTGGTGTTATCCCGATCCAGCACCGTGCCCGCAATACGGAAAAGCTGGTACTGGTTCCAAGTGCTGACCACGCCGGTCTTACGATCCTTGCGCTCCTTGACGGCCAGCACAATGGGTTCTTCGGGGATGGAACTGAACGAAGACACATTATATTGAGCCAAATTGGCGTGTGATAGTTCATGCTCCGTGTAATAGAAAGACAAGCTGTCCATCTCCCATTTGGCAGTACAGCCTTTTAGATACTTGTCGCGCAGATCGCCGCAGAAAGCGTCATTGAGCCGCTGATTAAACGCGCTTAGGGTTTCAGGCTGCTGCATCCATTCCGTCAGCTCCTGAATGAGTTCCTTATAGCGCTTTTCAAACTTGGCCTGATAGATGATAAAATCAGCGCCCTGATAGTCATACTCCAAGCCCTCGGTGAAGCAGTGAATGGCTTCGTTCTCAAAGAAACGGGCAGCATAATCGTCCAGCTTGTAGGCTTTAGGCTTATTGCTGAACAGGAACTCCTTCTTGAAAATATAGGAACGGAAGGAGACCAGACTAACCTGAAAATCCATTCGGCTGGGAATGAACCCCGGCATGGCTTTCATGGCAGGAAAGTTTTGGAACGTCAACGCTCCTTTGGGCTCCACCTTGGCGAAGGCAATGCAATCAAGCATCTGTTGAGCAGCTTGCTGACGGGTAAGGCCAAAGCAGTCAAAGCATCCGCCTTTGACCAGTGCCAACAGAGCTACGCTACCAAGGTTCATGTTCTTTTGATAGAAATCGGCCAGCGAGTTGTAGGGACGATTAGCTACCACTTGCTGTGCCGCTTCATCCCCAATGCCTACCATGCCTTTCAGACCGAAAATAATACGGTCGCTGGTCGCGTCCGGCTTGAATCCAAAGGAGGCAGAGGTGATCTCCGGGAGTGCTACCCGCACGCCCTGATGCTTCATATCTCCGATGGCTTTGGCAATCTTGCCGTAGTTGGTCGCACCATTGTCGTCGTTGCTTTCGTTGGCCCCAGCGTTAATGGTAAGAACAGCAGTCTGCCAGTAAATGTGCGGGTAGAAGTGATACAGGTTCATTTCCTGTAGGGCAATAGCCGCGTAGGGAAGGGTGTGGCAAGAGGAAAAGGAATTCTGAATACCCCCGGTTTCCCGGTACTTGAACGCTGTTTGTTTCACCAGCGGGAGTGGACTATCTCTTAGGCGGTCGCTCGTTATGCCCTAAGATATTGGTCTTTGTAGACCCATTGGAATCTAAGATATGTGTTATGATACCCTCGTATCGGTCTTCCGCACCAACGACCGACTTCCAAACAATATTATCTCTAATAATCATACAAGCTCCTTTCAACGAGCGACCGCCTTTCAGAGCTTCCGTCCGTGCTAATCTCGGACGTACCATTAGTCTCTACACCTGCTGCAAAGCAGCTCGGCACGGTGTTGCCATGCGCTTGTGCGTTTAGGGTTCCACCGTTAGCAGGCCAAGGCCCACACCGCTTTTGCTTGCGTTCACTGAATTTTACTTGACCAACCTTTTAGCCAAGCTGAGGCTTAATGCCAAACGTATAAACATAGTCCAGCATCGCCTTCCGAGTGCCGATTTGTTGCCCCTTTTCGTAATAACGCTTCAGAGCCGCGTCGATGATGTCTTTCTTCTTTTTGGAAGTGCCTTTGCGGAGCTTGTTGCACTCCGGCATGGTGAAACCAGAAATATGAGGATCCAGCACCAGACGCATCATGTCTTCCTGCTCAATAGAGCAGCCGTCGTTCTCGTCCAGTAGAGAGACGAGCGCTTGCTGTTCTTCTTCATTCAGACCGTGATCCTGCATTTCCTTAATCCAGTTTTCTCGATGGCCTTTCAGGGCAACGTAGTGATCCATAGGCTCCATATCTTCATTACCCATAAGGCGCATCCTGACCTTCTTCGGCGCGAATGAATCGCTGCTGGCGTTGGCTCGGAAATACATGCGCCCTATTCAGTGGGTGTTCCCGCTGTTTCTGTTGAATCAGATGCTGGCGG
>ERZ772860.1538-NODE-1538-length-15593-cov-78.736581_pt1 | contig 15593 bp, 12 predicted proteins | sample MGYA00511342_ERZ772860 | MGnify/ENA primary metagenome ERZ772860 (study PRJEB29015, sample SAMEA2737665) | human gut metagenome | biome: human gut; feature: human-associated habitat; material: faeces | place: China | collected 2012 ... | reverse complement strand
GTGAGCGGTCCATCACTTATGACAGGAACAGTAATGCCTTGACCTTGACCAGATATGGGGAGAACGCAGCGACTCCGGATGAGATATTGGCATATTCGTATAATGGCAATTTGTTGAGGAATATCTCCAATAGCGGCACGTCCGGTGGCGGAGGCTCCTTTACCCACGACACGAACGGCAACCTGACCCGTGACGGCCTCTCTACGCTCGACATCGATTACAATGACCGGAACCTAACAAGCCGCATTTCATCCGGCGGGGCCACTTTGGCGGAGTATGAATATCTTGCTGATGGCACGAAGTTGCGTGCTGTGGACGGCAGTGGCAACGGCTACCAGTACAGAGGTTCCCTGATATACACCCAGACCGCAGGTCAAACGGGTTCTCCGGCTATAACCCTTGACTGCGCCGTGACCTCCGCCGGCAGGATAGTACGTGAGAACACCGCTGATGGTTCGTCCACCTATAAGGTTCAGCACTATCTCCGCGACCACCTCGGCAGTGTCCGCGCCGTCATCGACGGTGACACCGGTACGGTCATCGAGGCCAGCGACTACTACCCGTTCGGCAAGCGGATTCAGGTGACTGATCCGGTCTCCGAACCCGTTGAAGGGTCACAACATGCCGCGGAGCCTGCAGTCGCCCCGGTAGCCACGGCAACCTCGGAGGCCTCCACATCCTCTCCGAACCGCTGGCACTTCTCCGGCAAGGAGTCCCAGTCCTTCCTATATGCAAACATACCGTTACTCGACTTCGGTGCCAGGATGTACAACCCGACTATTGCTCGCTGGACAACCTCCGACCCTATGTCCGAGAAGTATTACGGCATCAGCCCGTATGTCTACTGCCTCGGAAATCCAATAAGTATCATTGACCCTAATGGAATGGATATATGGACTATGGACGAAAAGGGAAATGTGGTATGGGTAAAGGAAAGTGATGACCACCGGCTTTATTATGTGAATAATAATGGAGTTTGGTCGGATGATTATGTCTCGGTCTCTGACCGGAGCATCCTTGACGATCTGACCAAAACAGAGGCCAAGGTCGATGGAGGGGCGAAGGTAAGCAGCCATACCTCAAAGACCGGAATCAATGACATATTCAAGGTGTTCAAATTCGCGTCTGACAAAACAAAAGTCGAGTGGGCTGTTCATCGTAACGGTGACACATACACAATTGGAACAGGACATAATTCATATAGTGCGTCTTCGTGGGAGGATTATACCAAAGATAAGCCTAATGCCACGGTTCATTCTCATCCTGGCATAGACATCGGTAATGAAATCAGTTCTATGGGATATGGCACAAACTACTATAATACTGATCAAAGAAATGTAATTGATGATGTGGAACAGAATGGGCGAATAACCAGAAAAAGTTATGTCTATTTTCCTAACTCAAGTAGACTATATTATGTTGGGTATTATAACGCCTCCTTTATTAGACCCATCAGAAGTTACAAAAGTTTTTATTTTGGAACGTTAAATAATAAATAATGAAACTATACTCAGTATTCGTAGTTATGGCTATGATCGGTTGCCTTCAGATGTGCGGCAACCCAGCTCGTCATTCAGAGGTAAATAGAATTATCGACATAAGAGATAGCTGTTCGAAATTAGAAAGAATCTTCAAATCCGACAGACTTCAAGACTCTTTGGAAAGTTTTTTTGAATTGGTTGATACCAGTGATTTCTTTATCCTTGCATTGCCGGGTAAAAAATATCACAGAGTTCAGGATTCAATTCATTCCAGAGATGTTATAACTGTTTCATTTATTGTCAACAATAAGGATACAATCATAAGTTTTGCCGGTCGACATGGTGTAGCCCCACCTATGAGCATAGGAATGGGGAAGATATTTTTTAATGATAAAGAAGATATTGGTGCCAAATATGTCAACAAGACCTTGGTCGCAGTAAACAGTCACGGACACATTCCGCTTGATCGATTCTTGGACAGCCAGTTTATAGATAGTTTGGATTATAAATTATATATTGACCGATATTGCAGTTACATGGATGTGGCTGGGGGTATAATACCTTACCTGAGAATTTATGTTATAAATGGGGACAGTTTGCGGGTGGAATTTACAAACGACAAGAATATCGAGTGTTTGGACACTGTAATAAACTCGCTCATAGCCCAATGATAATATTGCAGAGTTCCGCATTCATTGTAGAAATCCCAAAAGACACAGAGACAACAATTGCTTCGATGGTTGACAAGTCTAGTAGAATCACAGTCACAGTTACCTCTCCGAATCGCTGGCTCTTCTCCGGCAAGGAGTCCCAGTCCTTCCTATATGCAAACATACCGTTACTCGACTTCGGTGCCAGGATGTACAACCCGACTATTGCTCGCTGGACAACCTCCGACCCTATGTCCGAGAAGTATTACGGCATCAGCCCGTATGTCTACTGCCTCGGAAATCCAATAAGTATCATTGACCCTAATGGAATGGATATATGGACTATGGACGAAAAGGGAAATGTGGTATGGGTAAAGGAAAGTGATGACCACCGGCTTTATTATGTGAATAATAATGGAGTTTGGTCGGATGATTATGTCTCGGTCTCTGACCGGAGCATCCTTGACGATCTGACCAAAACAGAGGCCAAGGTCGATGGAGGGGCGAAGGTAAGCAGCCATACCTCAAAGACCGGAATCAATGACATATTCAAGGTGTTCAAATTCGCATCGGACAAAACAAAAGTCGAGTGGGCTGTTCACCGCAACGGTGACACCTACACCATCGGAACAAAGCATGATTCATCCAACGCGTCTTCGTGGAAGGATAACTTGCTGATAATTAGGGATATTTTTTTATCATTACTAAATAGATTATTTTACAAATTTGTAACGTCGTGTGACCAACGGACTGATTGAAAGCCAATCTGTACTGTGACACACGCCGCATAACTATGTTAAACTTTAATGAGGGAAAGCCATGAAGCGCAGGAGATTCTTGTCCGGTTCGCCTAATCACGTTTACCAACGATCCTTGAACGGTTCGGTAATATTCTAAAGCCTTGAGGATTGTCTGGTTTATTTCACTGTCTTTTGCACCTGTGCAGTCAAGTATGATGTAAGCGTTCTTGGTCTGTGCGTGATACAGTAGCCGATGAGTGGCAAGCACGTAAGTTCTTAGGATTGGAGTTACCTTCAAAAAAGCGTGATGTCTAATGTGTTTTGTATTAATTCGTTGCGAAACGGTACCCTCCAGATTCTCCCGGCACGAATTTGTAACTCATTGCAAATCAAAGGGTGTAGCTTCATCCTCTGATTTGCAATGAGTTACAGATCCGCGCCATCTGATCATCTTCTCTGTTCCATTGTGGTCACTGAGCTTGTCGAAGTGACCAGACGTGTGCCGACTCCGTGACAGGTGTGAACACTGTCCTATTCTTCGTTTTGCGTAGTGTATATTGTTCTAAAGGATTGAATGTTTATTCTAATGGATTTTATCTATCTTGGATCAGGAAAAACCTAATTGATTGAAAACATTGAATATTAAACCTTTTACTGTTGTGGTTTTGATAAATTCTAAATAGATTGTTGGATATTGTTTAATGATTATAAATTACTACATTTGCGGCGAGATTGCCGGTGGCACTTCAGCTGGAATGCTGATCTATGTTATTGTGCTTGGTAATTTAGTGATTTGTTAGAACACTTATAATTTTATTTGGTTCTTAATTTATGGCGGTAGGGTTTATTAATAGCGCAATCGATGCTCTTTCCAACCGTTTTGATAACTAGGGGGGAACATCTTGAATTATAATAAATTGCATTGTACTTCCAACGGCATGGCCGTTTGGTTGTGTGTCCTCATCGGCTGTTTTCTGTCGATTCTGACAGTGGCGGCGGAAGCGCTTCCGTCAGACTCAGGCTTTACATCAATGAGGACTGTCGTCTTATCAAAGTCGTCCTCGGTTCAGGAGGACAGGCACGATACGACTTCATTCTCTGTCTATTACAGGTCAGCTGTATCCAAGATCGAACGTGGATTCCGGAACAACGCCGCCACTTTGAAAGCAGCCACCGAAGGACTCAGGTCCATCGTGTACAACGGTAATCTACGAATATACAAGGTTTACATAATCGGTGCCGCCTCACCTGAAGGCCGGCCGGAACTCAACGCGCGTCTGGCCCGTGACAGGGCTGAAGGAGTGAAAGCATTCCTGAAGAGCATCGAGCCACGTCTCACGGATGCCGACTTCGTTGTCATCTCGCGTGGAGAGGACTGGGAGGGTGCCACCAAGATCGCCGCGTCCTACGACACCGAGACTGGATCGTCCACGGTCTCGGACATATTCAAGGATTCTCAAAATTCCGAGGCCAAGAAGCTGATGATGAAGCGTCTGCAAGGTGGAAACGTCTGGCGCAGGCTGATCTCGGACTACTATCCGTCCCTGCGACGCACGGATATTCATGTGCTTTACAGCACTGTCCGTCCGATCGGGCCGGTTGAGTGTGAATTGCCGGAAGTGACCCTTGAGGTGCCGTATTCAGTGAACATCGCCCCTCCGACGGTGTTGCCGGAGGTTGAGTTCCCTGAGCCGGAGCCGCCGAAGGAGAGATTCTACACCGTCGCCGTCAAGACCAACCTCCTCTATGATGCCGTGACCGCACTCAACGCCGAGGTCGAGTTCCCTGTCGGGAAGAACTTCTCGGTGATGGTCGAGGATGTGTTTCCGTGGTGGAACTGGGGGCCGAACGGCAAGAAATATTGCTTCCAGATCTGGTCAATGGGTATCGAGCCGCGCTGGTGGTTCGCGCGCGATGACAGGAGGGACTATCTTACAGGGCATTTCGCCGGCGTTTACGGCATGTCCGGGAAATACGACCTCCAGTGGGACACGAAGCTCTGCTACCAAGGAGAGTTCTGGTCTGCTGGATTGACCTATGGCTACGCCTTGCCGGTCAGCAGGTGGATGAACATGGAGTTCTCGGTCTCCGCCGGCTTCCTTCGCACGGACTACCGCCACTACCAGCCGGATCCGGGCTACGAGCACCTGTTCCGGGACAAGTACAACGTTGGAACCGTCTCCTGGTTCGGCCCGACGAAACTCAAGGTCTCATTGGTGATACCGATCGGGAAGGATTCACACAAAGTAAACAAAAACTAATCAGAAACAAGTAAAAAGAACAAATCATCAACATGATGTCTGACACCAATATAAAGTATAGTTCCGCTGTATTCTTCTGCCGTGGACTGTCCGTTCTCCTGCTGCTTTTTGCAATAGTCGCAGGCGGATGCCGGAGACGTCCCCTTGAGGATCCTGACAACCTTACCGCAGTCAGGGTCAGGGTGAATGTGGCCGGAATCCACAATGTCACGTCAGACATCTACAATGACAAGATCCCGGTCCAGAAGATAGAGCCGAGTGCCATGCACGTGCTGTTCTTTGGAGAAAACGAGGATGTTATTGCCGCAGAGGGCTTTATCACAGATGTGAGCTTTGACGAGAACGGAAACCGCATTGTGAGCGGAGAAGTCATGCTTGCACCGGGCAGTTACAGGATGCTCATCTATGATTTCGGCACTGAAGAGACTTTGATAAGGAACTACTACAGTTGGGACAAGGCAGAGGCATACACAGATCCTGCACCGTCAGCCGTTCTGAACAAGTACTCTACCAAAGGGAAAGACGCTCCGAACATTCTCATGCAGCCAGAGCATCTTGTGGTGGCCAGGAACGTGTGTGTGACTGTGCCCTATCACAACGGAATCTACACGATCTATGCGGATGCCTCATCGGTAGTTGAGAGCTGGTATATTCAAGTCAAGGTGGATGGGCTTGAATATGTCACTTCGGCGCAGGCTGTTCTCTCAGGCATGGTCCGCGCAAACCTTATTGCCACCGACACTAGGATGAACGATCCGGAAGCTTCCGTATGGTTCAATCTCCAGAAAAGTGATGACAAAGGCAAGAATGTGATCTGTGCGGTGTTCAACACATTCGGACGCATCCCGGAGTCGGACAACAACTTCGAGGTGACTTTCGACCTTGCGGTCAAGGGCGGCACGAGTGTCCGCAAGACCTTTGACATTTCGAACCTGTTTCTCACAGAGAATGCTGTCAAGCACCATTGGCTTCTTTTGGAGGACACTATCAAGGTCGAGCCACCGAAGGACTTAGGTGGTGCCTTTGAACCTAAGGTCGATGACTGGGAAGATGAACAGAAAGATATAGTGATTTAGTCCTTACCATAGCTCATGATGATAGGAGCGTAATTATTTATTAATTTATTGAAAAAGATTTTTTAGTTTAACTTTTAATTTGTGTTTATCATGAAAAAAGAAATGTTTCTATTGGCAGTTCTCGCGACTCTCGCGGCCTGCTCAAAGACAGAGGTGACGCCGGTCGCCTCAAACGTGAACAGCGAGATCACGTTCAATGTCGCTCCTCGCACCAAGGCTCTTAGCCAGACTCAGACTGATTTTGATCACAATAATGTCTTTGTCTCCTATGCCTATTATCTTGGACATGGCAAGACTTGGGCTGCCAACAACTCCGAGGCTCAGATGTACATCGACGGTTCTACAATTTCATACAATGGCAACTTGTGGAAGAATGAGACAACATCTTACTATTGGCCGAAGGATGGTGGTTCTTTGACATTCTTCGCGTATTCGTACAACAAGAAAGATATGACGGTAGGTGATAATTCCGGTTTTGCTTGTGTATGGGCACCAGGCAAAGACGGACAGTATCAGGGTGGAATCAATGGCCATTTTGATGTGGCCACGAACAAGAATGTTGATTTTCTTGTTGCTGACATCGCTGCTGATAAGACAGAAAATATGAATAACTATGCTCACACCGGAGTTCCGACTCTTTTCCGTCACAAGCTTTCTATGGTCAATGTCACCGCTAATCTTGCTGAGGATTATGCTAACAAGAAGTTCATCTTGAACTCTGTGAAATTCACTAAGCTTTGTCATTATGCAACCTATAGCCAGATTCCAGAGAAGATGACCCCGGGTGGAAACATGTTTTTGTCTGATCAGGTTTATGCGGAGAATGTTGGCTTCGAGGTTAAGAGTGGAAGGTTGATTGCAGTCCCGGCTGAGATCAAAAAAGGAGCTGGAGTTGAGGATGGTCAGTACATCTACATTCCTCAGGAATTTAATGATGACAGCTATATTGTAATTACATATACTGTGGAAACCGTTGTTGGTAACAAGGTCGTTAAGGAAGAGTGCACAAAGACAGTTAAGGTAAAGGATGTCTTCCCTAAGTGGGAGATGGGACACAGGTACACTTTTAACCTTACCTTCTCTCTGAACGAGATTCACTGGGATCCGGCTGTTGAGAACTGGATCGATGACGAGGCTGGTAACATTACCATCGACAGATAATAAGAATCGCGGGCATTCCCGCGCCATAAGCCTGCCGGGAGGTGATACTCCCGACAGGTTCTAATTGATAATAACATAGATGAAAGGAACAGGCCTCAGTAATTTCCCGACTGTGCAAACCTTGTGCAAACCACAGGCACGCAAGAATGGCTCTGGTAATGCTGGGAGGCCATAGTGTGTGGCTGACCCCCATATCCCGAGGGAGGGTCAGCCACAGTGATAGCGGATTGAATACCGCTGGTGGCGTTATATCGTGTCCGTGGTTTGTAAATGATTGGCATTCTTTGCGGATAATGCCCTTAAGTGATGTTGAGAAAATAAGTTGCATCAATCGATAAAATTGAATACATAGAATCACCTTGAACATCAATATATTGCAAATTTAAAGTGATGCAGGTTATTTTTTGAAGGTTACTTGAAATGTTCTTTTGAGGTGAAAAAATCTTCAAACAAACAATTCAAGAGTCCACTTGAAAAAGTGCCATTCGCCACTTTTTACCCCCGTTGGAAGTACCTGTGTGGCACATATTTTTCAAAAAAAGACTTTTTCAAGTGGACTCCTAAATAAAACCTTAATGGAAAACAGACATTCATAGGAATCATGAATATGTCCGCACACTTAGGAGAGGGCAGCACCCATAGAACACGCGCACAGTTCATCGCTATCGTCTTGTAATTGGCAGGAACGGCCATAGTCACCCGAAGGCCATGCAGCCAAGATGCTTGTTCCACATTACAGGTTTCTTCATTGCGTAAGGAGCAGCGAACAGCGCCACAGACACCTACATAGCCGATAACCGTTCCCGACAATTGCAACAGTCCAACACTCAAATCTCGAATATCAGCCAATCCCAATATCCGTTCCCATCGTTTTGCAACCTTGACGGTCACAAAACCCATCTTGCCGCCTTGCGCGCTGGCTGCCCATAGGATCTGTTCCCGCTGCCGGTATGTTAATAAAAAGAAAATTAATCGAAGAGGAGTTTTGTAATCCTCATCGGAGGGTCTTCACCATACACGGAAAGGCCGGATAAGATGACTGGGTAAAACCATTCATACTCATCCGGCTTTATTTGCGCTATGGCAGACAGCGCGCCCTGCTATTATTAAACCCGGCGGTTTGAGAAATACGTCATAATAAACAATGAACCCACTTGAAAAAGTGCCATTTGCCACTTTTTACCCCTTACAGAAGTATCTGCGAGGCACATGTTTTTTCAAAAATGACTTTTTCAAGTGGACTCTACAATGGTAAAGAAGATAGATTTAAGCAGAGACAAGATTGATTTCGGCACAGAAAAGATCGTAGGATTGTTCCTAAATTTGAATTCATAAAAATATAAATATTACAAAACTTTTGGCGGTTACGATTTGTTTTTCTATCTTCGCAAGCTTTTTTTTAATGTAAACAGTTAGTAGTGAAATGAAAAAATTAAATTATGAATCTCCGACGTTGGAGATTATCTGCATGGAAGCGCAGCATTGTTTTGCCACCTCGTATGTGACAACAAACCAGGCTCATGGTCTTGATGATTTGGAAGCAGCAGATGCGGATTGGAATTAATTGTCGCCGAAGCATGAAAAGGTTATTTTTAGCATGTGGAGTATTCGTGGGCATGGTGAGTCTTACGAGCTGTACGAAAAATGAGGTGCTTACACCTGGTACGGAAAGCGTGGATTTCACAGCCTGCATTGACGACGTGAATACGAAAACCGCACTCAATGGACGGAAGGTGTATTGGGTAAAGGGAGATTAGATAGGCATTCAAGTCTCTCGAAACCACACCGAGAATGCGTTTGCCCCTAAGGCGTCGTATCCGAGTACTTACGGGGTGTATAGATTGGCCGATGACGCTGCAGGTTCTAACGTGGGAAGGTTTACTTACAGCGAAGGTGAAGAGAAGATTACGGGCGACGAGGAGTTCTTCGCCTTCTACCCGGCAGAGTATTGTATGCCTTATGCCGTGAACGGCTATTTCTATGTGGATTTTCCGACTACCCAGTATTACGAAGATGTAATTGGAGAAAAGCTTCCGCTTCCTATGTATGGCGTAGGAACTAATAGAAATGTCGATTTTGAATACGCGGGAGCAGTGATAAAGCTAAGAGTCTGGGCCGAGGAAGGGCTCGAGGCGCACTCTTGCGTAATCAGTGCTGATGGACTATCGAAGAGAGGATTCACTTACTATAAAGACGGGAAGTGGCAGTCGCTTCAGAATGCCTATAATGTGGGTAATTTCAGAATGTCGATGAGAGATCCTTTGAAGATTAGTACTGACGCGAATAAACCTACCGAGATATTGATGGTGATTCCGCTTCCGGGGAAGAAGACGTTATCGAATCTCAAGTTCTCCATCAATTGCGCTGGTGGAGGTGCTGAGCTGAAGAAGACGAGCGGACTCTTGGTTAAGCCTGGAACTATGGTTACTTTCCCTGTAACTAAACTGAAGTTCGAAACTACCAGAATGTACGTCGATGGATTAGAAGGGGAGTTGGATGTGGACTGGATAAAGACGGCACGGACTTCAGTTAAGGTGACTATGCCTTCAAGTGCTCATCTTAAGGAAGATGTGTTTCAGCAGATTATGGAGGCTACCAGAAGCATTAGCCTTGAATCTAACAGTCAGATTACCCTTGATTTAAGCGAGACCACCGCTTGGTCTAGTACGATAAATGGACTGGATAATAACACAAAAGTCTATGTAGGCTTTTGCGGAGGAAGCAATCGCGAAAATGGTATAAAGAATGTCTCTGAATTCCACCTTCCGCAGGGTATAACTCAGATTGCGGATAGGGCGTTTGCCTACAGTGACTATACTAAGATAGTCGTGCCGGCTTCTCTTACGAATGTAGCCATGGGTCTGTCTAGAGGTTGTGACAAGATGGTCTGGGAAGTGGCTCCGGGTAACAGTTCTTTCAAAAGCGACGATAAGGGTGCTCTTTACGACTTCGCTATGACTACCCTTATGGTGCTAAACGGCGGAAGCGGCAGCGCCTACACTATACACGATGGTACTACTACCATTAGGGAATGGGCTCTATACGAGAACTCAGTCATCGAGTCGCTCACCATTCCTGCCAGCGTAACGACGCTTTCTGCCGACTGCATCTCCGGTACGCCGAACCTTACCACGATTACCTGTCTGGGCACGACTCCTGCTGCGATTAAAGCAAACACAGGAGCGAATAGGGTCGGCCCTAAAGACAAGGTGAAGACCCTTTACGTACCTAGGGGCTGCGTAGATGCCTACAAGACCGCTTGGAAAGTCCTTCTGGACGAAGGAAACTGGGAGGTGAAGGAAATTGTCAAATGAAGGAAACCGCGTATAAGCAATAGCATTCCAACGGCAAAAGTCTAAAGTAAGAAGCTGTTTTGAATTGTTAGAAATGTTCTTTGAGGTGAAAAAAACTTCTGACAAACAATTCAAAACAGCTTCTTAGTATTACCTCCGTGAGCATCAGCTTTTACACTCCTGGCGATACTGTTTAAACAAACACGATGCAGACGGGTTTGTCAAGGACGATGGTGCGCCCGGTGTCAGAAAGAAGACCCGTCCTGAAGCGCTTCTCAAGCCGCTTGAGGCCCCTCTCGAGATCCTCGGCGAGCCCCATATCCCGAGGGAGCAGCTTGCGTCTTCGGGTGAGTTTCACCCGGTCCGCCTCGATGCCCTTTCTCAATCCCGTGTTGAAGTCCTTTTTCATGCCGCAAAAGTAAGGAAAGGTTTGATATATGCAAATATAATATATTGAGCGACAGTGTGTTAAATGTGGTTTTACGGGCTTTCTGGCAGGGTCGGCGCCCCTTCGCGTGGAGGACCGAATGAAAGATTTTGAGTGCCTCTACATAACCCGCAGAAGGCTGCAGACGACAGATTTTTGGCGGTCGGGAACACGACCTTGCGGCATGAAGATGATTTTTGAAAAAAGTCTCAGCGGGGTGGTGAAAGCCTCGCGTCATCCTCGGTTTATGGTCAGGACAGGGGCACCTGAGTAGTTACATTATTTGTATATTTATCAGAAAAATTTTGTATATTTAGCAGAGTATCTATTATTAGTTGATTATTAATGTTATACGCTCTAAACGGTAGAAAAGTGACCGTATGGATTCTGATTAGATACGAAAAGGTGAAGATTTAACGTATTTAACTTTCAATCACATCAGGAATCACGAAATAAGGGTTGGGAGGAGCGTTTTAAACCGACCCCATAATGTGGTGAATAGAAGTTATATGACGAATTTATGAAGGGGTACGGTTGAAACGACTACCTTAAAGAATATGATTGCCAATCATCCCTTTTTATTCTATAAGAACCAATAGAAATGTAGCCTATCATACTGTTTTATCACATTTTTATACTTCTTAAACGCAGTTTTTCCATTGGTTATGCTGTATTTCGAAATAAAAAAGTTATCTTTACGGTGTAAAATGTGATACTAATATCAAAAATAGTACTCTAATATGATATTTGAACGTAAGAAATATTTGGATGAACTTATCGCAGGACGTGGGAATGGACTTGTGAAGATTATAACAGGTGTTAGACGATGTGGAAAGTCTTTCCTGCTGTTTGACATCTGGCATAACTGGCTGTTGGAACATGGGGTGACTGATAGTCACATCATTGAGATACAACTTGATGATTTCCGAAACAGGCGGTTGAGGAAGCCTGATACCTTGCTCGACTATATAGATTCAAAGGTTGTGGATGATGGCAAACCTTATTATATAGTCTTGGACGAGGTACAGTTGGTAGAAGAATTTGTGGAGGTTATTCTTAGCTTGACACACATGAGGAATGTAGATGTGTATGTGTCGGGCTCAAACTCTCGCTTCCTATCAAGTGATGTTGTGACTGAGTTCCGAGGTAGAGGGGACGAGATACGCATATGGCCTCTCACCTTTGACGAATACTTTAGTGGTATTGGTGGAGATATACGCAAAGCTTGGTTGGATTACTATACTTTTGGAGGACTGCCACAGGTGGCTTTGCTTGAAACGGAAGAAAAGAAAACAGACTATTTGCGTGGTCTGTATGAAACTACCTATCTGCGTGACGTAATTGAGCGCAACCATCTGCGTAATACTGAAGGAATGAAGGAATTGGTGCGTGTGATAGCCTCGGGCATTGGTTCGTCAACCAATCCAACGAGAATAGCCAATACCTTTCAATCTTCACAAGGGGTAACCATAAAAAGAGACACTATAAAACAATACATTGACTATCTGAAAGACTCTTTCTTGATAGAAGAAGCTTTGCGCTATGATGTGAAAGGAAGAAAATATATTGGTACCGAGACGAAATACTACTTCGCAGACATCGGCATACGTGCAGCCATTCTCAACTATCGCCAACAAGAGGAAACGCACATTATGGAAAACATTATCTATAATGAGCTTCGCAGTCGAGGATATAATGTGGACGTAGGATTGGTTGAACTTGGTGGCAAGGATGAGAACGGTAAGTTTGTCAGAAAACAGTTGGAGGTAGACTTTGTGGTGAACCGCCCTCCATACAGAGTGTATATCCAGTCAGCCTTTCACATGCCTACGCCAGAAAAGGAGCAGCAAGAGCGACGTCCTTTATTGTCAATCAATGACCACTTCCGTAAGATTGTCATTGTAGGTGATGATATCCACCGCAAGGAAGACGAACTCGGAGTATTGACTGTCGGACTCTTGGATTTCTTGACAGACAAGAAAATACTTGAACAGGGTTAAACGCAATCGGATAAGAACAGATTCTTTTAAGGACGAAGAACTTATACTTCATATAATAATACGCAAAAAGCATTGGGGGCAGCGTGCACTTCCGATGCTTTTTGCGTTTATATAGTTACTTGTTTATTGCCATGTCAGCCATGAGCCAGTCGCTATCAGGGCGAGTGATGAGTCGAGCGTTGTTGTATGCCATCTGCAACGTGTAGATAGTACGACCTTCATAGTTGTTTACTCCCTCTTCGGGCTTGTAAACATGATTACAAACCAATGCCACATCAATTCTTTTCTTGTCCTCGAGTGCCAATGGTAGGAGTAATTGTAGTTTTTTGCGGTAGGATAGTAAACTGGAATAGCAGTCTTGTAGTTCCATGCTACACGTGCCAGAGCCACAGTTACAGCATTGCGAAAACGAGTAGTAACAAACTGTTTCCAATCATCGTCAGCATATATGGCATCAGCCATGCTGCGATAGTACTCTTCGCGCTTCTGCTTAGGCAGTGCTGTAGGATCATCTACAAATGGGAAACTGTCTGCATATCCTTTCTTGATGAAACCTATGGGCAGTCGTGATATGTTATCTTTCAAAAAATGCTCCCAGTCTAGAGTCGGTTCTGTAGCTCGAGTATCGTAAAGAAGTTCGCGAGGATCATTGAAGTACGATGCTCGCTCTGGGCGATAAGGAAAGCTAGACATAATCTTCTGCTGAGAAGAGTTGGCTGTATTGAAGCCCATAAATACCCAAGGCTGTTTGATTGTGGGTGTACGACCATCGTTGCGCATGAAATAGGCATAGATGGGATCATAGATATTGTCTACAAGTCCAGTATTCCAAACTGCATACAGCTGATTTTCGAGAATATTGAGTCGTGGTTGTCTGTTATTCTTAGCAGCCGCCTCTTTCTCCAATTTGTCTTCATATTGAAGACGCTGAAAGGTAAACGAGAGATAATTCTTCAAGATAGGTCGATTTTGTTTGTCTGCATCGTCATAATACCATCGTTCCTCAAGGGCAAGGTTTACTGCCAGAGAGTTGACTGCAGCATCCCATCCCCTCAATCCTGGCATATCCTTAGGTCGTGGAAAGTATGAAAGGCTATTTTGCATAACGTTTGTGCATGTTTCTGGTAAATTTGCATTAAATTTATGCAAATATTGATAAAAGTTGCACTAATTTCGTGCAATAGTCCTATATTTGTCATAGGACTAGTTATGCGATTGACCTTCCCTGGAAAAGGTTGACACTTTTGGGTGGTTAAACTAGATTGTTTTACACATTCACTGGACCGGTTTACATTGGAGGGTCCATTCCCCTAAAGTGGTTGTCAAACGTACTGTTTCCGTTGACATGATGCAGGAAGACGTGAGTCTTCCTTTTTTGTTGGCGGATGCCGGCCGTACGGCCGGCATCCACCAACCGCGCATCAAAGGTATATATTTTTTTCTACATTTCCACCTCCTCCTTTATCCATTCTTCATATTCAAGCTTTTCCAGACGCTCCTTTTCCTCCTGAGGCATCTCTTTTTTCAGGATGGAGAACTCAACATCCGTGGCCAGATCTGCGAGCGCGTCAATAAACTCATTCAGCGCGTCCTGCTTGTATTCATCCCACATGTGACGGCAGTGGTTCTCGTCTGCCTTGCGGATTCTATCGATGTGCTCCCGGAGCACATGATAGCTACTCATTGACAGTGCCATAATATTGATATTTAAGTTTTTTATACTGCGTTCGCCTCTGGCTCCGACACTGCCGCCCGTTCTTCTGTAGGCGCCTGAACCGGAGTGGATGATGTATGATAATAGTTCTTCCAGCAACGGCGCTGCTCGCCGTACTGCGTATGCGCCTCATTTGGCGTCTGCCAGCCGATACTCATATGGGGGCGTTCGTTGTTGTAGAAGCCTACAATACGTTCGAGGACGCCCTTGCATTCCTCCCCGGAGGAGATTTTCATCTTGTAGAGCCATTCACTCTTGAGGATGCCGTTTGCGCGCTCTGCAATGGGGTTCTCCAGCGGATCTCCGCTCTGGGTCATACTGATGCTGACACCATGGCTCTTCAGTTCTGCCACATAAGCATCTGAGCAATACTGACAGCCGCGGTCGGAATGATGTATAAGGCGATGGGCTGTCTCTCCGTCAATAGTGGCCAAGGCCATCCTTAGGGCCTCCAAAGGGTATATCGTCTCCAGAGTGGGTCCCAAAGCCCACCCGACAATCTTATGGGAGTAGGCGTCTGTTATCAGCGAAAGGTAGCAGACGCCCTCTTCCGTTTCTATGTACGTTATATCGCTGACCCATATCTCGTCAGGTCGCTGCGGAGCCACATCCTTGATGAGGTTCGGGTACTTCCTGTAGTGGTGGTTTGAGTCCGTCGTCTTATATCGCCGCCGTCGCCGGATATGGACCATCAGGCCGTTCTTCCGGAGGATCTCGATGAACGCGTCACGCCCTGGCATGCAGCCGGTCTCCTTGAACAACGTGCTGATAATGATGTATAACTTCACGC
>ERZ772860.1530-NODE-1530-length-15646-cov-8.814957_pt1 | contig 15646 bp, 10 predicted proteins | sample MGYA00511342_ERZ772860 | MGnify/ENA primary metagenome ERZ772860 (study PRJEB29015, sample SAMEA2737665) | human gut metagenome | biome: human gut; feature: human-associated habitat; material: faeces | place: China | collected 2012 ... | reverse complement strand
TCACTTTGGCACCTCACTTCTGTTACAACTGTATATGTGCAGTATATACAGATATAACAGATTTGTCAAGTACTTGGGCAAAAAATATCCCAGCCTTTCAGGCTGGGATATCAGAATATTTACAGAACTTTCGAGAGGAAATCCTGCAAGCGGGGATTCTGGGGATTGCCGAAGAGCTGGGCAGGGGAGCCTTGCTCCAGGACTTTTCCGTCGTCCATGAACAGCACCCGGTTGCCCACCTCCCGGGCAAAGCCCATTTCGTGGGTGACGACCACCATGGTCATGCCGCTTTCCGCCAGTTCCTTCATGACGGCGAGAACCTCGCCCACCATTTCCGGGTCAAGGGCGGAGGTAGGCTCGTCGAAAAGCATGACCTTGGGGTTCATGGCCAGCGCCCGGACGATGGCAATTCTCTGCTTCTGACCGCCGGAGAGCTGATTGGGGTAGGCGTCCGCCTTTTCTTCCAGACTGACCCGGCGCAGCAGCTGGGTGGCCTTGTCGTCCGCCTCCGCCTGGGTCATCAGGCCGGTGCGCACGGGGGCGAGGGTAATATTTTTCCGGATGGTCATGTTGGGGAAGAGGTTAAAGTGCTGGAACACCATGCCCATTTTCCGGCGAACCAGGTCGATATTGGTCTTGGGGTCGGTGATGACCTCGCCGTCAAAGGTGATGGTGCCGGAGGTGGGTTCCTCCAGCAGGTTCAGACTGCGCAGGAACGTGGATTTTCCGGAGCCGGAGGGGCCGATGATGACCATTTTGTCCCCGGGGTAGATGTGTTCGGAGATGTCCTTGAGAACCAGATGGTCGCCGAAGGATTTGCTCAGATGCTTAACGTCGATCACTTTGACGCAGCCTCCTTTCCAGTAAACTTTGCAGCCAGCTGAATACCATGACCAGCACCAGATAGATGCAGGCGATGCCGATGAGGGGGAACATCTGCTCGTAGGTGCGGCCGTAAATGGCCTGGGCGGCGTAGACCATTTCCTTGCCGCCGATGACGGTGATCAGGGAGGTGTCCTTCAGCAGCATGATGAACTCGTTGCCGAGAGCCGGTAAAATGGCCTTGAAGGCCTGGGGAATGACGATCAGGCGCATGGTGTCGATGTAGCCGAGGCCAAGGCTCCGTCCCGCTTCGGCCTGACCGGGGTCGAGGGACATCAGGCCGCCCCGGATGATCTCGGAGACGTAAGCGCCGGAGTTGATGCCCAGGGTCAGGGCACCCACCATGGTGTAATTCCGGGAGAAGGAGAAGATCACGAAGCCCATGATCAGCAGCTGCACCATCATGGGCGTGCCGCGGATGACGGTGACATATACCTTGCAGATGCCGTTGAACAGACCGAGAATGGGATTTCTGTGTCCCGTCCGCTGCTGGTCGTGGGCGGTTCGGATCACGGCCACCAGAATGCCGAGAAGAATGCCCAGGGTCAGCGCCAGAGCCGTGACCAGCAGGGTGGTGCCGACGCCGTTTAAGTACTGCTTCCACCGGTTGCCGTCAATAAACGCCTGGTAGAATTTGACGTAGAATTCCTGCCAGAAGGATGCGGTGCCGTCCCGCATCAGAGGTTTCCAAAGTTCGTAAAGTTCCACAGCTTCACCTTCTCATTAAAATGTGTGCTATACGCAGAAAATCGGCCTCCCCCCGGGAAGGACGGTTTTCCGAATACAACGAAACGTCGCCAAGGGCGGCCTGAGCCGCCCTTGGCTAAGCAGGTTACATTATTCGGCGGTGATGTACTTGTCGACGATGGACTGAATGGTGCCGTCGGCGGTCAGCTCGGCCAGTGCCTGGTTGATGGCGTCGAGCAGGGGGGTGTTGTCCTTGTTCACGCCGATGGCGTAGTTCTCGGTGACGTACTCGGTGTCCAGAATGGTCAGACCGGCGTTGGCGGCCACAAAGGCTTCGGCGGGAGCGGAGTCGATGACCACGCAGTCAACCTGACCGTTCAGCAGAGCCTGCACGGCGGAAGCGCCGTTGTCATAGGCGGTGACATGATCGTCGCCGTAATCACCGGAGGTGTAAATGTAGCCGGTGGTGCCGCGCTGGGTGCCGATCATCTTCTCGCCCAGGTTGTCCAGGGTCACGTCGGAGCCTTCCTTGACGATGACCACCTGCACGCCGGTGGCGTAGCTGTCGGAGAAGTTCATGATCAGCTGCCGATCCTCGGTGACGGTGACACCGGCCATAACGATGTCGGACTTGTTCTGCTGCACAGCCAGCAGAGCGGCGTCGAAGTCCATATCGTCCACGACCAGCTCCAGACCCAGCTTCCCGGCGATGGCACCGGCGACCTCTACGTCAATGCCCTCGAGGCTGCCGTCGTCGGCAACCATCTCATAGGGAGGGAAGGCGGCGTTGGTGGACATGATCAGCTTGCCGGCCTCGACGGTCTTCAGCTCGGAAGCGGCGGTTGCGGCGGCTGTGGTCTCAGCGGCCGTGGCCTCGGCGGTGGTGGCAGGAGCCTCGGTGGCGGCGGTGGTGGTCTTGGCGGTGTTGCTGCTGCCGCAGCCGGCGAACATGGACATGACCATCAGAACGGTCAGCGCAAGTGCGAATACCTTTTTCATAGTTTTTACTCTCCTTTTCATTTTGGCCTCCCGAAGGGGGGAGGGAATTTATGCCTGCATTATAGCGCGTATGTTATTCATCGTCAATTGGGTGAATATACAACAATGAAAGAAAAATCAGGCTGTATATAATGAAAATACTACAAAAACGCGCAAATTCGATCTGTATATGTGAATATTCAGGGGATCCATCCTAAATTATTCCAACGGAATATTGCATATTATTCATTGTGAGTGAATATACAGCCGAGAACCGCCGGTTGACGGGGCTGCCGGTATCTGGTATAATTCACACAAATACCGCCACCGGGAGGATGCCTTATGAAAACCACCGTCAGAGAACTGGACTACGATAAAGTCATGGCGCTGCCCCAGTATCCCCATCTGCATCCCGTTAAGCCCGGCATCTTCTGGCGTACCCTCATCCGGGGACTCTCCGCCCTGGGACTGGCCGGAACCCGGTTCCGTTACACCAGCGAGGGCATGGAGAAGGTGGGCAGGAACGAGCCCTGCCTGATCCTCATGAACCACTCCTGCTTCCTGGATTTGCAGATCGCAAGCACCATCCTGTACCCCAGACCCTACAATATTATTTGCACCTCCGACGGCTTCGTGGGCCTGGGCGGCCTGATGGCCTGGGCGATGCGCACCATCGGCTGCGTACCCACCCGGAAATTCGTCACCGACCTGACCCTGGTGCAGGATATGGTCTACTGCCTGAAGGATTTGAAAACCAGTGTTCTCATGTACCCGGAGGCCAGCTATTCCTTCGACGGCACCTGCACGGCGCTGCCCCGGAAAATGGGCGTGCTGCTGAAAAAGCTGGACGTCCCGGTGGTGATGATCGAGACCTTCGGCGCCTTCAGCCGCAACCCGCTGTACAACGAATTGCAGGTGCGCAAAAGCGTCCCCGTTTCGGCGAAGGTGCGATTGCTCTACAGCCGGGAGGACTTGAAGGAGAAATCCGTCAAGGAGCTGTCCGACGGGCTGGACGCGGCCTTTTCCTTCGACCAGTTCCGCTGGCAGAAGGAAAACGGCATAAAGATCACCGACGGCTTCCGGGCGGACGGCCTGGAGCGCATCCTATATAAATGTCCCCATTGCGGCATGGAAGGGGAACTGACGGGTAAAGGCACCGGCCTGACCTGCCGCCATTGCGGCAGGCACTGGGAGCTGACCCCCATCGGCGACCTGGCGGCGTCGGAGGGGGAGACGGAGTTTGCCCACATCCCCGACTGGTACCGCTGGGAGCGGGAGCAGGTGTGCCGGGAGCTTGCGGACGGAACCTACAGGCTGGACATCGACGTGGACATCGCCATGATGGTGGATTTCAAGGCCATTTACAAAGTAGGGCAGGGGCGCCTGACCCACGCCCGTGAGGGCTTCACCCTCACGGGCTGCGACGGCCGTCTCCGCTACACCCAGAAGCCCACGGCCTCCTATGGCCTGTACGCCGACTACTACTGGTACGAGATCGCGGACACCATCTGCATCGGCGACAACCGGTGCCTGTATTACTGCTTCCCAAAGAAGGGCTGCCCGGTGGCGAAGACCCGCCTGGCGGCAGAAGAACTGTACAAGCTCTGCAAAGCCGGAGTATTGGCAAAATGACGGCGGGACAGGCAGGTTTTTCGGTAAAAACTGGTGGTTTTGGCTGAAAAGGTCATGGCATTGACCGGCTGAATTTGTTCGATTATGCCAAATGCACAAAACCAGCCAAACCGGTGGCGAATTGTTGTGAATTTTAATGAAATGTTAAAAAACATTTGACATTCACACGCGGACAGTGCATAATAAAAGGGTGCAATCAGTCGGAATTCTATAGGAAGACCGACGCATTGGCGGTACCGCCAATTTTCTTTTCCCATCCGGGAAAAGAATGTGTGCTGTAAGGCCATTGCCCTGCCGGACGGTGGGGCAGTTGTCATAAAAAATAAGAAAAGGAGGATTTTTTCAAAATGAAAAAGTTCAACAAGATCGTGAGTCTGCTGCTGGCTCTGGTCATGGTTCTGAGCCTGGCTGCCTGCGGCGGCAAGACCACCGACACCCCCAGCACCGGCGCTCCTGTTGCCACGACCGAGGCAACTCCGGCTGCTGAGTACGTAGACCCCTATGCCGACATCCGCGATGACTACGACGCTCTGTCCGAAGCCATCTACAATGACGTGCTGGGCGACTTCATCGCGGCCTATGACGCCGGTAAGGCGGTCACCGACAATGTCTCCGAGCGTTACGCTCTGATGGCCATTGCCGAGGCCAAGCTGCTGGAGTCCGCCACCCTGATGCCCCTGACCGCAAAAGGCGGCAACTACGCCATCTCCCGTGTGGCTCCCTACACCTTTTCCAGTGTTCTGTGGGGCAATGACGCCCAGCGTTATCACAACGCCATCGTCACCACCGAGCCCATCAAGACCGCTGACCGTGACGAGCTGAAGGCTCTGTGGGCCGAGCTGAAGGGCACCGGCACCTACGCTGCCGAGGCTACCAAGCTGCTGGAGAGCAAGGGCTACACCATTAAGGACACCTACGCTCCCGGCGGCAAGTTCTCCTCCGATCCCCAGACCTGGGACATTCTGGCTACCTCCCGTGCTGCTGACGCCGAGGCCATTGTCAACACCTACGACGGCCTGGTCGAGTACGACTGCGAGAACGTCATGCAGCCCGCCCTGGCTGAGAGCTGGGAAGTTTCCGACGACGGCCTGACCTACACCTTCCACCTGCGTCAGGGCGCGAAGTGGGTCGACTCTCAGGGTCGTGAGGTCGGCGAAGTGAAGGCTGACGACTTTGTCGCCGGCATGCAGCACATGATGGACGTCATGGGCGGCCTGGAGTACCTGATCGAGGGCATCATTGTCAATGCCAGCGAATACATCTCCGGCGACGTCACCGACTTTGCTGAGGTCGGCGTCAAGGCCGTTGACGACTACACCGTCGAGTACACCCTCTGCCAGCCCACCTCCTTCTTCATGACCATGCTGGGCTACAATGTGTTTGCTCCTATGAGCCGCAGCTACTACGAGTCCAAGGGCGGCAAGTTCGGTGCCGACTTCGACAACTCCGCTGCTTCCTACACCTACGGCAAGACCCCCAGTGACATCGCTTACTGCGGTCCTTACCTGGTGTCCAACTTCACCTCCGAGAACACCATCGTGTTCACCGCGAACCCCGCTTACTGGAACAAGGACAACATCACCATCAAGACCCTGACCTGGCTGTACAACGACGGCCAGGACGCTCTGAAGGCCTACAACGACACCATATCCGGTGTTCTGGACGGCGCCGGCCTGAACGCCTCCGCTGCCGAGCAGGCCAAGACCGACGGCGTGTTTGACACCCTGGCTTACGTTTCCGCCACCGACGCGACTACCTTCAGCGCGTTCCTGAACGTCAACCGTGTCGCTACCTCCAACGTCAATGACGGCTCCGTCGTCTCTCCCAAAGATGGCGACGAGGAGGCTATGACCCGCACCAACGCTGCCTTCCTGAACGTGCACTTCCGCCGCGCCATCATGTTCGCGCTGGATCGTGCTACCTACAACGCTCAGACCGTCGGTGAAGATCTGAAGTACGCTTCCATGGTCAACACCTACACCCCCGGCAACTTCGTCTCTCTGGAAGAGGACACCACCGTTGACATCAACGGCACTGCCACCACCTTCCCCGCCGGCACCTACTACGGCGCCATCGTGCAGGCTCAGATCGACGCTGACGGCCTGACCATCAAGGTGTGGGATCCCGAGGCCGAAGGCGGCGCTGGTTCCTCCACTCAGTTCGACGGCTGGTACAACCCCGATGAGGCTGCTGCCGAGCTGGCCACCGCTGTTGAAGAGCTGGCTGCTAAGGGCGTCGAGGTTTCCGCTGAGAACCCCATCTACATGGATATCCCCTACTTCTCCGGTTCCGAAGCTTACGGCAACCGCGCCAATGCCCTGAAGAAGTCCATTGAGACTGTCCTGGGCGGCGCCGTGATCGTCAACCTGGTTGAGTGCGTTGATTCCAACGCCTGGTACTACGCCGGCTACTACACCGACTTCGGTTATGAAGCCAACTACGACTTCTACGATGTCTCCGGCTGGGGCCCCGACTACGGCGATCCTCAGACCTATCTGGATACTTTCCTGCCCGATTACTCCGGCTACATGGTCAAGTGCATCGGTCTGTTCTAAGAGCCTGATTGGTCGATTTCGGTAATTCAAAACACGGTGGAGGATGGACTTCGCGTCCATCCTCCATCGGTGTATCCAATGACACCGAAGAAAAGCATGCATAGAGCGCTGCCCTCAGCGTTCCGCACTGCAATTTGGGAGGCTTTCGACTGTTTTCGGGGCTTTCCGGGCGCGAATCCGCTGAGGGCAGCGCTTTACCGTGGGCGCTGATATCACTTTCAATAGAACGGTTAAAAACCGTTTTATCCGGCTGCTGTTTCAGCAGCCAGCGGCGTAGCCGCAAAAAAACGTAAGTCCATACATTTCTCGCCGCTGCCGGCGGCCTGCGAAGGATTCGCAGGATAAAATGGTGTTCACCATTTTATCGGGAAATGGTACGAACGGCAGGCAACTGCCCTTCTATCACCGAATGAGATGAGAGATGTTCTATGACGAGATATTTGATTAACCGAATCCTTCGGGGTATTTTCTCGATGGTAATCGTGGTCGGCATCGTCATGGTGATGGTCTACTCCGCACTGGACCGGAACCTGATTTTTGCCGCCGACTCCATGTATACCCGCGTGAAGTCCAACGCCAAGGAAGCATACATGATGCAGCAGTGGGAACGCTATGGCTATGTGGATTACGTTCCCTACTCGGACTATATGCGCCAGCTTGTCCGTGACGACGAGATCACCCAGGAGCAGTACAGCGCTGCCATCACCTTTGGCAACAAGGCGAGCCAGGACAGCGACGAGGCCGCGGAGTTTATCCGGCGCTTCACCGAGGAATATGAATCCAAGGGCTACAAGGTCGTCCGTCTGGACGGCAAAATGAAAGGCAAGACCAAGAAATATCAGGACGGCGGCGAGCCGCGCCTGTACGCCTACAGGAACATTCCCGTTCTCATGCGTCTTGTCAACTATTTCAAAGACCTGATCACCGTCGATAACATCCACTATGTGGAGGATGAGATCGAGGATCGGGGCATTACCTTCACCCTCCATGACCCGGTTTACGGAGGCGAAAAGTTCTCGCCGGCGGTGATGGGTACGGGTACGCAGTATAAGTACCTGTTCTATTTTGATGATTCCTTCCCCTTCATTCACCAGAACCTGGTGAAGATCAACCTGGGTCTTTCCTACTCCATCCGCCAGGGTATTGACGTGTTCCAGACCATGACGGAATCCCAGGGCTCCTATGCCTATTCCACCGTGACCTATCCCACCGGGTCGGTTTCCGAGTCGGCCGACGACCTGCACTCGGCTTCCTATATCTCCGGCTCGCTTGCCGGCGGCGGCCCCGTGGTCAAGGCCAGCTTTGTGGATGATTACACCAACATTTCCACAAATAAGAACGGCATGTCCAAGATCGGCTACTCCTTCACCATCGGCATCATCGCCGTGTTCCTGTCCTATTTGATCGGTGTGCCGGTTGGCATCATCATGGCGCTGCGGAAGGATAAGCTGCTGGATCACATCGGCACGTTCTATATTGTGTTTATCACCGCGGTTCCCTCCCTTGCCTATATTTTCCTGTTCAAGTCTCTGGGCGGCAGATTCGGATTGCCCACGACCTTTGATATGGAGAATCCCACCTGGCTTATGTATGTGCTGCCCATCATCTCCCTGTCCCTGCCCTCCATCGCCAACCTGATGAAGTGGCTGCGGCGGTATATGATCGACCAGATGAACTCCGATTACGTCAAGTTCGCCCGGAGCGGCGGCCTGTCCGAAGGGGAAATTTTCCGGAAGCACATTCTGAAAAACGCCATCATTCCCATTGTCCATGACATCCCCGCCAGCATCCTGTTCGCCCTCACCGGTGCGATCATCACCGAGCGGGTGTACGTGGTTCCCGGCGTCGGCAACATGCTGACCCGCGCCATCAACGCTTACGATAACGGCGTGATCGTCGGTATGGTTCTTTTCTATGCCGTGCTGACCGTGACCTCCGTCATCCTGGGCGACGTGCTGATGTCCGTTCTGGACCCCAGAATTTCCTTTACGGCAAAAGCGAGGTAACCGACTATGAACGAGAAAAAAATCGATTTAAGCGATCTGAATATGACGGACGAGGAGCTGTTTGCCCCCGTCAACCACGACGAGCTGGAATCCGAACGGATCACCGCCCCCCGGTATTCCTATTGGCATTCCGTGTTCCGCGTGTTTTTTAAGAAGAAGATCAACATTGTGCTGCTGCTGATTCTGGCAGTGCTGCTGCTGTTCACCTATGTCTACCCCGTGATCATCCACTATGACGCGGCGGTGGATCCCTATATCAACCTGATGGACTCCACGGCCAAGCACTTAGGCCCCAAGGCCGCCATGGCGAAGTTCGGCAACAACATCCACTGGATTTTCGGCAGCGGCTCCGCCGGTCAGTCCACCTTTGACGCCGTGTGGTACGGCTCCAGCATTTCCGTTTCTCTGGCACTGGTTTGCGCCCTCATCAACATGACCGTGGGCGTTGTGATCGGCGCCGTCTGGGGCTTCAGCAAGAAAGTGGACCTATTCATGACGGAGGTTTACAACGTCATTGCCAACATCCCCAGCATTCTGCTGATCTCCGTCATCGTGCTGATTATGTCCGCTTCCTTCTGGACGATGGTCTTCGCCTTGACCATCACCGGCTGGATCGGCATCGCCTACTTTATCCGCACCCAGGTTATCATCATCCGTGACCGGGAGTACAACCTGGCTTCCCGGTGCCTGGGTACGCCCATCACCCGCATCGCGTCGAAGAATATTCTGCCCTTCATGACCTCCGTCATTGTGACCCTGGCCGCGGCGGAAATCCCCTCCTATACTTCCTATGAGGTGTTCCTGAGCTACATCGGCATGGGTCTTAAGGACATGTCCCTGGGCAAGCTGATCGAGGCTTCCCAGAATGCCATGCAGACCCCCGGCTGGGAGATCGAATTCTGGACGCCTGTGGCCGTCGCCTCCATCATCACCGTCGTGCTGTATGTGGTTGGCCAGAATCTGGGCGACGCTTCCGACCCCAGAACCCATATGTAAGAGGTGGCGAGAATGGATAATCAAAAAGTATTGCTGTCCGTTGAGAACCTGCACGTGAATTTCCGGGTTCGCGGAAGAACCCTGTCTGCCATTCGGGGCATCTCTCTGGACTTCTATGAGAATGAATCCATCGCCATCGTGGGCGAGTCCGGCTCCGGCAAGTCCGTGTTTACCAAGACCTTTGCCGGCATGCTGGATACCAACGGCTATATCAGCGAGGGCTCCATCATCTTCAACGACGACGAGCTTTCGGACACGAAGGTTTCCCTGGACGCCCAGGCCAAGCGGCTGATTGCCAGCACCCGGGAGAAGCTGAACAAATACGCCCAGCTGGAGTCCGGCGCGCGGACTTACCGCGCCATGCGGGAGCTTGAGCAGGAGAAAAAGTCCAGAGAAGGCCTGAGCGAGGAGGAAAATCAGAACATTTCCGCCAAAATCGACGACCTGACCTTCCGCCGCACAGAGCTGTACAACCACAAGCTGACCATCGACCCCAAAAAGGAGCGGGAGCGCCATAAGGAGGTTTCCGCCGAGATCGACGCGCTGGATGCCGAGATCAAGGCGCTGCAAAAGGAACACGCCGCCGTGGCCGCTGCCCACAAGCAGGCGGCGAGGAACGACACCGCGTACCGCAGGCACTTCGACGAGCGGATGGGAGAACTGAAGGCGGAGTACGCCAAGCAGATCTCCACCCCCATTTCCGAGGATACCAAGGCGCGCAACGAGATCATCGCCAAGGAAATTTACCTGTCCGTCGGCCGCTATCCCATGTTCAAGCGCTTAAGGCTCATTGGTAAGCTGCTCAGCAGCTTCAAGGACGCCATGTCCGTGGGCAAGGATCTGAGCAGCGACGAGGTGCGCAATTCCGTGTTCGACGAGGTGGTCTTCCGGGTCAAATACCTGGACGAGACCGAGGATATGCTCCACGGCACCTGCGTCATCAACCTGGCCAAGATCCGGTATTCCAAGGACTGGACGAAGATTCGCGGCGGCAAGATCGCAACCGTGTTCCAGGATCCCATGACCTCCCTGAACCCCATCATCACCATCGGCAAGCAGATCACCTCCGTTATCCTCAAGCACCAGAACTGTTCTGAGCTGGAGGCGAGAGAGCGCGCCTTGGTGCTGATGAAGAAGGTGGGCATTCCCAATGCGGAGGCCCGGTTCGACGATTACCCCTTCCAGTATTCCGGCGGTATGCGCCAGCGTATCGTTATCGCCATCGCCCTGTCCTGCCAGCCGAAAATCCTGATCTGCGACGAGCCGACCACCGCTCTGGACGTGACCATTCAGGCGCAGATTTTGAAGCTGATCAAGGATTTGCAGAAGGAATTCGGCTACACCATCGTCTTCATCACCCATGACCTGGGCGTTGTGGCCAATGTGGCCGACCGGGTCGCGGTGCTTTACGGCGGTCAGGTGGTGGAGCTGGGTACCTGCGAGGAAGTGTTCTACGATCCCAGACATCCCTATACCTGGGCGCTTCTGTCCTCCCTGCCTCAGCTGGCGCAGCGGAACACCAAGCTGTATTCCATCACCGGCACGCCCCCGTCTCTGTACAATAAGATCGTGGGCGACGCCTTTGCCCCCCGGAACCCCTACTGCCTGGAGATCGACACGCTGCGGGAGCCGCCTATGTTCCAGGTCTCCGAGACCCACTTTGCCAAAACCTGGCTGCTGGATCCCAGAGCGCCGAAGGTGGAAAAGCCCGAAACCATCCAAAATATCCACGAGAAGCTTGTGGAAGCATTCAACATTTAAGGAGGATTCGCTGTGTCTAAAGAAAAAGAAACCGTGCGTGTTTCTCATCTGCCGGAACACGGTCCTCTGGATGAGAACGGCAGAGAGATTCTGCTGAGTCTGAAAAATGTAGACATCACCTTCGGCAAGGGCGACGATGCCGTGAGGGCTGTCAAGAATGCCAGCTTCGATATTTACAAGGGCGAGACCTTCTCCCTGGTCGGCGAGTCCGGCTCCGGCAAGACCACCATCGGCCGGGCAATCATTCGGGTCAATCCCTGCGCCGCAGGCGAAATCCAGTATAAGGGCGTCCGCATTTCCGGCAAGACCTCCAAGAGCCTTGACCGGGAGGTCATCCGGAACATCCAGATGGTTTTCCAGGATCCCGCGGCGTCCCTGAACGAGCGCGCCACCGTGGACTACATCGTGTCCGAGGGCCTGTATAACTTCCATCTGTTTGAGAACGAGGAAGACCGGGTTCGCAAGGTGGAAAACATCATCAGCGAAGTGGGACTGCTGCCGGAGCATCTGACCCGGTATCCCCACGAGTTTTCCGGCGGCCAGCGTCAGCGTATCGGCCTTGCCAGAGCCATGGTCATGGAGCCGGAGCTGGTCGTCGCCGATGAGCCCATTTCCGCGCTGGACGTTTCCATCCGCGCTCAGGTGCTGAACCTGCTGAAAAAGTTCCAGAAGGAGCGGGACATCACCTATCTGTTCATCGCCCACGACCTGTCCATCGTGCGGTTCATTTCCGACCGGATCGGCGTTATTTACAAGGGCGACATCGTGGAGATCGCGGAGGCGGAGGAGCTGTTTGATTTCCCCCTCCATCCCTATACCCGCAGCCTGATTTCCGCCATCCCCATTCCCGACCCCATTCTGGAAAAGAATAAGGTTCTCTTTACCTACGATCCTTCCGTCCACGACTACAGCGAGGACAAGCCCGAGCTGGTGGATATCGGCAATAACCACTTTGTCTACGGCAACAAGAAGGAGATCGAGGAGTATAAGGCCATCCGCGCCAAGGGCGAGAAGGTCAAGTCCATCACCATTCTGGATCCCGACGCCCCCAGACCGGAGCAGACCGAACAGAAGGTGGATGAAAACGGCAGCGATGCCTTCCTGGAGACCCCGCTGCACGACACCGGCAGCAAGTGGTATTCCATCCTGTCCTTCTTCCTGCCCATTCTCGGCCTGATTGCCGCCGGCGTATTCCGGCATTTCCATCACATCCGCAACTACAAGGCATGTAAAAAAGGCGCGATTGCCGGCCTGATCACGCTGGCTGTGATCATCCTGTTCTTTGCTTTGATGCTGGTGTTTGCATTGCTATAGTCAAGTCTTGACGCGGAGCGGCGTTGTGCCGCTCCGCGCATTCTTTCCAAGGAGTGGGAATCACCATGAAGAAAAACGGTAAGGACAGCCGTCCCGGCTTGCCGCCCATCCGAAAAATCGAAGTATCCGAGGAACAAAAGGGGCTGCGAATCGCTCTGGCTGCGGTCTTTCTTGCCATCGGCGCGGTGGCAATCATCATAGGGCTGGTTTCCCTGCTGAACACGGAGCCGGGCTGGCAGGAGGTGGAGATCAACGCCAACGGCGCCAACTGCGCCGGGGAGTTCGTGCTGATGTACGATTTTTCGGACGCGGGGGCTTCGGCTTCGGCGGCGAACAAGCGGCTGACGAGTCTGTACTCCCAGGCGGCGGAGAACGCCTACCGGATGTTCAGCCCCGATGTCCGGGAGGACGGGCTGGCGAACGTGGGGTATCTCAACGGGCATGTGAATGAGATCGTGACCGTTGACCCGGCACTTTATAAGGCGCTGACGGTTCTGACCCAATATGATTGCCGCTATGCCTATCTCGCCCCGGCCTATGCCGAATACGACCGGGTGTTTTCGGCGGAGAGTGATGCGGAAGCCGCGCGGTATGACCCTGCGGGCGACCCGGAAATAGCGGAATATCTTGCCGAAATTGCCGCCTTCGCCGGAAATCCGGAGATGGTGAATCTGGAAACCCTGGGGGATAACCGGGTGCGGCTGACGGTTTCGACGGAATATCTGAAATTTACAGAGGAAAATGAAATCGAGACGCTTCTGGATTTCGGCTGGATGAAAAACGCCTTTATCGCGGACTATCTGGCGGATACGCTGGAAGCGGAGGGCTTTACCAGCGGCTACCTCAGCAGCTACGACGGCTTCACCCGAAACCTTGACCGGCGGGGAAACGAGTATGCGTTTAACCTGTTTGACCGGCAGGGGAGCGACGTGAATTTACCTGCAAAAATGCGGTATACTGCCCCCTTAAGCATCGTGTTCCTGCGGGATTACCCCATGGGCGAGCAGGACAAATGGCATTATTACGCCTTTGCCTCCGGGAAAATCGTCACGACGTTCCTGGACACCGCCGACGGCCTGAGCAAGAGCGCCTGTCCCAACCTTGTTTCCTACTCCGGAAGCCTTGGCTGCGGGGAGATTCTGATGCAGACAGCGCCGGTGTTCATCGCCGACGAGCTTGACACCCGGACGCTGGACGCGCTGAAGGGAAAGCAGCTGTATTCCGTTTGGAGTGAGGACGGAGAGCTGCAATGGAACGACCCGGAATTGAAAATCGATTTTACGGATAAAGCAGGTTCATAGACCCCCAAACTAGACATGAAAAATCCCCGACTTTGGTTGACCAGACCAAGTCGGGGTTTTTCAGAGAAAAAGAGAGGTAAGAAAATGAAAAAGAAAATTATCATTGAGTACGCTTTCATTATATCCGGGGGCTATTAAAAAAATAAGTGGGCAAATATTAAATAAGTATTAAGCACGTAAAAATAAGGGCGGCGGTTTTGTGCAAAACGCCAAATGTGAATTTTTTGTAGCCTGTAGGCTGCAACCCTTGACATTTTTTTAATTTGGGGTATAGTAAAGACAAATGAATTAGCACTCGCATCGATAGAGTGCTAAAGCGAAAGGAAGGTAAAGTAGATGAACTTCAACAACTATACCCAGAAATCGATTGAAGCCGTCCAGAGCGCGCAGCAGCTGGCGGTGCAGAATTCTCATCAGCAGATGGAGCAGGTGCATCTGCTTCTGGCACTGTTGCAGCAGGAGGGCGGTCTGATCCCCCAGCTGCTGAAAAAGATGGACGTTACGGTGGAAAGTCTGGAAGCGGCGGCGGAAGCCGAGCTGCGGAAGATTCCCGGCGTGCGGACAAGTCAGGCAATGGACAGCTTTTATGTCAGCGCCGACGTGCAGGCCGCATTCAATGCGGCGGAGCAGCAGGCGCAGACCATGAAGGATGAGTATGTGTCCGTGGAGCATCTGTTCCTGGGGCTGCTGGAAGCTGCCCGGGGCGGCGTGAAGGAGCTGTTCAAGACCTATCAGATTACAAAGGAGCGTGTTCTGAAGGCTTTGCAGGAAGTCCGGGGCAATCAGCGTGTCACCACCGACAACCCGGAGGGAACCTACGACGCGCTGGAAAAGTACGGCACCGATCTGGTCAAGCGGGCAAGAGAGCAGAAGATGGACCCGGTGATTGGCCGGGATGAGGAAATCCGGAACGTCATCCGCATTCTGTCCCGGAAGACGAAGAATAACCCTGTGCTCATCGGCGAACCCGGCGTGGGTAAAACCGCCATTGCCGAGGGACTTGCCCAGCGAATCGTGAAGAAGGATGTCCCCAAACAGCTGCAGGACAAGACCATTTTCTCCCTGGACATGGGCGCGTTGATCGCGGGCGCCAAGTACCGGGGCGAATTTGAGGAACGGCTGAAAGCCGTGCTGAACGAGGTGAAGAAGTCCGAGGGCAAGATCATCCTGTTCATCGATGAGCTGCACACCATTGTGGGCGCGGGCAAAACCGAGGGCAGCATGGACGCGGGCAACCTCCTGAAGCCTATGCTGGCGCGGGGCGAACTGCACTGTATCGGCGCAACGACGCTGGACGAGTATCGCCAATATATTGAAAAGGACGCCGCTCTGGAACGCCGGTTCCAGCCGGTGCAGGTGGATGAGCCCACGGTGGAGGACACCATTGCCATTCTCCGTGGTCTGAAGGAACGCTATGAGGTGTTCCACGGCGTGAAGATCGCGGACTCCGCCATCATCGCCGCCGCAACCCTGTCCCATCGGTATATCACCGACCGGTTCCTGCCCGACAAGGCCATCGATCTGATCGATGAAG
>ERZ772860.1527-NODE-1527-length-15700-cov-3.270374_pt1 | contig 15700 bp, 12 predicted proteins | sample MGYA00511342_ERZ772860 | MGnify/ENA primary metagenome ERZ772860 (study PRJEB29015, sample SAMEA2737665) | human gut metagenome | biome: human gut; feature: human-associated habitat; material: faeces | place: China | collected 2012 ... | reverse complement strand
GACCTCATTTTCCCGCATATCCTGCGTGGGAGAAATAAAGGTGCGGCCGATGTATTTGTTCTTGATAAAGCCCATGCCGTAGGGAATTCCGGACTGCCGGGCGTAGCCCATGGCGGCGTCCAGACCGGAGTCCGGCACGCCGATGACGATGTCCGCCTGCACGGGATGCTCCAGCGCGAGGAACGCACCGGCCCGCTGACGGGCCACATGAACGCTGCTGCCGTCGATCACGGAGTCGGGGCGGGCAAAGTAGATGAACTCAAAAACGCACAGTCTCCGGGGCGCGATGCCGCAGTGGGATCTGTCGGACTTGACGCCGTTTTTGTCCGCCACCACGATCTCTCCGGGCAGAATATCCCGCTCAAAGCTGGCGCCCACGGCGTCCAGTCCGCAGCTTTCAGAGGCGAACACCACGCTGCCGTCCTTCAGCCTCCCCATGCACAGGGGACGGAAGCCGTGAGGGTCCCGGACGGCGATCAGCTTGCTGGGGGACGAAATGACCAGAGAATACGCCCCCACCAGACGGTCCATGGCGGTGGAAACCGCCTCCTCGATGGAACCGTGCTTCAGCCGCTCCTGCACAATGATGTAGGCGATGACCTCGGAATCAGTGGTGGTATGGAAGATCGACCCCTGACTCTCCAGCTGGAGACGCAGCTCCTGGGAGTTGGTCAGGTTGCCGTTGTGGGCCAGCGCCATGCGGCCCTTATAGTGGTTGACCAGAATGGGCTGGACGTTGCGCTTGTTGTCCGAACCGGTGGTACCGTAGCGCACATGGCCGACGGCGATGTTGCCAAGCCCCAGAGAGCGAAGCCGCTCCTTGGGAAACACATCGCTGACCAGCCCCACATCCCGCCAGGAGCGGAACAGGCCGTCATCGTTGACAACGATACCGGCACTTTCCTGCCCGCGGTGCTGAAGGGCGTACAGAGCGTAATAGGCTAACGAGGCCACATCGGCGGTGACATTGGAGTAAACGCCGAATACGCCGCATTCCTCGTGGAGGTGGCGGTCATCGCCGGCAGCCGGAGCCGCCTTATCAAGATCCGTGCACGCCATAGATTTACTGGGCATCGTGATCCAGCAGGCGCTTCATGATCTCGGCGTAGGCGTCCTCAACGCCGCCCAGATCGCGGCGGAAACGGTCCTTATCCAGCTTTTCATGGGTCTCGGCGTCCCACAGGCGGCAGGTGTCGGGGCTGATCTCGTCAGCCAGCACGATGGACCCGTCGGCCACCTTGCCGAATTCCAGCTTGAAGTCCACCAGCGTCACGCCGCACTCGGCCCAGAACGCCTTCAGCACCTCGTTGACAGCGAAGGCATAGTTCTTGATGGTCTCGATCTCCTCTGCCGTGGCCAATTTCAATGCCAGCGCGTGATAGGTGTTCAGCAGAGGATCGCCCAGCGCGTCATTCTTATAGGAAAACTCGATGGTGGGCTGATCGAACACGATGCCCTCCTCCACGCCGTAGCGCTTGGCAAAGGAACCGGCGGAGATATTGCGGACAATGACCTCCAGAGGGACGATGGAGACCCGCTTCACCAGCGTTTCCCGCTGGCTCAGCTCCCTGATGAAATGGGTGGGGATGCCGGCCTTTTCCATTTTGGCCATCAGGCGGTTGGTCATCTGGTTGTTGATGACGCCCTTGCCGAGGATGGTGCCTTTTTTCAGGCCGTTGAACGCGGTGGCGTCATCCTTGTAATCCACGATGAGCAGCTCGGGATCATCGGTTTTGAATACTTTTTTTGCTTTGCCCTCGTAGATCTGTTCTAACTTCTGCATGTTCTGCTCCTCCTGCGCATCTGCGCATAAAAATGATCAAAAATGTCAATTGGCCGCGTACATCTGCCGGTACGGGTTTTTGCTGTCCGGCGTCACCACGGTGAAGGGCCCGTCCATCAATGCTTCCGCGTCGCCGCCGAACAGGGCGCACCAGCGCTCCACCAGTGGCCGCAGAAGGGCGGTCTCCTCCTCCGTGGGGGGATGGGGCGTCACCTGATCCGGGAAGCGGATGGCGGAAACATCGCCCCTGAAAATCACGCGCCCGCCGTGCTGTCCCGTGCAGGGGAAATACCCGGCGGCGGGCTTTCCGTCCGTATGCAGTCCCAGCACAAGGATCGTGCCGCCTGCCTGATATTCCCCCAGAAAGCTCCCCGCCCGGCCGCCAATGACGATCACCGGCTGCTGGTCCTGATAGGCCTTCATGTGGATGCCTGCCCGATAGCCCGCGTTGCCTTGGACATAGATCTCGCCGCCCCGCATGGCGTAGCCCGCCGTGTCGCCCACGCTGCCGCGGACCACGATGGAGCCGCCGTTCATCGTATCGCCTACGGCGTCCTGCGCGTTGCCGTTGACGGTAAGGGAACCGCCCCCCAGATACGCGCCCAGGGCGTTGCCGGGGATGCCGTCGATCTCCACCCGGCGTCCGCTCATGCCCGCGCCGATAAACCGCTGCCCAAGGCAGCCGGTGATGCGGCATGACGGTCCGGCAGCCCGGATCGCCTCATTTAAGGCCCGGTAATCCAGACCCTTTGCTTGAATATCCATGAACTATCACACCTCCGCTGTTTTTCCGGTGGATCGGAATCATTTTTTGCCGCTTACTCTCCGGCGTGGGACACACCCAGAATGGACAGCTCCTTTTCCGTCAGCCCCATGGCCCGCAGCATCAGCCGGTTGCCCCGCAAAGCCTCGATGGAATTGATCCCCATGCCGCCCATGATCTCCATGATCTCGTGCTTCCACGCCGTCATCAGATTGATGAGGCGTTCCGTGCCCTCGTCGGGGTCCAGCCGCTTGACCAGCTCCGGGCGCTGCGTGGCGATGCCCCACGCGCATCTGCCGCTCTGACAGGTGCGGCAGAGGTGGCAGCCCATGGCGATCAGCGCCGCCGTGCCGATATAGCAGGCGTCCGCCCCCAGAGCCACGGCCTTGACCACGTCGGCAGAGGAACGGATGCTGCCGCCTGCGATCAGGGACACCTGATTGCGGATGCCCTCCTCCCGCAGCCGCTGGTCCACGGCCGCCAGCGCCAGCTCAATGGGGATACCCACATTGTCGCGGATCCGGGTGGGCGCGGCGCCGGTGCCGCCCCGGAAGCCGTCGATGGCAATGATGTCCGCGCCGCCCCGCGCAATGCCGCTGGCGATAGCCGCGATGTTGTGGACCGCGGCTACCTTGACGATCACCGGTTTCCGGTACTGCGTTGCTTCCTTTAAGGAGCAGATCAGCTGCCGGAGATCCTCGATGGAATAAATATCGTGGTGGGGCGCCGGGGAAATCGCGTCGGATCCCTCCGGGATCATGCGGGTGCGGGAAACATCGCCTACGATCTTCGCCCCCGGCAGGTGTCCGCCGATGCCCGGCTTGGCGCCCTGTCCCATTTTGATCTCGACCGCCGCGCCGCTGTTGAGGTAATCGGGATGAACGCCGAAACGGCCGGAGGCCACCTGAACGATCGTATGGGCGCCATACCGGTAGAAATCTTCGTGAAGGCCGCCTTCGCCGGTATTATAGTAGGTGCCCAGCTCGCAGGCGGCGCGCGCCAGCGATTCGTGCGCGTTATAGCTGATGGAGCCGTAGCTCATCGCTGAGAACATCACCGGCAGCGCCAGCTCGAGCTGCGGGTCGATGCGGCGCTCAATCCGGCCGTTTTCATCGCGGCGAAGCTCGCGCGGCTTCTTGCCGAGGAAGACGCGCGTCTCCATCGGCTCGCGCAGCGGGTCGATGGACGGATTCGTCACCTGTGAGGCGTTGATCAGAATCTGATCGAAATAGACGGGATACGGCTCGGGATTTCCCATGCTGGACAGCAGCACGCCGCCGGTGGAAGCCTGACGGTAGACCTCCTTGATCGTCTTGGCGGTCCAGTTGGCGTTTTCCTTGAAGCAATGATCCGACTTGACGATTTTCAGCGCGCGCACCGGGCAAAGCGACACGCAGCGGTGGCAGTTGACGCATTTGGCCTCATCGCTGATCATGGCGTCGCTGCCCTCATGATAGGAATGCACGCCGTTGGCGCACTGCCGCTCGCAGACGCGGCATTTGATACAGCGCTGCTCATTGCGGACGACCTCAAATTCCGGATAGATGAATTCGATTGCCATGATCAGTTCCTCCCTTGGGGCATTCGGTCAAGCGTGACGATAACGGGTTCGCCGCCGCGCGGCGCCCATATCCTGTCGAGCTCCGGTTCCAGAATCCGAATCGCGCTTTCCTCGCTCGCAAAATAGACGCGGTTTCCCTTTTCCGCCGCGACCATCGAACGGAGCTTCAACCTGTCGTTGAGCGCCATCAGGCCGCCGTCAAAGCCGACGAGAATGGAGAACGGGCCGGTGATCAGATAGGCGGAAAACACATTTCTGAGATAGGTGAGCGCCTCGCGCTCTTCGCAAGGCAGGCGCTCGATGGTCTGCCAGAACGGAGCGGCGATGACCGAGGCGATTTCGCTCATGGTAAGGCGTTTTCTCCGGTGCAGATAGTCGACGATATAAGCGATGACCTCCGTGTCGGTCAGCAGCGTACACTGATAACCGTGCATCTCGATGGCGCGCCGGTTGGCGTCATAGCTGGAAATTTCGCCGTTATGGACGACCGTATAGTCCAACAGCGCAAACGGATGCGCGCCGCCCCACCAGCCGGGCGTGTTTGTCGGATAGCGCCCGTGGGCCGTGAAGCAATAACCGGCGTATTCGTCAAGCCGGAAATAAGCCCCGATATCCTCGGGATAGCCGACGCCCTTGAAAACGCCCATGTTTTTGCCGGAAGAAAAGACATAGGCGCCCTTGATTTCCGTGTTGATGCGCATGACGCAGCGCGCCACGAATTCGCGCTCGTCCAGTTGGCTGGCGGCCAGTCTGGTCGGCAGCGGCGCGACAAAATAGCGCCAGATCAGCGGCTCGTCGACAATCTCTTTGACCTTTCGCGTCGGGATCTTCGAGAGATTAATGATATCAAAATGCCGCTCTAAAAACGCCTCGCCGTCCCTGCGGGTTTCCGGCGAATCATAAAAAACATGGAGCGCGTAGAAGTCTTTGTACTGCGGATAAATGCCATATCCGGCGAACCCGCCGCCCAGCCCGTTGCTGCGATCGCGCATGACCGCAATGGAGCGGATGATCTCCTCGCCGAAAACCTCGCCGCCGTCCCGGGCAAAGATTCCGGAAATGGCGCAGCCGGAAGGGATCCGAACCTGACCCTCGCGGTATTCGTTCATAATGGTTCACCCCTAAAAAATAAAAAAACGCCCATACGGCGGGAACTCCCACCATATGGACGTCATTGTCCTTAAATAATATTATATCTGAAATTCTCCGTTTGTCAAGCCCTTGGCGTAAAAAAATCCAAAACACAGCGAAAGGCTGAACCACAGAGACGGCGGCTGGGCGCTATGCAAAAAGGCTACGCGAACCTGCCCAAAAGGCCGCCGCCGGAGAAAAGCCGAACGGCCTTTTCTCCGGCGGTATGCTTTGATCGATTCGGTTCGTGCGGGTTATTTCTGTTTTCGGTGGTTTTCGTGTTTGATCAGTCCGATGGCCTTGGAGAACTCCATAACCAGCAGAGGGACGAGGGTCAGGCCAAACGCGATCAGATAGAGCTCTGCCGGCAGATAAATCAGGCCGAACGCAGAGGAGAGCGGCGTGAACAAAACGAGCGCGACCAGTGCCGTCGAGGTAAGCGCGGCCCAGTTCAACTGATGGTTTGAAAAAACGCCGAGCTTAAAAATCGAATGATCAGAGCGCATGTTGAACGCCTGTACGACCTGCGAGAGCGAGAGAACGAAGAACGCCGCGGTCTGTCCGCCGGCAAGCTCGCCGGTCATGGATTCGCCGAGGCGGAAGGCGATCAGCGTCAGCAGCGCGAACATACAGCCCTGCAAGGCGACGCGCACGCCGAGACCGTTGGCAAAAATCCCTTCGTTTTTCGGTTTCGGCTTTTTGTCCATAACGTCCGCCTCAACCGCCTCCATGCCGAGCGCAATGGCGGGCAGACTGTCGGTGACAAGGTTGATCCACAGAAGCTGCATCGATAAAAGCGGCGTTTTGTGCCAGAGAATCATCGCGAAGAAAACGGTCAGCACCTCGCCGATGTTGGTGCCGAGCAGGAAGCCGACGACCTTCTTGATATTGGCGTAGATGCCGCGCCCCTCTCTGACGGCGTCGACGATGGTGGCGAAATTGTCGTCGGTCAGCGTCATGTCGGCCGCGCCCTTGGCGACGTCCGTGCCGGTAATGCCCATGGCGCAGCCGATATCCGCGGCTTTCAGCGCCGGCGCGTCGTTGACGCCGTCGCCGGTCATGGAGACGACTTCGCCCTTGCGCTGCCAAGCGCGGACGATGCGGATCTTATTCTCCGGAGAGACGCGGGCATAGACCGAGATATCGCGGACGCGCGCGTCGAGCTCGGTGTCGCTCATCGCGTCAAGCTCCGCGCCGGTGATCGCCCCGTCGCCTTCCTCTAAAATGCCGAGCTGCCGCGCGATGGCGGAGGCGGTGACGATATGGTCGCCGGTGATCATAACCGGCTTGATACCGGCGCGGCGGCAGACCTCGACGGCCGCTTTTGCCTCGGGCCGCGGCGGGTCGATCATGCCGACAAGGCCCATAAAGGTCAAGCCGCATTCGAGCGTTTCGGGAGAGATCTCCGCAGGGAGCGCGTCGATTTCCTTGTATGCGACGGCGAGCACGCGCAGCGCGTCGCCGCTCATGGCGTCGTTAAAGCGCCGGGCGGTGTCGAGATCGCCGGAGGTGCAGCGGAGCGAGAGCATGTCGAAAGCGCCCTTGACGATGACGACCAGACGGCCGTCGATACGGTTTACCGTCGTCATCAGCTTGCGGTCGGAGTCAAAGGGGATCTCGGCCAGTCGCGGGCTCTGCTCGTTCAGGGCATCCTTTTCCATGCCGTTTTTATGTGCTGCGAAGACGATGGCGGTTTCAGTCGGGTCGCCGATATGTCGGACGGCGTCGTCTTCAAAAACGACCGCGCCGTCACAGCAGAGCGTAGCCCGGCAAAGCAGCGTCCGCACCGGTTCGGTGTTGTGTTCGCTGATTTCCTCTGCGGTTTCGCTGCCGGCCACATACGCTTTGACAAGCGTCATACGGTTCTGCGTCAGCGTCCCTGTTTTGTCGGAACAAATGACTGAGGCGCTGCCCAGCGTTTCCACGGCGGGCAGACGGCGGATAATCGCGTTTTTGCGCACCATACGCTGTACGCCGATGGAGAGAACGATCGTGACGATGGCGGGGAGACCCTCGGGGATCGCGGAGACGGCGAGCGAAACCGCGGTCATAAAGATTTCCATGGGCGGAATGTCGTTGAGCAGCCCGACGACGAAGATGACCGCGCAGGCGGCCAGCGCGACGATGCCGAGGTATTTGCCGAGCGTGGACAGCTTTTGTTGGAGCGGCGTCTGCGAGTCGCTCTCGCTGTCGAGCAGGTTTGCGATCTTGCCCATCTCCGTGTCCATGCCTATGGCCGTGACAACAGCGGTCGCGGTGCCGTAAGTGACGCTGCAGCCGGAGAAGACCATGTTGGTGCGGTCGCCGATCGGCGCTTTTTCAGCGACCTCGGCCTCGGCGTCTTTCTCAGAGGGAACCGATTCGCCGGTCAAAGCCGATTCCTCGGATTTCAGACTCGCCGAACGGAGCAAGCGCGCATCCGCGGGGACGAAATCTCCCGCTTCCAGCTTGATGATGTCGCCGACGACGAGGTCGGCCGCTGCGATGAGCTGCTCCTTGCCGTCGCGGACGACGCGCGCGTGCGGAGCGGACATGTTTTTCAGCGCGTCAAGCGCCTTTTCCGCCTTGCTCTCCTGCAAAACGCCCATGACGGCGTTGATGACGACGATCAACAGAATCAGTGCCGGTTCAAAAAATTCCTTGGGGTTTCCTTCGTAGCAGGCGATCACAAACGACACGACGGCCGCCGCGATCAAAATCAGGATCATCACGTCTTTGAACTGATCGAAAAAACGCATGAGGTTGGATTTTTTCTTTTTCTCCCGCAGACGGTTTGCGCCGTGCTTTGCAAGGCGTTCGGCGGCTTCCGCAGCCGTCAGCCCGAGCGAGGCGTCGCTGTTCAGCGCTGAGAGAACGTCGGAACGCGCTTGGTGATGTGAAATCAAGGTGAGTGCCTCCTTAACTCAATGAAATGGGGTTTTGGGGTTTTAGGAATACGCCGTCTTTCTGCTGTGAAAAAAACGGCGGAATGCCCGGAAACGTGTTGAATTGGCGAAATGCGTATGATATACTAACAGATATGGATTTATCGGCACCGAGGTGACGGAAATGGCGGATTCGGGAATTACGAAAAAAGCGTTTGCCGCGGCGTTCAAAGAGCTGCTGCGGCGGGAAAACTTTGAGAAAATCACGGTCGGAGCGATCTGCGAGCAGTGCGGCATGAACCGCAAGAGCTTTTATTATCACTTTAAAGACCGGTACGAGCTTGTCAACTGGATTTACTATACGGAATTCGTCGAAACGCTGCGCGCCGAGAACAGCGAGGATATGTGGGCGGCTCTGGAAGACATCTGCCGGTATTTTTACGACAACGGCGATTTTTATGTGAAAGTCCTCGAATATCAGGGACAGAATTCCTTTCGGGAGTATTTTGCGGCCGTCCTGCAACCGCTGCTGTCCGGATATCTCAGCGAAACCGTTCCCGGAGACGAGCATCAGGCTTTTTTTGTGGAATTTTTTGCCGACGCGCTCCTTGTTTCGATTGAAAAATGGCTCAAACGCCGGGACCGGATGCCGCCGGCGCGCTACGTCTCGCTGCTTCAAGCCGCCGTCAGACGGATCTACGCGGCGCAGGAGCGCGCGGAATGAGGGACGGCGGGTGAGCGGCGGCCGTTCATAACCGGAGCTGCGCCCAAGCGGTCGGGACAGGACGGTTAAATTTCCGGCCTGCCACCGTCGATCCGCGCGGCGCAGGGTTTGGTCCGGTGTCCGGCGAGCAGCCGGTCCAGCGAGCCGTCGCCAAGCGTCTGCCCGGTTACCGTTTCACCGGCGCCGTTGGAGGTCGTGATACGGCCGTCCGGCGTGATGCCGAAAAAGCACGACTCATCGGAGATGACGGTATCGATGGAGAGATTGTCGGCGTAGTAATCGATCAGAAAAAGGGGACGATACTGTTCCGTACGCGCTTTCGCCACGGCGGAGGCCACTCTGCTGGCAGCGTCAGGCGGGCAGCCCGGCTGGGCAATGCATACGGCGGCCGCACAGCCGCAGGCCGCCGCCGCGTCCATCCATTCGCCGGACAAAATATCCTGCGCCGTATCCTCTCCGTAATACTGGTGCGCGCCGTACAGCAGCCGCTGGCGCTCTAAACGCTTCGCGGCCGCCTCCCAACCGGGCTGGCCGGCGTCGAGAAAAAGCATCGCGTTTGCACAGGCCGTCAGCGCCGGCAGAAACGCGGCGTCCGGCGGGAGAGAGGTGAGAAACAGCAGAAAAGCGCAGTCTGCGTGATCACGCATCAGCCGAATCAACGAGCTCGGCGCGATAGAAGGAGCGGCGGCAAAAAAGGCGTAGGTAAAAATGCCGAGCGTTTTTCCCTCTGCAATCAAGGCGCCGGCTTTTTCAAAAGACGGATTTTCCGAGCTGTCAAGATGAAAGGTGAGCGACCACGGGATGTTGTAGCCGCATACGGCCTCGCGTTCGCGGATGCTCTGCGCTCCGCAGGTAAAGCTGTTGTACCCGAGGTTGACGCCGAATTTTTGAAGAAGCTCGGGATGAACGTCGGAGGCCAGTTTTTCTGCCAGCGTATAATAGGCGCTGTTTTCATTTTTCAACAAATTGCTGGCCAATTTGAAGAATGCTTTCTGAAACCGGCCGCCGGAAAAGCTGCAACCCAAATCGACGAGATTGCGGACGCTTCGCTTCGGATCCGTGCGCATGTCCCGCAGCGCCTTGGCGACAGCCGCCTCAACCATAATCCTTGTGACATCGTTTTTTTTCATGCGGAGTCACCCCACTATAAAGGACCTGTTTTTTGGAAGTGCTGAATGAGTGAACGAGAACGGGTTTGAAGCCGCGGCTTCCGAACGCGGTACGCACGAAAAACCGGAGACAGAAGGAACACAGGCTCTCGTTCAACGTTTCTCTGTTATAGTATAGCAAAATCTGCGGAAAACAAAACGGACAGAAAACAAGATCTGTCCAAAAATGCGACAGTTTTGCCTTTCCGTCCGATTGTTTGTTGGAGGCGGTTCAAACCGTCAGGCTTCGCGCCAAACGGCCGACCGTAAACGGCAGTCCCTCATGCCGTTCCGTTCCGACGGTGATAAAGCCGTGTTGGATATACCAGTTTTTCAGCCGCACGTTTTCGTCAATGATACCGACCTCCACCGCTTTGCCGCCCAGCATCGCCGCCGTGTCCATACAGTGCCGGAGCAGCACCCCGCCGTAACCGCGGTGGCGGTACGGCGGCAGCGTGGACAGCCGTTGGACCATATAGATTCCGTCGCCTTTCGGAGACAGCTCGGCAAACGAGGCGAGCTGCTCCGAGGCGTAGAGCCCGAACATCTGGTTGCCGCCGTCGTAATCGCGCTCCAAGTCTTCCAAACGAATAAAGGCGGTGTTTCCGGGACAGTTTTCGCGCGTGAGGCCGAATTCCTCGGCGACGGTTGAAAAGCTTCGGGTGACGACTTGCAGCGCGGCCGGAAGGGAAGCTCTGTCTAAAATTTTAATAGAAATGCTCATCGCGATCTCTCCTTTGTCTATCGATTTCCTATCACAAAAAATAGCGGTATAAGCCGTTCGCTTCGGCTTATACCGCTGCTGTTTTTTTCTGCCGTGTCCCTCGGTTGCCGGCTATTGGAAAAACCACAGAGGAATAAGCCCGTTACAACGGCACATAATACCGGAAACGGACGTTTTGGCAGTATATGTAAGGTTTTTAGCTTCAAAACGATTCATAAAACGGGCTTTCTCCTCTCGAATTTTCGCAAATCTGCAAAGGGGCGAGGGGCAATATTCCATGACGGTTTCATTATAAACCGCACGGAAAAGATTGTCAAGGGGAATTTGTAAACATTTCGCCGCAGAGCTTTTCAACCGCGGCGGAGGCCATGATCAATCCGGCGGCGTTGGGAACAAAGGCGGCGCTCGCGATGACGCGCTGTCCTGAGCCGCCGGAGGAGCACGCGGGCCGGCGCGGCGGCTCGGCCGAGGCCACAACCGGCAGCGAATCAATGCCGAGCTTCCGGAGTTCATGACGGATTTTACGGCATAGCGGACAGCCTGTGACGGAAAAAACGTCGGTCACCGCAAGCGCGGCCGGATCCAGCCGGTTGCCGCAGCCCATGGCCGCAATGACCGGTATGCCCAGCGCGCGGCAGTTTTGATACAAAAGCAGCTTAGCGCGGACGTCGTCGATGGCGTCGAGACAGTAGACGCACCCGTGCAAAAACGAAAAATCAGAGTCTGCTCCGAGAAATTCGGACACTTTTTCCACACGGCAGTCCGGGTTGATGTCGGCGATTCGGGCGGCCGCCGCATCGGTTTTCAACTGGCCGAGCGTCGAGCGCAGAGCGAATAGCTGCCGGTTGAGATTGGACTCCGCGATTCGGTCCCCGTCCGCAAGGACAAGCTGTCCGACCCCCGTGCGGGCGAGCGACTCTGCCGCGGCGGAACCGACGCCGCCCAGGCCGATGACGGCCACGCGGGCGCTTTTCAGCCGCCGGACCCCGTCGGCGCCAAACAGCAGCGCCGTCCGGCTGTAAAATTCTTCCATGCAATCATCCCTCCCGTCGTAAAGAGTGAGGCGTAAGAGGCTCTGTGTAAGGCTTGTCACCGTCCGCGCGCTTATGGAAAAGCGATCGCCGGACCAACAGAATGCTCCGCGATGGGCTTGCTGCACAATACGGCGCAGTCAGCCTTTGCCGCCGAAAAGATCCGCCCGGCCGTTTCAACGAGAGAACAGGCCGGGCGGCGCAAGCAGAGAGCATGGCGTTCAGCGCAACGAACAGGCGGACGCCGTATCGCCGATGATACGGCCGCCGTGAATTTGGAGAACGCGGCCGGCGGTTCTGGCGATTTCCCGGTCGTGCGTGATCAAAAGAATCGTCACGCCTGTGCCGTTCAGCCGTTTGAGGATCGAAGTGACCTGCATGGCCGATTCGCAGTCGAGGTTTCCGGTTGGCTCGTCGGCGAGGATCAGCCGGGGCGAACCGGCGATGGCGCGCGCGATGGCGACGCGCTGCTGCTGGCCGCCCGACATTTCGGAGGGATAGTGCGAGAGCCGGTCGGAAAGGCCGACGAGGTCGAGCGCGGCAAGCGCCGCCTTGCGCCTTGACGCGGGCGCGACGGATTTGAAGATAAGCCCGAGTTCGACGTTTTCAAGCGCCGTCATCCGGGGCACCAGATTGTAATTTTGAAAAATAAAGCCGATCAGGTTGCGGCGCAGCTTTGATAGCCGCCGGTCGCGCAAGCGGGAAACCTCGCGGCCGTCAAGGTAATAGCGGCCGCAGTCGGGCCGGTCGAGCAGGCCGAGAATATTCATGAGCGTCGATTTGCCGGAGCCGGAGCTGCCGACAATCGCGGTGAATTCGCCGTCGCCGATGTCGAGGTCAACGCCGTCCACCGCGTCGATCCGCCCGCCCGCGCTGATATAGGTTTTTTGCAGTCCACGCGCACTGATCATGCTCTGTCCATGCCTTTCCGCGCCGCCCGGCGCGGAAATATTGTTTGCCGGAAACGTTTTTTTTATCCGCGGCAAAAAGGGGATGTCAGAGCGTTCAGCGGATTTTGGCTTTCAAAAGCTCCGCTATGTCCGTTTTTTCCCACGGCAGGCTAAGCTCAGGACGCCCAAAGTGCCCGTAGGCGGCGAGGCGCTTGTAGATCGGACGGCGCAGGTCGAACTGCGCGATGATGGCCGCCGGACGCAGATCAAAGCACTCGCGGATCAGCTCGGTCAGTCGGTCGTCGGCGGTTACGCCGGTGCCAAAGGTATCGACGGCGACCATAACGGGGTGCGCGACGCCGATGGCATAGGCGATGGAAACCTCGATCGCTTCTGCCAGACCGGCGGCGACGATATTTTTGGCGACATAGCGCGCCATATAGGAAGCGGAGCGGTCAACCTTCGTCGGGTCTTTTCCCGAAAACGCGCCGCCGCCGTGGCGCGCGTAGCCGCCGTACGTGTCGACGATGATTTTACGGCCGGTCAGGCCGCTGTCGCCGTGCGGCCCGCCGACGACGAAACGCCCGGTCGGATTGACGTAATAACGGGTGTCGGCCGTCAGCAATTCGGCAGGCAGCACTTTTTTGACGACCTCTTCCATCACGCCCTCGCGCACCGTCTCAATCGAGACGTCGCCGCTGTGCTGAGTGGAAACAACGACTGAGGGGATCGAGCGGACGGACCGGTTATCGCCGTATTCGACGCTGACCTGCGCCTTGCCGTCCGGCCAGACAAAGGGGAGCACGCCCTGTTTACGGACCTCCGCAAGGCGCTGCGTCAGCTTGTGCGCGTAATAAATCGGCGCGGGCATCAGATCGTCGGTCTCGTTGCAGGCGAACCCGAAAACCATGCCCTGATCGCCCGCGCCGGTCGAATCAAAGAGATCCTCGCTGGCGCTCTTGGCTTCGAGCGAGGCGTTGACGCCCAGCGCGATATCGGGCGACTGTTCGTCGATGCAGGTCAGAACGGAGCAGGTTCTGTAATCAAAGCCCATCGCCGCGTCATCATAGCCGATGTCGCGGACGGTGCTGCGCACGATGGCCGGAATATCCGCGTAGCATTCCGCGGTAATCTCTCCGGTGACGAGCACGACCCCCGTCGTCGTGACCGTTTCGCATGCGACGTGCGCCTGCGGGTCGGAGGCTAAAATCGCGTCGAGAACGCTGTCGGAAATCGCGTCGCACACCTTGTCTGGGTGACCTTCGGTAACGGATTCAGAAGTGAATTGTCTGTACTTCATAGAAGATGCCGCCTTTCTTGATCAATTTCTCTTTTATCTGGAAGTGCCGCCCAAAAGCCGTCCAAAGGACAACGGAAAGCGGCGTTTCAACTGACAAAATATAATTCTATTGTACACGAACAGCCGGCTTTTGTCAATTCTTTCTGCAAAGTTACACGATTTTTCAGCGTCAATAGTATGTTCACAAAAACTTATATAAACGTTTGTTCTATTTCGGGCGGCCGTGTGGTATAATAAGCGTACAAATGATCTGCGTCGTCGGAAGTCCTGAATATGGGACATGTATATCCGTATAATACAGAAAGAGGGGACAGCTCTTCCGCTCAACGCGAGAGCGCCAGGCCCCAGAACGATAAGGAGCAAAAGACCATGGAGCTGGAACAAAAGCTTGCCATACTGAGCGAAGCGGCGCGCTATGACGCTTCGTGCGCCTCGTCGGGCAGCGACAGACAGGCGCCGAAGAGCGGCGGTCTCGGCGGAACGTGTAAGGCCGGCATCTGTCATTCGTGGAGCGACGACGGCCGCTGCATTTCGCTGCTCAAAGTGCTGATGTCGAACGCCTGCATGTTTAACTGCGCCTACTGCGCCAACCGCTGTTCGTCAAATATCGAGCGCGCCACGCTGACGCCGCATGAAATTGCGACGCTGACGACGGAATTTTACCGCCGCAACTATATTGAAGGGCTGTTTATCAGCTCCGGCGTCGTCAAAAACGCCGACTATACGATGGAGCTGATGGCCGAAACAGTGCGGCTGCTGCGGACGGAATATAAGTTTTACGGCTATATTCACGCCAAGGTCATACCGGGCGCGGACCCGCTGCTGATTCAGCGGATCGGCCTGCTCGCCGACCGCATCAGCGTCAACATCGAGCTGCCGTCCGCCGATTCTTTAAAGCTGTTGGCGCCGCAGAAGTCCAAAGAGAAGATTCTGACTCCGATGGCGCAGATCCGGCGCATGAAGGAGCAGAATCTTGCCGAGCGGCGGCAGTTCCGTTCCGCGCCGAAGTTTGCTCCGTCGGGGCAGTCGACGCAGATGATCGTCGGCGCGACAGGCGACAGCGACGCAAAAATTCTCTCCCTGACCTCGGGACTGTACAAGCATTACCGGCTGAAACGCGTCTACTTTTCCGCCTATGTCCCGGTCGGCAACCATCCGGCGCTGCCGCCGGCCGATATCAAAACGCCGCTGCGCAGGGAACACAGGCTCTATCAGGCGGACTGGCTGCTGCGGCTGTATCAATTCGACGTCTCCGAAATTACCGAAGAGGGCGAGAACCTCGACGAGGCGGTCGACCCCAAATGCAGCTGGGCGCTTCGGCATCTCGATTTTTTCCCCGTCGAGATCAACACCGCCGACGAGCAGACGCTGCTGCGCGTTCCGGGAATCGGCCTTGTCAGCTCGGGCCGTATTATCGAGGCGCGCAGATCGCGTTCGCTGGAAGCGGAGGATTTGAGAAAGCTCGGCGTCGTGGTCAAACGGGCCAAGTATTTCATCACCTGCAAGGGGAAGCTCTGCGTCAAACACGCGTTTGCGCCGGAGATCTTGCACGAGCTGCTCGCCGACGAGCGGGACGATCCCAACCAGATGACGCTCGCGGAGACGTCGCGGCCGCAGCTCTGCGCCGCCGGGGCATGAGGAGGGAGAAGAAGCGATGATTCTGATTTATGACGGGAGCTACGAGGGCTTTTTGAGCGCGGTGTTCGACGCGTATGCGCTGCGGGTGGCGGACGGCGCGCTGATTCGCCCGGAGGGGCGGGACTGTGTTTTGCCGTTGGAGG
>ERZ772860.1510-NODE-1510-length-15814-cov-8.914462_pt1 | contig 15814 bp, 19 predicted proteins | sample MGYA00511342_ERZ772860 | MGnify/ENA primary metagenome ERZ772860 (study PRJEB29015, sample SAMEA2737665) | human gut metagenome | biome: human gut; feature: human-associated habitat; material: faeces | place: China | collected 2012 ... | reverse complement strand
TTCCAAATGTTGTAGAAGATGTACCAGAAATAATAATTAATTTAAAAAATGTAAGATTAAAATTAGATAAAAATGAACAAAAAACATTAAGAATAAATTTTAATGGTGCAGGAGAAGTGACAGCGGGAGATATTGAAACTGACGGAACAGTAGAGGTGCTAAATCCAGATTTACATATAGCTACAGTATCAGAAGGTGGACACCTTGTAATAGATATGACAGCTGAAATGGGAAGAGGATACAATACAGCCGAAAAAAATAAAAAACCAGAACAAGCAATAGGAGTACTTCCAATAGATTCTATTTATACACCAGTAAAAAAAGTAAACTATTCAGTTGAAAATACGAGAGTTGGACAAATGGTAGATTATGATAAACTAACAATAGAAGTATGGACAGATGGAAGTTTGAAACCTTATGAAGCGCTAAGCATAGCTGCAAAGGTTATGACAGGTCACTTAGAATTGTTTATTGATTTGTCAGAAACTGCAAAAAATACGCAAGTAATGGTTGAAAAAGAAGAATCTAAAAAAGAAAAAGTTTTAGAGATGTCTATAGAAGACTTAGAATTGTCAGTAAGATCATTCAATTGTTTAAAAAGAGCTGCTATATCTACCGTTGAAGATTTAACAAATAAGACAGAAGCAGACATGATGAAGGTAAGAAATTTAGGTAAAAAATCTTTAGATGAAGTTACAAACAAATTACATGCACTAGGACTAGACTTCGCTAAGGAAGAAGATTAATTAAAGGAGGTAAGACAGAAGTGGCAGGAAATAGAAAGCTAGGAAAAACAACAGATATTAGATTGGCAATGTTAAAAACTCAAGCTACTTGTTTATTGCTAAATGGAAAGTTAGAAACAACAGAAGCTAGAGCAAAAGAAGTAAAACCTATAGCAGACAGCTTGATTTCATTAGCAATTAAGGAAAAAGATAATTTTGAAATGGTTGATGTGAAAGTTTCTAAAGCAAAATTAGATGAAAAAGGTCATAAAGTTACAGAACTTGTAAAAAGCAAAAATGGAAAAGAATACTTAAAAGTAGTTAGAGAAGAAATTACAGAAAAAAGAAAAAAAGATATGCCATCAAAGCTAAATGCAAGAAGAAAAATGATGAAATCTATAAATAAAGTTAAAGATAGCAAAGGAAATAATATAGATTTAACAACAAAATTATTTGATGAAATAGCTCCTAAATATGAAGGAAGAGTCGGAGGTTACACAAGAATATTAAAAATTGGACAAAGAAGAGGAGACGCAGCCGAGATAGTTAGATTAGAGCTAATATAACAAATTAATAAAAATGCTATAAAAGGATTATACCTTTTGTAGCATTTTTTTATTACGCATAATATATTATACAAATGATGGAGGGATATATTATGCAAGATTTTATAATTAATGCAGTTATATGGATATTGGCACTATATGGATTAATTGAAATTATCAAAAATATTATATACATATATACATATACGAATTTTAATTCTGATGGAATTTACGTGATTATTGCAACAAAAAATCAAGAAGAGAAAGTAGAGGGCTTTTTGCGTACAACTATATTTAAAATCCATGGAAAAGAAGAAACACCTAAAAATATAATAATAACAGATTTAGATTCAAGAGATAATACATTAAAAATAATAAATAATTTACAAAAAGAATATAGCTTTGTAAAGTTTCTAAAATGGAAAGATTGCAAGCAATTAATAGAAAACATAAAAGAAAATTAAGGCAAATAGTTGTAAAAAAAGAAAAAAATTGATATACTATAGTAAGTAAAATTATAGGAGGTTTTAAATATGGAAGAAAATAATAATATTGAAAACGAAATAGTAAAGGAAAACAATAATATAGTAATTGAAGATGAAGTAATAGCAACAATAGCTGGAATAGCAGTTTCAGAAGTCTCAGGAGTTGCAGAAATGGCAGGAGGATTTGCAGGAGGAATTACTGAAGTTTTAAGCGGAAAAAAGAATTTAGCAAAGGGAATAAAAGTAGAAACAAAAGAAGGAGAAACAAAAATTGATGTTAATATTATAGTAGAATACGGAGTTAGAATTCCAGATGTTGCTTTCGAAATACAAAATAAAGTAAAAAAATCAGTTGAAGAGAAAACAGGTTTAAAAGTGTCAGGTGTAAATGTTCATATACAAGGAGTAAAAACGGAAATAAATGAGCCACAAGAAATTATAGTAGATGGAAAAAACGAAGAAAAATAAAAGCTAATTTATATAGCAAGAAAGGAACAAAAATATGAAGATTTTAGATAGGACAGGGTTAGCGATTTTTTCAACAATAGTATTAATTATATCTATAGTAATGTGCATGATAATATTTGACTGGGTAAGTATAAATACGGTAACAGGAATTGTCTCAAGAACTTTAAATTATGGAGTAGGTTCTAAAATAGTATTGGGCATTTCAATTGCTTTTATATTATTAGCAATAAAGTGTATATTTTTTAGTTCTAGCAATAAAGAAAAAAGTGAATATAAAAATGGAATTTTGTTAGAAAATTCAGATGGAAAACTTCTAATAACTAAAGATACTTTAGAAAATTTGGTAAATACCATAGTTAAAAGTTTTGATGGCGCAGAAAATGCAGTTGCACGAATAGAATTAGACAATGAAAATAACCTAAAAGTATTTGTAAATATATCAGTTAAAGAAAATGCAGTAATAAAAGAATTATCAAGCAATATTCAAGCTAGAATAAAAGAAGCAATAAAAACAACATCAGATTTAGATGTAAAAGAAGTAAATATTAAAGTAAAGGATGTAGCGCCTGTGAAAAAGACAGTAGTGCAAGAGTAGAAAAGGAGTTTCTATGGATAATATAAAGGAATTTATAAGTAGATATTTTGGGGCTATAATAGGTGTAATAGTAGCAATTATCTTATTATGTACACATTTATATAAAGTAATTATAGGTATTATATTAATATTTGTCTGTGGATATGTTGGAAATTATGTTCAGATGAATAAAGAAGATGTTAAGGAAAAATTGAAAAGCATAATAGATAGATTATAGAAAGGTACAGACAATGAACAGATCAAAAATTAGAGAATTAGCATTTGAACTATTATATAGTTTGGAGATACAAAAAGTAGAAAAAGAATCAATAGAAGAGCAAATAAAAATGTTTTTAGAAACTAATGAAATAACAGATAAAAAAGCAGAAGAGTACTTTACAGATGTAGTTTATGGTATACAAACTAATTCGGAAAAAATACAAGAAACAATATCTAGTAATTTGGCATCAAACTGGAAGATTGAAAGAATTTCTAAAATAAGTTTAGTGTTACTAAAGCTTTCAACATATGAATTAATATATAAAAAAATACCATATAAAGTAGTAATAAACGAGGTTGTGGAATTAGCAAAACTATATGGAGACGAAAATGCACCATCATTTATAAATGGCGTTTTAGGAAATATAGTAAAACAAAATAATTTATGCTAAAATACAAAGGAATGATAAACAGATGACATATAATGCAATTAGTGTAACAGAGTTAAATAAATACATTAAAGGAAAATTTGAAGATGATGAGCGATTAAACAATATACTTGTAAAAGGGGAAATTTCAAATTTTAAACATCATTATACAGGTCATATGTATTTTACTCTAAAAGATGAAAATTCACTAATAAAATGTGTGATGTTTAAAACAAATACTGCAAACTTGGAATTTGTTCCAAAAGATGGAATGAAAGTTATAATATTAGGAACTGTATCTGTATTTGAAAGAGACGGGGTATATCAAATATATTGCAATGCTATGAAACAAGATGGTGTTGGAGATTTGTATAAGGCTTATGTAGAACTAAAAAACAAATTGGAAAAAGAAGGATTATTTGATAAAAAGTATAAAAAAGGAATCCCATATATGCCAAAATGTATTGGAGTATTAACATCAAATACAGGAGCAGTAATAAGAGATATAATAAATGTTTCAACAAGAAGAAATCCGAATGTGTATATAAAATTACTTCCAGTTCCGGTTCAAGGAAAAGGAGCAGCAGAAAAAATTGTAAAAGCAATAAATTTAATGAATGAAAACAAACTTTGTGATGTAATAATATTAGCGCGAGGAGGAGGTTCTTTAGAAGATTTATGGCCATTTAACGAAGAAATAGTAGCAAGAGCAATATTTGCTTCTGAAATACCAATAATTTCTGCGGTAGGACATGAAACTGACTTCTCAATTTCAGATTTTGTGGCAGATTTAAGAGCACCTACACCTTCGGCAGCAGCTGAATTGGCTGTTCCAAATATTAAAGACGTAATTACTAAATTAAAAGAGTATGAAAATAGGCAGAAAATAGCTTTAAGTAGAAAATTGCAAATAATGAAACTAAGGTATGAAAAATGTATAAATAGTAAAGCTTTTAAAATGCCTTTGCAGAGAATAAATGAAAAATATATGCTAATAGATATAAAGGTAAAGCAACTAGAAGGATATATAACAAAAAGATATATAAAAGAAAAGTCAAAAACATTAAATTTACTAACGAAATTAGATGGATTAAGCCCTCTAAAAACACTTACAAGAGGATATGGCATAATTACTTTAAATGGAAAAACTATAAAATCGGTCAAAAATTTGAACAAAGAAGATGAAATTAATATAAAATTATATGACGGAATAGTAAATGCAAAAATATTAAGTAAGGAATGTGATTAAAAATGAATAAAGTAATAAAAAATAGTTTAATTACTATATTAATTGCAATATTAGTATTTGTAATAGTATATTTTGTTTATGACATAATAAAAGTAAAGCCTATAAATATGGAACAAGCAAAGCAAAACAATACAGACGGACCAAATGAAGGATTAGATACAAACAAATTGTTTGAAAATATAAATGAATCAAATAACAAAAACGAAAATGAAGAAAATAATGAAGAAAAAGCCAATAATAATACAGAAGTACTAAATGGAACAGTATCAAGTAAAGAGGATAAAGCCATAGAATTGGTAAAGAAAAAATGGGGAAGTACAGAAGGTGTGTATTTTTCTAACATGGCAATTAATTCAAGGGGAAACTATATTGTAACAGTCAATGATTCTATCACTTCAAAAACATTAGCTTTTTATGAAGTTGATGTAGAAAATGAAATGGTAAAAGAAAGATAGGAGAACTGTGAGATGAAAGATAATTTTGAGGATACAATAAAGCAATTAGAAAATATAGTCAATGAGTTAGAAAATGACGAGTTGGACTTAGATACATCTGTTAAAAAGTTTGAGAAAGGTATGGAACTTTCAAAAAAATGTACTAAAATCTTAGAAGATGCGGAAAAACGAATTTCTATTTTAATAAATAAAGATGGAGAGCTTCAAGAAGAAAATTTTACAGCGGAAGAGGAATAAAAAGTGAGTAAGGGGATAATGAATTTTATAATTGAGTATAAATATGTTGTAGTGCCATTTATAATATGGTTTTTAATACAAACATATAAATTAATTTCAGATTTAATAACAACTAGGCAATTTAATTTTAAAAGAATATTAGGTGCGGGGGGAATGCCAAGTTCACATTCTGCAGTTGTTACAAGTTTAGCAACAATGGTAGGAAAAAGTGAAGGATTAAATTCGCCAATGTTTGGAATAGCAACAATATTTGCATTTGTTGTTATGTATGATGCTACAGGAGTAAGAAGAGCTGCAGGCAAACAAGCAAAAATATTAAATAAAATTGTTAATACACCAGGATTAACAAAAGAGCAAGTTTCAGAAAAACTTGTGGAAACCTTAGGACATACACCAGTACAAGTATTTGTTGGAGCAGCGATAGGAATAATATCAGGATTAATGTTTTAATTTGTCCTCATTGCGACAAATTTTTTGTGGGAGGCTATTATGGAGGATATAGAAATAGCAAGAAAAGCAAAGTTGGAAAATATTACTAAAATTGCTACAAAGTTAGGAATAGACGAAGAATATATAGAGCAGTATGGTAAATATAAAGCAAAGATTTCCTGCAAGTTATATGAAAAATTAGAAAAAAAAGATAACGGAAAATTAATTTTAGTAACCGCAATAAATCCAACGCCATTGGGAGAAGGTAAAACAACAATATCAATAGGATTGGCAGATGGATTAAATAGAATTGGAAAAAAAACAGTATTAGCTTTAAGAGAGCCATCATTAGGACCAGTTTTTGGAATTAAAGGTGGAGCAACAGGTGGAGGGTATAGTCAAATAGCTCCTATGGAAGATATAAACTTGCATTTTACAGGAGATATACATGCAATAACATCTGCAAATAATTTATTGTCTGCAATGATAGATAACCATATTTACTATGGCAATGAGTTGGAATTTGAAAAAGTAGTATGGAAAAGATGTATGGACTTAAACGACAGACAATTAAGAAAAATTGAAACAGGACTATCAAAAGAGAAAAACATAATACCAAGAGAAGATGGATTTGATATATCTGTTGCCTCAGAAATTATGGCTATTTTATGTTTGGCATCTGATATAAATGACTTGAAAAGAAGAATTGAAAATATAATAATAGGATATAACAAACAGAATAACCCGATTTTTGCAAGGGATTTAAAAGCAGATGGTGCGCTAACAGTTTTATTAAAAGATGCAATAAAACCTAACCTAGTGCAAACTATAGAAGGAACACCAGCAATAGTTCATGGGGGACCTTTTGCTAATATTGCACATGGATGTAATAGCATAATTGCTACCAAGTTGGCGCTAAAATTAGGAGATTATGTAATAACAGAGGCAGGATTTGGAGCAGATTTAGGTGCAGAAAAGTTTTTAGATATAAAATGTAGAAATGCCAATATTAAACCAGATGCTGTGGTATGTGTGGCAACAATAAAGGCAATAAAATATCATGGCGGAATGGATAAAGAAAATATAAAGAACGAAAGTATAGAATATTTAGAAAAAGGACTTAATAATTTATATAGACATATAGAAAATTTGAAAAATGTTTTTGGAGTAAATGTAATTGTGGCAATAAATAAATATAACCATGATACAATAAAAGAAATAGAATTCCTAAAACGAAAATTACAAGAAAAAGGAATAGAATTAAGTTTAGTTGAGAGTTGGGAAAAAGGTGGAGAAGGCGCAGTTGATTTAGCAAATAAGATAGCTGATTTAACGCTGAAAGAAAGCAATTTCAACTATGCATACGAATTAAATATGACGGTAAAAGAAAAAATAGAAGCAATAGCACAAAAAATATATGGAGCTTCTAAAATAGAGTATTTAGAAAATACAGAGGAAAAAATAGAAAAGATAGAAAAAATGGGATATGGAAACTTACCAATATGTATTGCTAAAACGCAATATTCATTTTCAGATGATCCAAAAAACTTAGAATGTATACATCCATTTAATATACATATCAAAGATGTAGTATTAAAAGCAGGAGCTGAATTTATAGTAATAATAACAGGTAAAATAATGACAATGCCAGGATTACCAAGAATTCCTGCGGCAGAAAATATAGATATTGATAAAAATGGCAACATAATAGGAATATTTTAAATAATTATGAATAAACCACCACTTTTAGGACAAAATAATTTTAAAGTAAATTATTTTTAAAAGTGGTGTTTTTATGTTGAAAAATAAAAGAAAGATATTATCAATAATAGCAATAATTTTTGTTATGACAATGTTTATTTCGTATAATGTATTTTTTAGAACGACTAATGTACAGGCAACTTCAAGATACGGATCTACAGGCTCAGAAGTAACACAAATTCAAACAAAATTAAAAAGATGGGGATATTATAAAGGGGCAGTAGATGGTGTATATGGTAGCAAAACATTGGCTGCGGTAAAATGGTTTCAATCAAAAAATGGGCTTACAGCAGATGGAATAGCAGGAACTAAAACTTTGCGAGCAATGGGGATCTATAGCAATACAGGAACAGGAAGTTCTAGTACGAATTCAAATGATGTTAACTTACTTGCAAGGTTGGTATATGGAGAAGCAAGAGGAGAACCATATGCGGGACAAGTGGCTGTTGCAGCAGTAGTGTTAAATAGAGTTAAAAGTAGCTCATTTCCAAACACTATAGCAGGAGTAATATATCAAAGAGGGGCATTTAATGTTGTTGATGATGGGCAAATAAATTTATCGCCTAATAGTACAGCAAAAAAAGCAGCACAAGATGCACTAAACGGTTGGGATCCATCATATGGAGCAATATATTACTTTAACCCAAATACAGCAACAAATAAATGGATATGGTCAAGACCAAAGACAGTAACAATTGGAAAGCATAGATTTTGTAAATAGAAGCATAATATTTTGCAACAAATTATCAACCAAGAGGCACAGCATAAAATAATTATTTACTATAATGCAAAAGGATTACAAAAACTCTTCAATAACACCAAAGTGCTATTGAAGAGCTCTTTTTAAAGTATTATGCAGATTAATCCGCCACTACCTTCATTTACTATACGTTCAAGAGTTTCTTGAAGTTTACCTTGCGCTTCTTCTGGCATTTTAGATAATTTATTTTGCAAACCTTCATTAACAAGTTCATGTAGACTTTTTCCGAATATATTGGATTCCCATATCTTTTTAGGGTCATTTTCAAATTCAGAAAGTAGATAATTTACTAAATCTTCAGATTGTTTTTCACTTCCTACAATAGGAGAAACCTCGGTTTCTATGTTTGCTTGAATCATGTGAATAGAAGGTGCTTTTGCCTTTAATTTTACGCCAAATCTTGAACCCTGTTTTACCATTTCTGGCTCCTCTAAAATTAATTCATCTATGGAAGGTGTTACAATACCATATCCTTTTGCTTTGACTTCTTCTAAGGCATATGCAATTTTATCATATTCTTTTTTAATATTGGCAAATTCGGTTATTGTAGAGAATAAATCACCTTCATTTGAAATATCAACTCCGGAAATTTCTGTTAGGACCTTATAGAACAATTCATCCATTAAATTTATGGAAATATTTACACTGCCATCTCCTAATTTAACTTCGTCTAATATAGTTCTTGTTATTATTTCAGTATTTTGCAATTTATCAATACCACTATTTATTTGCTTTAACACACTAATATTTGCAAATGCTTCTTTTATTTCCTTATATAATTCTGCTTTTAGCCAGTGTTCGCTATTTAAACCATCTACCCATTTAGGAAAAGTAATATTTAATGTTTCAATAGGAAATTCATATAATATTTTGCCGAAAATATTATTAATATCATCTAAATTTAAACGAGAACAATCAGTAGGCAATACTGGTGTTTCATATTTCTTTTCCAATTTTTGAGCCAATTCTCTAGTATAATCAGAAGAAGGATCATCTGTATTAAGAACAATAACAAAAGGTTTGTTAATTTCTTTCAGTTCTCTTACAACTCGCTCTTCTGCTTCAATATAATCTTGACGAGGAATATCTGTAATTGTGCCATCAGTAGTTATTAAAATTCCTATGGTAGAATGTTCTTGGATAACTTTTCTAGTTCCTATTTCTGCAGCTTGCTCAAAAGGAATTTCTTCGTTAGACCAAGGTGTTTTTACCATTCTAGGCATATCATCTTCCAAATAACCAATTGCATTATTCACAAGATAACCAACACAGTCTACTAAACGAGTTTTTAATTTTAGGTTATCCCCAACAGTTATCTCAACAGCCTCATTTGGAATAAATTTGGGTTCAGTTGTCATTATTGTTTTGCCAGCAGCACTTTGAGGTAATTCATCTCTTGCACGTTCTCTTTTGTATTCATTATTTATATTTGGTATTACTAATAAGTCCATAAAATTTTTAATAAAAGTAGATTTGCCAGTTCTAACAGGTCCAACAACACCAACATAAATATCTCCATCTGTACGGTTAGCTATATCTTGATACAATTTTAAATTATCTTCCATTAATTAATTAACCCCCTTAAAAATGTTTGTACAAAATAACTTTATTTAATTTATATTAGAATATTTTTAAGTTATGACTAAAATGCAAAAAAATTTGCAAGAAAATAACCAATGTGATAAAATATGAATATCTTATATAAAGGATGGTGCATATGGAAGATAAAATAATAGAAAAGTTAAATCAAATGGGGCAGCAACATATAACAAAAAGGCTGGACAACAATGAAAATTTGCGAGGACAGATATGCAAAATTGATTTTGATGAAATAATGAAATTATACAAAGGCACAAAGAAAAATACTCCTATACTAGAAAAATATTTTGAAGGAATAGGATATGTTGAAAAAGATAAACTATCTATGGAAGAATATGGCGAGCTAGAAAAAATAGGAAATGATGTTATAAAAAACGGTAAATATGCAGTAGTAACAATGGCAGGAGGACAAGGAACAAGACTAGGACATATAGGACCAAAAGGTACATACAAATTAAACTTAGAAATAGGAGAAAAATATTTATTTGAAATTCTTGTAGATTCGCTAAAAGAAATAAAACAAAAATATGGAGTTACTATTCCGTGGTATGTAATGACAAGTAGGGAAAACAACAATCAAACAAAAGAATTTCTAGAAAAGCATAATTATTTTGGATACCCAAGTAAAGACATAAAACTATTTATGCAAGGAGAGCTTCCATTAATATCAACAGAGGGTAAAATTTTACTAGACAAAGATGGTTGCATAAAAGAAGCATCAGATGGAAATGGCGGAATATATGAAGCAATAAATAAAAATGGTATTTTAGCAGACATGAAGCAAAAAGGAGTAGAATGGATTTCTGTAGGAGGAATAGATAATGTATTGTTAAATATAGCAGATCCAATATTAATAGGACTTACTATTAAACAAAATAATCTAATAGGATCAAAATCTGTTGTAAAAGCAAATGCACAAGAAAAGGTAGGTGTATTTGGAAAAGTAAATGGAAAAACAAAAGTAATAGAGTATACAGAATTACCAAAGGAAATGGCAGAAAAAGTAGATGAAAATGGAAATTTAATATTTGGAGATGCAAATATATTAAATCATTTGTTTAATATAAAAGTATTAGAAGATTTGTCAAATGTAAGGTTACCATATCATACTGCACTAAAAAAAGCATCTTATTTAGATGAAGAAAACAATTATATTGAACCAGTAGAACCAAATGCATACAAGTTTGAAGCATTTATATTTGATGCATTTGAAAGATATGAGAATATGACTGTTTTAAGGGTTAAAAGAGAAGAAGAATTTGCACCAATAAAAAATGCGCAAGGTGTAGACAGCCCAGAAACAGCTACAAAATTATATAATGATAAAATGAAAGGAAGATTAAGAAATGAATAATATAACAGCATTAATAATGGCAGCAGGTACAGATGATAAAATGAAATCTAAAAAATCAAAGTTAGCACAAACTATATATGGAAAAGAAGTAATAAAAAGAGTTGTTAATTCAGTAAAAAAAGCTGGTATAGAAGAGGTTGGTGTAATAGTAGGAGAAAATAAAGAAGAAATAGAATCAATATTAAAAGATGAAGTAAAATACATATATCAAGAACAATGTTTAGGAACAGGTCATGCAATAATGCAAGCAATACCATATTTAGAAGAAAAATCGGGTAGAGTTTTAATATTAAATGGAAATATCCCATTAATTACAGAGCAAACTATACAAAAAATTGTGGATAAATCTATAAAAGAAGATGAAGTAGCTACAATACTAACAGGCATTATAAGTGAGCCAAAGGGATATGGCAGGGTAATAAGAAAAGAAAATAAAATATATGAAGTAATAGAAGAAACGGATTTGGAAGAGGTACAAAAAGGTATATTAGAAGTTAATGCAGGAGTGTATTGCTTTAAAATAAATGAATTATTAGAAATATTAGGAAAATTGCAAAAAAGTAGCATGGGATTATATTATATTACTGATGTTATAAAAATGATGAACACAAAAGGACTAAAAACTGGAGGAGTATTAGTAGAGGATAATACAGAAATTTTAAGTTTGCATACAAAATTACAATTAGAGATGTTAACCAGAATACTAAAAATAAGAATTAACACAATGCACATGAATAATGGTGTAACAATAGAAGATATGAATACTACATATATATATGATGAGGTAGAAATAGGAATGGATACAATAATACATCCAAACACTACTATAAAATCAGGAGTTACAATAGGGGAAAACTGCGACATAGGACCTAATGCATATATAAGAGAAGGATGTAAATTGGCAAACAAAGTAAAAATAGGAAGCTTTGTTGAAATAAAAAAAGCAATAATAGCAGAAGGCACCAAAGTTCCACATTTATCATATATGGGTGATTGCGAAATAGGCACAAAATGTAATATAGGATGTGGTACAATTACTTGTAACTATGACGGGGTAAACAAACATAAAACAATAATTGGAGATAACAGTTTTATAGGCTCTAATGTAAACTTTGTTGCGCCAGTCAAAGTGGGAAGTAATGTAGTGATAGGAGCAGGTTCAACAATTACACAAGATGTTCCAGACAATGCATTGGGAATTGCAAGAGAAAGACAAACAAATAAAGAAAATTGGAAAAAATAGAAAAAAGGATGCCAACTATAATGTGAATGGCATCCTTAAAAAATGCATATGTGGCAAAGCAAAATGCACATTTAACAAAGCCACTTTTCTTATTGTTGATCTCCAGGCAATAAATAATCAACTACTCCGTAAACTATAGCACCTATTATTGCGGCCATCCAAGAAACTGTATAACCAGCGACAAAGTATTGTATAACATATAAAACTACTGCTGAAAGCACAAATCCAACAAAACCTTTTCCAAATGAACTAGCATGTAGTCCTGTAAATTTTGTTATTAAATAATCAATAATAGTAAGAACTATTGCAGCAGTGGCTAAAGCCCAAAAACTATTAATTCTAAAACCAGGCGTAAAAAATGCAGTAATTGCAAGAACTACACCAGCAGTAATCAATCTACCTATTATTTGCCAAGCAGTACTTGTGCCATTCTGAGTATTAACGTTTGCATTATTTGTTGACATACTAAAACCTCCTATTAAAATCTTACCAATTTTATGGTTTTATAATTTTATTATTAACTAAAAAAAAAATATTATTCAAAAATGCGAATAATATATTTTTTTTGGTTAAAAATATTAGTAAAATAAACAAATTTGAAAAAAGGAAAAAATTAAAATGATAATTACATTTATAAGATCAATTATTTTATACATAATTGTATTAGTTGTTATGAGACTTATGGGAAAAAGAGAAATAGGCCAATTGCAACCATTTGAATTGGCAATATCTATAATGATAGCCGATTTAGCATCAATACCAATGGCAGATACAGGAATACCAATAACAAATGGAATAATTCCTATATTAGGGTTGTTAGTTATGCATTTAGTAATATCAATTATAAATATTAAAAGCATAAGAGGAAGAGAAATAATATGTGGAAGACCATCAATTTTATTATATAGAGGTAAAATAGATGAAAAAGTTTTGAGAAAAGAAAGATTTACGGTAAACGAATTAGAAGAAAGACTAAGAGGCAATAACATAGTAAATATAGGTGATATTGAATATGCAATATTAGAAACAAGTGGACAAGTAACTGTAATACAAAAACCAGAAAAAAGGAACACAACACCAGCAGATTTTAACATTCAGCCAGATTATGAAGGAATACCGTATGATTTGGTAATAGATGGTAAAGTAATGCATGAAAATCTAAAAATAATAGGTAAAAACTACGAATGGCTAAGAAAACAGGTAAGCAAATTTAATATAAAACCAGAAGAAGCGTTACTAGTAACATTGGACGGAAAAGGGCAAATGTTTTGCCAAGGCAAAAGTAAGGGAGGCAAAAAATAATGTATAGAGAGGCAGTAATAATAGTATTGATAATATTATTAATTATAATAGGAGATATATTAACACACAAATTTACTACAAAAACTGTAGCAGAAATTAGCAGAGAAATATTTTTGTTAACAGAAAGCGTAAAAAATAACAAGGATGATATTCAACAAAAATTAAACAATATAGAAAAAGCATGGGAAAAATATAGTGAAAAATTAGCATATTATATAGAACATAATGAATTAGAAAAAGTTGATACAGAAATAGTAAAAGCAAAAGCAGATATAGAAGTCCAGAACTATGCAATGGCAATAGAAAACCTAGAAAGATGCACATTTATTCTAGAACATATAAAAGAAAAAAATTCATTAAAAATAGTAAACGTATTTTAGTGTCACTTTAGGTACGGTCCAAAAGTGACACATCTTTATTACTTAGGTAGTTTAGAATTTTAGCATCTGTTTTAAAATTAAATTTAATATAACTACTGCAAAGCTGTTGTGTTTTATATCCAAACTGCTTGTTAATTTTGTTTATTCCATATTTTCCATCTCCAATTATGGGATAACCAATATGAGCTAAATGTGCACGTATTTGGTGTGTTCTCCCAGTATGCAATTGTATGTCTAAAATACAATAATTTTTTTCAATATTTTTTTCCAATACTTTATAAGACGTTACTATTTTTACATATCCTTTTTGAGGTGTGTCAGAAATGTATACTAGAGCTTTTTTATTATCTTTAAACAGGTAAGCCTCTAATGTTTGACTTTTAATATTAGGTATTCCATATACCATTGCTTTATAATGCTTTTCAATCTCTCTATTTTTAAATTTCTGTAATAAAATATCTAAAGCATCTTTGTTTTTAGCGAAGATTAATAAACCAGTAGTATTTCTATCTAACCTATGACAAGGTTCAATATAGGCATACTGCCTTTTTAAAATAGAAGTTATAGAATTAGAGCCAGTAACTTCTATTTCGGCAGGTTTATCTATAATTAGAATATTATCATCTTCATATACTTTGTTGAAATTACAATGATTTTGCTTAAAAAGAAATTCATCAGAAATGAATATTTTAACAGAATCACCAGTCTGTAAAAATACATTAGAGTTTACTTTTATATCATTAATACGAATATCTTTTTTTCGTAAAGCTTTATATATGGTGTTAGTACATAAACCATCAAAATTATCTAACAAAAAAGGAACTAATTTTTTACAATTATACTTATTTTCAACAACTAATTCTTTCATAATCTCTCCCACTCCGATTTGACCCAATTAGGGACCGTTCTCCAATGTCCTGTTTTCCCAATTAGGGACTGTCCCCAATTGGGCCAAGTAAATCTTTTACTACTTCTCCTGCAATAATTAGACCCGCAACAGATGGTACAAAAGCAATGCTTGCAGGTGTTCTTTTTAAGCTTTCGTCTTTATTAAATCTGTTAGGGATTTCTTTAGAGTAAACAACCTTTAAATGTTTTATTCCTCGAATACCAAGTTCTTTTCTCATTACTTTAGCTAAAGGACATACAGAAGTCTTAGAAATATCAGACACTTCAAATCTAGTAGGGTCAAGCTTGTTTCCTGTTCCCATTGAGGAAATAATGGGAATATTTTTGCTTTTTGCTGTTTCTACTAACAAAATCTTAGAAGTGACAGTATCTATTGCATCAACTATATAGTCATAATTTTTTACTAAAAAGTCGTTAGTTGAAGAATTATAAAATTCTTCAAAAACATTAATATTTAAATCTGGATTTATGTTTAATAATCTTTTCTTAGCTACTTCAACTTTAGCCATTCCAATAGTAGTTGTATCAGCAATTAATTGTCTATTAATATTAGTAATATCAACCATATCACTATCTATTAAAACAATATTACCAACTCCACTTCTAACCAAGCCTTCCGCAACATAAGAACCAACGCCACCACACCCAAATATGGCAACAGTAGAGTCTTTTAATTTATTTATATTATCTTT
>ERZ772860.1509-NODE-1509-length-15870-cov-14.788302_pt1 | contig 15870 bp, 19 predicted proteins | sample MGYA00511342_ERZ772860 | MGnify/ENA primary metagenome ERZ772860 (study PRJEB29015, sample SAMEA2737665) | human gut metagenome | biome: human gut; feature: human-associated habitat; material: faeces | place: China | collected 2012 ... | reverse complement strand
GTTGCTCAGGCACTTATAAATAATGTTAAACTATAGTGTTGCGGAATTAAGGATCTTCAAAGGCTTCATGGCTTTGATACAATCAATAAGGAGATTCAAAAAAGTTTTTTAACCGATAATATAAAAAAGCAAGCTAACATAGTCCTTCAAGCTAATACAGATGAGAAAATTTTTGATTATAATTCAATCGTAATTAGCTTATATGGTTATTGGGAGCAGTATATTGAAACAGTTATAAAAGAGTACCTCCAAGAATTAGGAAGTTTAAATACTAGCAACGATGAAAAAAACAAAAGGATTGCAAATAAATATAAAGAATCATTATTGTATTTATTTAATAAGGTTAATACTAAACATCCTAAATTTCGAAATTTAACAGACACTAGGCTAATAAATGCTATGTATATAGGATTGTCTAAAAAAATCAATTCATATATACCTGAGGCTTTTTTTCAAAGTGGAGGTAATTATAATTACAAGGAAACTTCAAATTGTATAAAGCGATTAGGTTTTGAAAACGTGGATAATGAGTTGCGGTTTTTCCCTGTTTTGAAAACGTATTATATAACTAAAGGGTGGTCTGAAGCTCAAATTAAGGGAGCGGGTACAGAAGTGTTATATGCTCTATTAGATGATTTTGTACTCTTGCGAAACGAAGTTGCCCATGGTGCTACTGATGGAACAAACATCTTGGAGATTAGTGAACTGAAAAAATATATAAGTTTTTTAGAAGCTTTAGCTAATGCTTTAAATGATTATCTTAAAGATGATATTCTTAAAATAAAATGGAATCTGTATAAAGCTAATAAAATTAAAGTACGCCATTGTTACAATCAAAATAAAGTTTCTGAGTTAGATAGAAGTGAGTTTTATTTGGACATTAATAAAAAAGTACTGTGCTATTGCGGCTCCCATCAGTATCCCCATTACAAAGAAATAAAAATTATTGGTTTTAGAGTAAACAACATAAATTGTTTGGATAAACAATATTTATCGGATGGAACTAGTACAATAACGATAGAATTCGAAGAAGCTCTTAAAAAGGGATATTATTTAAAATTTGAAGAATGAAAAAACATTTTTGCATGGATTTTATGATATATTCTATGCTGCATGTTTTTAAATCATCTTTAATCTGTCACTATAGTCGTTTCATGTACGATAATATAAGCTCCGAATTTTAAATTTGGGGCAAAATGAATATAAAAATAAAGAAATCCAATGAAATCATTTTTATCGGTAAACCACCAATACAGCGTAAGGTGGCTTGAATGAAAAATACTATTTTTGCAACCGTTTTAAAATTCACATAAAATGGAAAGCAAAGAATATTTTGAAAAGGTGATGCAAGACTACAACCAGAACCGCAAGATGCTTTCATACCTATTACTATAAAGGATGAAACTCCTAAGCCAACAACCTGGCATGTGGAGACCTTAATTTTGAAATCTCCAGACGGAGAGCAGATTGAGTTAAAGAGCAACAGTTTGTTTGTCGTGGCAGAATTGCTTCATAAAATGTCTTAGCCATGATAAACTTTGATATTGATAATGTCAACGTCAGTTCAAACGAAAATAAGAATATGAATATACAAGATAAAATATCAGCATTAGAGGCAGAGAAAGCTGCCGCTGATGCCCGTATAGCTAAGGCAAATGCTCAAATAGCCGCTGCTAATCAGAGAGCATCCGAAAATAGCGTCCGTGCCTCCAAAGCAGAGGCAGAGATACTAAAGTTGCTTTCGAGTCCAAACTTTCCAGAAGACAAGAAACAGCAAATTCTATCGAAATTGCGAGCTTTTGGTAGTAAAGTTTGATATGGCTTAACTGTTATACAATTATGGCAAATGATAAATATAAAACTCGTGTTGGCATCAATGTGATAGAGAAAGTGATTTCGTTGAAAGAACAAGATCAAGAGTTCTTGACGAATAAAACCATCTTGTCTTATCTTGGTGGTGTAAGCAGAGATTTTATAAGAAATCTGCGTGAAAGTGGTGAACTTCCATATTATAAGATTCGTAATACCATATTTTATAAAATCTCTGATGTCAGAAAAATGGTAGAGAAGCACCGAATTTGATAATGGAATAAGCCTATTGTCATGCGGTCCCATCCCGCACAATCTGGTGCAGACCTTTGATGGTCCGCCAACCTTAGAGCGTAGCGGTTCTGAGCACCGGAGGGCGGTTACATCCTCTCGTCCCTGAGGGAAGAGAGGCTTGGTGAGAAAGGTGGAGCCTTCCTTAACGGTAAGGAAGGACGGGTAGGTTTTCGAAAAAAGCCTTTTTAAATGGAAAAGAAGGACGGGTTGATTTTAGAAAAAATACTATTATGGCAGATAAACAAGTTTTAGAGCGAATACTCTCAATGCTCCCTGAAGAGTTTCAAGACATTTACTATGATACGATACCAGAGGCAAAGGAGATACGCTCGAAGATGGTAGTACTTTCTTCGGAAGTAAGGTTGTGAATGATATGAACATATTCAAGGCACAGAGCCATGCGATTATAGCCAACCGCTATGACCCGTGCCTTGACGATGTAGATGATAAGGTATATACACGAGATATATTTAGGAGAGACTAAATATCCTCAATGTAACCGAAGATATGATTAGCATCCAGACAAGGACACTCCTTCGGTGTAGTGCCAGGCAAGTCACGATGCCCCACAATCTTCGCTTTCGGGAACAGTTTATGAAGCCTCGTCAAGACATCAACGATTCTTTCGGTCTGCTCAGGCGTACGAGTATCGCATGGCTTACCATGTTCATCCAAACCACCCTCATAGCAGATGCCGATAGAACAACGGTTATACGGTCTCGCATGTGCCCCCACTTCGAGCAAGAAGCGATGCTGCGTCATGGTCCCATTCTTTCGGATATAAAAGTGGTATCCGATGTCATAGAAACCACGGCTCTTATGGTCACGTCGAAGCTGTTCCACACTATAGTCTTGATTGCGTCGTGTAGCCGAGCAATGCAACACCAAGAATCTCACGGAGTCGGCAGACATCATCATCTTGCCGTTCTCCAGTTTAGAGAGGAGCGTGCGTTCATTCCGCACCATCTCCTCCCCAATACTCAAAGGAAATTTATCTTTAATCATCTTCATTTCTAATTTGTAATTTCTCATTAAGGTAGTCCATTTCTAATTTCTCATTTCTAACTTCTCATTAAACGAAGTTTGCACACGAACTTACTCCTAATGCTGTCAGCGCAGCAATAAGCGCCTGAACAACAGCATTCACGATTGAAACCCAAGAAATCTTCTTGGAACCATTGTTAGGATTTTCATTTTGATTACTCATATACATATAGAATTAAAAGTGAAACATCATTTTGAAAATAAGAATTTGTTAGCGGTAGCCGCACCCGACACGAAGTCGGGCACGGCAAGGCATTTCTTAAAGCTCGTTGTCTTCACCTGTTCCGCTATCGGTGTTGCCAGAGTTTTCGCTGCCCTCACTACCAGATGGAGTGTTGCCACCGGAAGGAGTGCCTCCTGTAGGAGTATCACCTCCATCGCCCGATGGCTTGTTGTCACCATTGCCAGAAGAGGTAGGCTTCTTCTTAGCAGCTTCCAAATCGACAGTCTTCTCATTCGCCTTTTCAGCCTTGAGAACAGCAGCTTGTGCCGCACGGCTTGCCACAAGAGAGAACTCCGCTTTTGGACGAAGATCCATCAAATCGATTCCAGGATTGAAGTTGATGTTCACCTCCTTGATGTTGTCTTCGGTAAACTTGTCGAGCGACTCCGCACCCTCGCAACTGATGGAGAGGCTAAAGATACCAAACTCACCGAGTTTAATTTTGTTGCCGTTGAGCAGTTGCTCCACCAAACAGTCGCACATGTCTGACAAGATGGCTTTCACCAAACCACGGCTGTAGCCGGCATTGTGTGAGGCGATGTGTTTGCAGAACTTGTTCAAGTCCCAGATTTCACGCACTTGGTTCTTGGCATACGCCTTAGGAGCCTCCTCCGGTTTGATAGGATTCCCCATCATGTAAATAGAATACTCAATCATAATTGATCCTTTCTTTTAAAATTGTGAATACTAAAGTTTGTTAGCTACTCCAAACATCGAATGTCGAGTGCCCTGGGTATCGAATTCATCACTCATCACTCTTCGTTCTTCGTTTAAGCTGATGCAAAGGTACGACATTCAGAAGGCGAAAACAATTCTATGGAAAGGCGTTGAAAAACGTTGAATATCTATTGAAAAATATGAAGAGAATCAAGAAGCTATCATAGGTAGCAAGTCATTTTTTACTTTTTTACCCTTTTACTTTTTTACCTTTATAATATGGCAGATGTAACTTTCAACATATACGGAGGCAACAACCAAATCCTCCCCAATGCAACAAAGGCAGAGCAAAACTTCTTTGGCGACCAGTTCGCAGAGGAGAAGCTTGCCAAGGATGGCGAAGCACCTCAACCTCTCACCGAGGAAGAACAGGCTTTGTCTATATATATAAATAAGGTGGAATCCTTGCGAGGCTATATCACCCTCCTCCGCTCCTACAAGACTGCGAGAGATTTGGGCGAGGTGGTGGCAACCATGCGCCAGCAAGAGCCGTCCCTCACGGATGAACTCATCGTCAAGCAGAGTTTCATCTCCCTCCTTCTTCCCTTTGTACCCACATGGGAAAAGGGACAGACCATTGACAACATTCGAGTGGCAATCAATAGCGCTTGGGCAACTCGCAAGAAAGTTCTTCGCCAGTCAGGGCGACAAATCCCCTGAAAAAAGGTATCCTAAGATACATGGACAAGTATCTTAAGATACATCGCTAAGTATCCTAAGATACTTTGGAAAGTAACTTAAGCATCCTACTAATAAATGAAATCTTGAAAATGGCAGATACATCATTTGATATCAATAACGGAGTCAATCAAATCGCTCCCAATGCAATGACCCAACAGCAGATTTTCTATGGCGATCAGTTTGCCCGGAAAATATTGGGGAGTAAAGAAGAACCATTCACATTGGTTGTGCTTGGTGCTGGAGTAGATGCTACCATGGGACTTCCGACATCAGCAGACCTCATACCTCGCATTGTCGATTTTTTGGAAACCGATGAAGGTAAGACGCTTGATGCTATTTTGCGCAAGGCCATAGGCAGAGTACATTTCCACTTCGATAAGTTTGTGAGTACAGCCATCGACCGCTTGGCAAAGGACTTGGACAGGGAAATCGTTTCCATTTGCCATAATGTCAACGACGAACTTGCCAACAATGCAAGCCTTGATGAATCACAACGCAAGTTGGGTATGCTTATCGTTCGCCTTTTCAAGAAAGTGTTGGACTTCAAGAAGGGAGCAGAGATAGATGCCGAGACCATGAACTTGATAGAAGAGGTGTTTGATACAGTAGTAAAAGATGACAGCATCATAGATTTGAGCCACCTCAACTATACCGACACATTCAAGAACATCATAGTGGAAATACTTCAGAAGAGCATCCATGAGTCGAACAATCCCATCTTGCGCCACATCTACAAGAATATGCTCGATATAGAGCAATTGCTCTCACAATATTTCTATGGCTTCTACACTGGTCAGACCAGTTATATCCGCGACTATCTATACATATCCTGGATTCTTTGGGCATACTTGGTAAGCGAAGAACATCGAAAGGCGCAAGAGGATGTGGCTGTAGAGAATAAAGACCACCACAGCATTTATGAACAGCTGGAAGGCAAAGACTGTCAAGTCATCACTTTCAATTATACATCGTATGCTTCCCAAGCCTCTTCGACTGCGTTGTATTTCCATGGATCACTCAAAGAGTATGTAGATGTAGAGAACAAGAACGATTTTCAGCATGAAGACTTAGCGACCATTGATATAGAAGATTTCTTTAAGAATCAGCTTGCCGCAGAGATAAGTTTCGATCCAGATCACAAGTCTATACCCATTCCATCCTTCTTGCCACCATTAAAATTACGCCCTGTCATTTCCAAGCATTACATTGATACATGGTATCATGCTTCTCAGATGGTGCTGCGTGCAAGTAAGATAATCATTCTTGGTTATTCATTCTCATCTGCCGACAACTATTTCTGTGAAATGTTGCGAGAGAACCACGACGCACAAATCATCATTATCGACAAGAACATGGAGACAACAAGTCGTAATGTGTGTCGCGTACTCCAGTTGGATGCCCATCGTTATTCCAAGCAAATAAAGGATGGAAATGAGGTACGCAAATATAATAATCGAGTGACTATCATTGGTACCAATTTATTGACAGTAGAATTATCTACCTACCTTCCAATCCCTTCTATTTCAAAGGAAATGGGTCAAAGAATATAAAAGAACCATCTAATCACCCCCTTCAGCAATGCCGTCCACATCCCGCAATCAGCTGTTTGCGTCCTTGCTTTGAGCCAGCCTTCAGCAAGGCGGTCCCATCCCGCATAAGAAATATGGCGAGGGCTCTGATGCCTCGCCAACCTTAAAGCGTAGTGGTTAAGAGCGACAGGAGGAGCGGTTACATCCCTTGCCCTTTTGGAAAGGGCAAGGGCTTGGGAGTGGGTTAAGGACCCCCTCTTCGCAAGAGAGGGGGGGTCAGGGAAGTCGAAAAAATTATGATAACAACAAGAATAGAACCACCATTACTGCCCCGATCATTTATACAGATTTACCTATGGAATAAGATACGTTAAAATCCGATAAATCCTTGGCGGTTTAGTAATAAAGTTGTATCTTTGTCAAATTTAAGAAGAATAAGACAATGAAAACAAAAGATCAAATATTAAAGATTAAGGCTGTGGTGCTTTACATTCTGAAGGCATTTCCAGAAGGAGTGGATTATATCCACCTCTTCAAGGTAATGTATTTTGCCCAGCAGAATCAGCTGAAAGAGTATGGCTTGCCAATCGTCTATGATACTTTTGTGGCAAGAAAGCATGGACCAGTTCCAACGTTGACCTATAAGGTCTTGCGTGGTGTAGAAGGAAAGACCGAACTTTCTTCTGAATTGAAAGACTTTGCCGCTTCTTTGGATATTGAACTATCTAAGGAAGGTCATCAACTTATTTTGGCTTCAAAGAATGCAGTTTGTGATATGGACGAACTTTCAGTTGCAGACGTCAAGATGCTTGATAAGTGGATTGACAAATGTAAGGATGTAGATTCTTTTGACTTGTCGGACAAGTCCCACGAGGATAAAGCTTGGAAACGAGCGAAGCGTCAAGCTGACAAAACGGGTGAGGACACCAAGATTACTATGTATGACATGGCTGATGCTGCTGGTGCCAGCAAGGCTATGTTGGCAGTTATCCGTGAGCGCCAGTCTGTTCAAAAGGCTTTGGCATGGATTTAAGGGAACTACAAAAGGCTTATCTCGACAATCTTCGTCAAGTTACAGAAGAGAAGTTGGAGATAGGTTCATTAATCAGAACCATCATTTCTGTTGACGAGGGTTTGGTATTTAAGGATGGAAGAAAGCAGAAGCCAAAGAAGTTGGTTATTATAGGAGTCGATAAGTTAAAGAAGGTTTGTTATGGTTCTGTTTTGGTAAATACCAAGATGAGTCCTAAATCAGCCTATTCTGCCTCATTTCTCTCTGCCCAGTATCTTCTTCATCAGACCGATTATCCTGAATTCTTGAAGTATGACAGTTATGTGGATTGTGGTATGCTTTTTTCCATTCCGTTGGAGAAACTCATGGAAGGAGAGTATTTCGGCTCTCTGACCGATTCAGACCTTCAAGGCATTTTTGATGTTCTCAAAACAACTGAGACTCTTACGAACAAGGAAAAAAAGAGATTCGGTATTATTTAATAAGATTTTTGTCATAATGATGTATTATGAAAGATGGGGATATGGATTACCGCTCTTTGCTTCCATATTACTATGTTGAAAAATCCGATGAGGTGAAGGAGTGCGCTTAGGCAATCCTTCACCCTAAAAGATAATGCAAACGAGCGTATTGAAAGCTGGCTTTCAAATTGCCGAGTGCAGTTTATCTTCTGTAAAACGATAAAATAAAATAACTTTTTTCAAGAAACAATACGCGTAACTGCTTGTAATAGAGTGGGGATGCTGTATTGGTGATATACCCCAGACTATACAGCGCAAGGGCTCGTTGTTCTTCGGTAGTGTTCAGGGCGCATTGAGATCGGTAATGTACAATACCTTTATCCAGACTTGCAAGCAAGTCGGAGTCTCGTTCTGGCAATATTTCAAGGCTTTGCTCAAGGCCGTGAAATCTGGTAGAACGGACTACGAAAATCTGCTTCCGATGACAATCTGCTTGGATTAATGAAATTTTTAGTGAAAGAAATTTAAAAATGAAATTTGCGGGCTTTGTAAAAAAAAGCAAATAGGGGCGTTGTGACATTTTTGGACGCTTACCCGTGTGATGGGAGACTGTCAAGCACGGTTCCGAGAGAAGGGAGGGTGAAATTCTCTCCACTTACTCGACTTATCAAACATACGTAAAAAACTATCATTATGTGGAAAGATATAGAAACATCTGAAGATTTGTTGGGCTATCGATTTCATGCAAGACTATTGAAAGAGATAGTCTTGGATAAATCTATGTTGCCAACCTCTATTGGTATATTTGGCAATTGGGGATATGGTAAAAGTAGCTTAATGCTATTGATGGAGAAAGAGATTAATGAAGAAATAACAAAGCAGGTTGATGAGGAGAACAACCCTCGAATCTTGCAGATACGTTTCAATGGCTGGCAATATGAAAGTTATGAGACGACAAAGTATTCTCTCATACAGGTACTACTTGATTCTGTTGAGAAATATCTTTCTGATAATCGCGATGTCTTTGATAAGATAGATATTATATTAAAGCGCATCAATTTGCTTAAGCTAGGTGTCTTGCTGCTGAAGAAATATGTTTGGGATAAGATTCCAAATGCGATAAAGAGCAATTTGCCAACAGCAGATGATTTGAAAAAATGCGTTGGTGTAGATGATATTACGAAGTTTCAAAATGAATTTCAAAACGAACATACCTCATTGTTTGTCACCAAATTCAGAACGCTTTTGGAGAGTATAGTAGAGGAAGCGAAATTTGATTCCATCATAGTCTATATCGATGACTTAGATAGATGCTCTGGTGAAAAGATGATAGAATGCATTGAGGCAATAAAACTCTTCCTTAATGTCAAGAACACGGCTTTTGTACTAGGTGCTGATGAACGAATGGTAGAAAGAGCCATCAAAGAGCATTATCCAGAGATAGACACAGAAAGGAGTCAAATTTATAGTCCCTTCTCTGATTACTTAGAGAAACTGATACAGATTCCATATCGTTTGCCAAGACTTTCATTAAATGAGCAATATACATATATTTTGTTTCTGCTTCTGAAAAGTAAGTATCCAAACTTCTTTAATGCCGTCATCAAAGACTATAATGAGTATAAGGATAAAGAACCGTTCGGCAATTATGATGCGGAAAAAATGAGAGCTGCCCTTGGTGAAAACAAAATTCCAAATGTGGATGCTTTTATTCCAATCATTCCAATGATGACGCATTTTCTTAACGGAAGTCCTCGTCAGTTGAAACGTTTTCTTAATACGTTTGACCTGAGGATGAAGATGGTTAAAGTGGCAAATATTCGAGAAATAGAGCCTATTGTATTGGCAAAATTAATGCTTCTCGAATATAATTTTAAGTATCAGAGGTTGTTTGAGTCTTTATACAACATGCAATTGTTAGGAGATGGTATAATAGATAAAATGGATGAGGTGGAAGAATGTGCTAGGCAAAAGAAAAAGTTGAATGATAAACGCTGGAAGGAATGGGAAGAAGATGATCTTGTTTTGGATTGGTTGTCTCTGTCTCCTAGTTTGGCTGGCGTTAATTTGAAAGAATATTTCTGGATAGCAAGAGACTCTTTGAAAAATAGTGTACCAATTGAAAGTTTTGTTTCCAATGTGGTTCGAAGACTTTATTTGGTACTTTGTAATAAAAAATCAGTAATAGCCAAGAAAACCTTTTTACAGCAGGAAGTTGCCAAGTTGAATGATGAAGAACATCAGATGCTTATCATGTTGCTCAATCATGATTTTACTAAAGAACCTAATGAAGGAAAGGTTCGTGAAATTCTGCAGGCTGATAGTGAAGTAAGAATCTTAATTCAAAATGAGTATGATTGCAAGAGCTTGTTTTCTCATGTTGATACCTTAAAAATGGAACCTGCATGGGGAGTAATTTTAGGAAGACTAAAGAAAATTGATTTTTGGAATCATTTTATTGGTCTTTTGAAATTAGATGAGAAATTACAGAAAATACTTAATAAATAATAGACAATGGGAACATCGCAATCTTTAAACTTAAAGACCACACCCAATTGGTCATCTGCAAAGAAAGCAATGACCACGATAGTGAGGCATCATAATGAAGTTACGCAACCAATGGTTCGTAATTTTTTGAGACAATTGTCTATAGCTATTATCACCGACTCCCACGGAAGCTATGGGCGTGCAGGAGGAAAGGTCGCTCGTAATTTTATAGGTGCAATTTCTTCTGTCAAGAATGGCAGCTTGCAAAGCTATATTGCTCAAATAGAACCGGATGCGAATTATGCTCAGCTTACCGTTCGAGATATTATAGTACAATTAGCTAAGCATCTCTCCAATCCGAATGCAGAATATGACCATTCTACATTGGATGAGATAGCAGCTCGTACTGCATTCGAAAACCTATTGCAACAAATCTTCTCGGAAGTAGAGGCTGTAGATGATATTGAACAAATTCTGAAAGATGCCACTGAGGATCAAATAGAAGGTTGGATGATAGACTTTCAGATTAACTATATCATGGAACTGAATGGAGTCTTGTTTGATTCTTATATCTTTTCAAAGAATGCCGAACCTGATCAAGTCTGTCGAGAAATAAGAGATTTTGTCCGAACAGAAATTAATGAAGCCTGTTTGGATAATATGCATCATATCAATCTCGAAACAGAAGAGGGCAAACAATTCATCGAGACATTAACTCAACAAATATTGGAAATATGGAGTCAAGAATAAATGTAGAATTCACTCCTTCCCCTGATATTCATAGTAAGGAGTTAGGACAATTTGTCCTTCATGCTACAGATGTCAATAATCAGTCAATGGAAGCAACACTGAATTTTGATTTCTTCCATCTATGGGAGTTTTCACAAGATACAACGTCTACTTATTTTGATGTGTTGGTATTGGCACAGTTGGTATATACCGCAGATCGCCTCATCAGTCGTATAGCTTTTGCAGATGACGGGTGGTGCAGAGATATCGTCTTGCACGATGTCCCAGTTGTCAATGTAGATATATTCAGACAGAATCAAGAATTATTCAATACTGCATTAAGCTATTTAACAGGTGATAATTGGAACGTATCATTTGTTCCATTTCCTCAAATCAATTATGCCCCTCAAATAGAAACTCATTATAATCATGAGGAATATGAGTATATATCTTTGTTTTCTGGAGGTCTTGATTCATTGATAGGTTTTATAGACTATGCAAGTATAGCAAGAGAAGGAAAGAAGATCTTGCTGGTATCCCATTATGATATGGGTAAGGAGCGACAAGATCAAAAACGAATACTTGATGCTTGCTGTCAGAACCATTATTTTGAAGAAAAATATACCTGTATTCAGTCAAAGGTTGGTATAAGGAGTTGTGCAAAGCAAAGAAGTACTAAGTATGAGACAACATTTCGCTCCAGGTCTTTTCTGTTTTTTGCAATGGGCTTGTATTGCGCCCATACTATACAAGGAGTGCATAACTTGATAGTCCCAGAAAATGGTACAATCTCAATCAATATTCCTCTTTGCAAATCTAGACGAAGTTCTTGTAGTACTCGAACCACTCATCCTGTTTCTATGAAGCTTATCATGAATGCATTGGAGAGTGTTGGTATTCATGAGCAGCTACTTAATCCTTATAGATATAAGTCCAAGGCAGACATGATGGTAGATTGTGCTACTGATGCTAATAAAAGAAATGTACTAATTTCGTTAGCTTCATTATCATGTTCATGTGCTAAGCGTTCTCATAATCGTTGGTGGGATAAAGATGGAACTTATATCAAGGAAAATCATGTCCATCATTGTGGTATGTGTATGCCGTGCATATATCGAAGAGTGGCCATGCATGCGATAGGATTAGATAATCCTGATGAGTTAGGTACCGATATCTTTCATGCGACAAGGTTCTTCGACATCGCTAATGTGACTAAGAAAACAAGTCTTGACATCAATTTGTTGCTGCGTTTTATACGTAAGATGAACCAGCAAGACGTTTTTAACGAGTTGTTGGCAGAAGGAATCGAAACTGAGAATCTTGATCAATATGTAAACTTAGTTATGCGTTCTTATCAGCAGATAAAAGATTGGATTAATGATAAAGGTGATGATAACATTAAACATAAGGTAGGCTTATGAAAATAGATACTCATTGCCATTTTGATGTGATGCCCAATCCAGAAAGTTACATAAGAACTATAGAACGACAGGGTGATATTGTCATAGGAATGACAAACGCTCCAAGTCATTTTCAGATAGGATGGCAGCATGTAAGAAACTGTAAGCATATACGGTTAGCTTTGGGCTTTCATCCTTTGTTGGCTCATGAACTTCAAAATGAGTTGCCTTTGTTTGAACGATTGCTGGATAAGACTTCTTATATAGGTGAAATTGGATTAGACTTTTCTCGTGAAGGTAAAGCTACTAAAGACATTCAAATTGAAAGTTTACGTAGAATTCTGTCCTGCTTGCGAGGCAAAAGCAAGATACTGAGTGTACATTCTAGAAATGCAGAGCAAGAATTGCTGGTACTTTTGAAAGAATATAGTATTAAGAATGTAATATTTCATTGGTACACAGGTGATATAAACTTAGTGCCAAAAATATTGCAAGAGGGGTATTATTTCTCTGTAAATGAAGCGATGACATTGTCAAAAAAAGGACACCAAATCATAATGTCATTGCCACAGAGTAGAATTTTGGTAGAAACTGATGTCCCATATAATAAAAGAGGTAATCTTTTTAATACTTATTCTTTTCTAGGAAATATCGGATGTAATGAGAGTATAATTCAAGATAATTTTTATAATTTGATTAATGGACTAAAATAAACTTTTGGTTCTTTAAGGATGATTGGTTATAGCTTGTAGATTTTTATAATTAATAGATTATGGATATAATAATTAAATCTCATTTTACAGACTTTAAGAGTCTGTATGGTTATGAAGACAAGAATGATTCTGAGGCTTTCGAATTATTTTGTATTTATTGTGTTGCTTCAAAATATATTAAACAAGAAAGCATTACAACTAATATTTTAGAAGATATAAATATTGGAAATGGAGGTGATTGGGGGATTGATGGGCTTATAATATTGGTAAATGGACAGGTAGTGTTTAATAAGGAAATCGTTGATGATTTACTTAAAGTCAATGGTTGGTTGTCTGTTCAAATAATTCTTATCCAAGCCAAAACTTCTACGTCATTTAAAGTTGCAGAGTTGGGGCAGACGTTAGAAGGTGCACAGAATCTCTTGCGTGAAGTACGAGATGAGATATGTGACAATCAATTACCAAAATGTAATGAGGACTTGAAAAAGAGCCGAGAAATAATCAAATATTTATATTCAAAATGTGCATATTTTAGAGATGGAATAAATCCTAAAATAAGTATTTTTTATATAACTTGTGGAACATATGAACTTCAAAGTGATTTTGTTTCAAAGCAGGTCTCGGCAAAGAAAATGGCCGAAGCTACAGATTTGATTAGTGACTATAATTGCCACTTACTAGGTAGTCGAGAAGTTGTAAATTTATATAAGGATACAAAGAAACGAAATGAAGTCAGCTTGAGAGTAGAGCAAAAAATCTCTCTGCCCGAAGTGCCAAGAATAGAGGATAGCTATCTCTGTTTGTTGCCATTCTGTGAATTAGGCAAATTGTTTATTGATGAAGATGGTGATTTGATGAATGATGTCTTCTATGACAATATTAGAGCATTTCAAGGGGATAACACTGTAAATAGGAAAATGAAAGAATCTATAAAATCAGGAAATATTGATTTGTTTGCTGCTATGAATAATGGGATAACAGTCATCTGTCGTGAATCAAAGGTAACAGGATTAAGTATGAACCTATCAGATTTCCAAATAGTTAATGGCTGTCAAACTTGCAATATTTTGTATTTATGTAAGGAAGTTGATGGCATTGAAAGATTAAAGGTATCTGTAAAAATCATTGTTTCTTCAGATAAAGAGATTCGAGATAAAATAATAATAGCAAATAATAGTCAAACAGAAGTAAAGCAAGAGCAATTGGTTTCTTTGCTGGAATCTCAAAAACAGATTGAAGATTATTACAATGCGCAAAATGAATTTGAAAAACTCTATTATGAGAGAAGATCAAAGCAATATAAAAATGGAAATATTCAGGCTCCTCCATATAAAGTAATTACAATTCCAAATCAGATTCAGTCTTTTGTGAGTATGATGATGGGGGAACCAGACAAGGTTCGTGGATATTATGGTAGTATAGTTGAGGAATTTGAGAAAACAGGGCGCAAGATATTTGCTAGTGATACTAAACCTGATTTGTATTATACCAGTGCTTTGGCTTCTTTTAAAATGGGGCAAGCTTTTAATTACGTATGGATACCAAGACAATATAAGAAAATAAAGTTTCATGTTTTATTGGCTTTTAGATTAATGTGTGAATCAATGCCGATTCCTCAATTTAATAGTAATAGAGTTCAAACCTATTGTGAACATCTTTGTAAAATTTTATGTGATAGCAAAAAGTGCAAGGATGGATTTGAGGCAGCCGTTAAACTTATCGACTATGTGCTTGGGCGTGCTCCAATGGATAGGGACAGGCTAGATTCTCAGTTTACAAAAAAACTCCTTAAAACTGCAGTTAAGATAAATCAGTGTAATCATAATAAAATAGGTAGTACTGATGCATTGTAATGAAAGGCATAAGTTGAATTTGTGTTATTATGCCTACTACAACTATTTTAAAGGTTATTTTTAAGAGAAGAAGTGCACTCTTTGTTTTCTTTTATCCAAGATAAATTGCTTAGCCCTAAGTATTATGGCTTGAGTGAAACAAACAAAGTTGTGAAGTACGATATAGTAGAGCGTATGCAACAAGTAAAAAAACGCCAATTAGCTTACGATTCTGATGTGCTTACTATCGATAATGGTGTGAAGTATCCAGTAAGCGTCCAAAAAGGAATTTGGTGATTTGACAAAGATGGTGTACCTTTGTCGTGTAAACCACCAATACAGCGTAAGGTGGCTTGAATGAAAAATACTATTTTTGCAACCGTTTTAAAATTCACATAAAATGGAAAGCAAAGATTATTTTGAAAAGGTGATGCAAGACTACAACCAGAACCGCAAGGGGTGTAGCTTACGTAGGTATTGCAAAGATGAAGCTGTTGATTATGACTGGCTTATCCAGTATAAGAAAACTTATCCTTTACAAGAAAAGAAACGTAAGTATTCGGTGAAAGCCGTATTGTGCGCCTAAATAAAGTTTCGTACCTTTGCATCGTTAATTTAAATATTCTAATTATGGTACAAGGTAAGAAACAATTAAGAAGTAAACCAAAGTTCGCCGAGGTTGTAATCGGTGATAATGAGGCGAAGGATATGCGTGAGTCTGATGTAGACAAAAAAGCGGAGCTAAGACCGAACAGATAGCCTCTCTTGTCAGAATGATATTTACTCAAAAGCGTGAGCGGGTAGTCTTTAGTAAGGAAGAACGTGAAACCATCTATGATAAGCTGACCAATTATATAGACATCCCAGATATGCCTTTGGACAACAATGATACCGAACGCCTGATCCGTGACATGGTGATGGGTAAGAAGGCTTATTTGT
>ERZ772860.1507-NODE-1507-length-15884-cov-3.468002_pt1 | contig 15884 bp, 10 predicted proteins | sample MGYA00511342_ERZ772860 | MGnify/ENA primary metagenome ERZ772860 (study PRJEB29015, sample SAMEA2737665) | human gut metagenome | biome: human gut; feature: human-associated habitat; material: faeces | place: China | collected 2012 ... | reverse complement strand
AACTTGTCATAGCCCCTATCATAACTTCTTTCCTTTGGCGTCGGAAACCGCTTGCATCCCTTTCCTTTGACAGTTGGCCTGCAGAGCGGCCCAATTAACTTGGTGGGCACTGCGGTTGACTTGGCGGGCGGCGGTGCCTTTCGCGAAATGGCAATAGAAGTCCCGTTGGCGAACGTGTAAAAAGAAAAGCAGCGAAGCATCGGCTTGTTTCCGATTCTTCGCTGCTTGGTTTTATGCGTGACGGGCTTTTGTTTGCCCCCTTTGGTCTTATTCCGGGTCAGTTGAGAATACCTGGTCGAAGATTTCGCCGTATTTCTCGCTGATGTTGTCGAGTCCTGGGAAATCAAAGGTTGGGATGCCACATTGCTTGGCATATTCTGTCAGTTCAGGCTGCGCACCCTCTTCTCCCTGGATATATCCGTCGGCAAATTTGATGGCCAACTGTCCGATAGATTCTGGTTTGCTGAAATCGATGCCCGTTCCTTCGATGATTTCCATCTTTGCGTTGCGGAAAGCCAGACATTCTTTGAGGTTGGGCACAGGTGCGTCCTTCGGCATTTCGTTGTAGGCAGAGAACACCACCTTTGAATTGATGAACGATGCTTCGTCGCGGTAAGCCGTCTTGATGTAGAGTGGCACAACGGCCGACATCCATCCTTGGCAGACGATGACATCTGGGCTCCAACGGAGTTTCTTCAGCGTTTCGAGCACGCCGCGGGCATAGAAGATGGCGCGTTCAGCATTGTCTTCATATTCCTTTCCGTCTTCGTCGGTCATCATGAGGCGCTTGTGGAAGTAGTCGTCGTTGTCGATGAAGTAAACCTGCATGCGTGCAGCCTGGATGGAGGCCACTTTGATGATGAGCGGATGGTCGGTGTCGTCTATCACGATGTTTAGACCAGAAAGGCGGATGACTTCGTGGAGTTGGTTACGTCGTTCGTTGATGTTGCCCCACTTGGGCATGAATGTGCGGATTTCTCTTCCTCCGTCTTGAATGGCCTGCGGGAGTTTTCGTCCAGCTGTTGCCATGGCGCTCTCTGGAACGTACGGCAAAAGTTCTTGATTGATGAAGAGAATCTTTTTAGCTTTCGTCATTTTTTATGTGAGTATATTTTCACTGCAAAGTTACGAAAAAAAATGGACATGCGTGGTTATTAGGGCTTTAATCCTTTCCGATATGTTAAAAAAAAGGATTTCTTGGCTCGGTTTTGAAGCTATATGGATATAAATCTGTTATTTTGCAATTCAATTCAAAATTTATCAGCACAATGATTGTTGCAAAAACTGTAAAAGAACTTGAAAACAGTCTGGCTTCTGCCCGTGAAAACGGCCAGACGGTTGGACTCGTGCCCACAATGGGCGCTCTTCATGCAGGCCATGCTTCATTGGTGAAGCGTAGTGTGGGCGAAAACGACGTGACGGTGGTCAGCGTGTTTGTCAATCCCACCCAGTTTAACGATAAGACTGACTTAGCCAACTATCCGCGCACGCCCGAAGCCGATTGTGCGCTCTTGGAAAGCCTCGGAGCCAACGTGGTGTTTGCGCCGAGCGTTGAAGAAATCTATCCCGAACCCGATACGCGCCATTTCAGTTATCCGCCCATCGACACCGTCATGGAAGGCGGACGTCGCCCGGGACATTTCAACGGGGTGTGCCAGATCGTGAGCAAGTTGTTTTATATGGTGAAACCAACGCGTGCCTATTTCGGCGAGAAGGATTTCCAGCAGATTGCCGTTATCCGTGCGATGGTGAAAGACCTTAACCTTCCTTTGCAGCTCTGCCCGTGCCCCATTGTGCGCGAAGAAAGCGGACTGGCATTGAGCAGCCGCAACGCCCTGCTCACGCCGGAGGAAAAAGCAACGGCTGTGAACATCTCGAAGGTGCTCTTTGAAAGCGTCGACTTCTCGAAGAGCCACACGGTGGCCGAGACCCACGACGAGGTGGTGAACCGTCTCAACGCCATTGACGCCCTCGAGGTGGAATATTTCGAGATTGTTGACGGCATCACGTTGCAGCCCGTCAGCGATTGGAACGACACGGATTACATCGTGGGCTGCATCACCGTTTATTGCGGTCAGCGCCCCGTTCGTCTCATTGATAATATGAAATATCGCGGATAAAAAAACAGGGTGTTCGGCATGCGTCTGAAACATCCGCTTGCTCTCTTAGGCGTTCAATATTTTCGATTGAACGCCTAAGTTGGCTTCAATATTTACCCACATTATAAAGAAAAAACATGCTACTGAGTTTCCTGAAATCAAAGATACATTGCGCCGTGGTCACGGAGGCCAACCTCCACTATATGGGCAGCATCACCATTGACGAAGACCTCATGGACGCCACTGGCATCCTGGAAGGCGAACACGTTCACGTGGTGAACAACAACAATGGCGAGCGCATCGAGACCTACGTCATCAAAGGGCCGCGCGGTTCGGGCTGCATCTGTCTTAACGGTGCTGCGGCACGCAAATTCCAGGTTGGCGACGAAGTCATCATCATGTGTTTCGCCCTCATGACGCCGGAAGAGGCAGCCACCCACAAGCCGAAGGTGATTTTCCCCGACGGCGACGACAACCGCATCTGATTGCCGCTCCGACGTTTCCGATTGTTGCCACGATAACCAGTCCGCCATGAGTTTCGTTGTCAGTCTGTTCAAGAACTGGAGAAATCTCCAAATGTTGTTTGCGCCAAGGCGATGCTTCGTGTGCCGCCGAATTTTGCGCTGCGACGAAGAAATTCTCTGTACGGCCTGCTTGTCGGACATCCAGCAAACCGGCATCTTCGGCGAGCCAGACAACGTGGTTGAGCGCCTCTTTTGGGGCGTGACGCCCGTGGAGCGTGCGGCATCGTGGTTGAAATATACGTCGGGAAGCAATGTCGGAGAGATGATCCATGCGCTGAAATATGCTGGCATGGTCAGAATTGGCCATCTGCTGGGCCGCGCGATGGGCCGTGCGATGGACTACCATGGTTTCTTCGACGGCGTTGACCTCATCGTGCCCGTGCCGCTCCACAAGCGCAAGGAAGACGAGCGCGGCTACAACCAGAGTGCGGAAATCGCCTATGGCGTGTCAGAGGTGACGGGACTGCCCGTCTGCACCACGGCCGTGATTCGCGGCGTTGACACGCCGACCCAGACGCTCCTTTCGCCCGAAGCGCGGATGAAGAACGTCAGTGGCGCCTTCGTCGTGGCCCGTCCGGAAGAAATTATGGGCAAGCACATCCTTTTCATCGACGATGTCCTGACCACTGGTGCCACCACCATCTCCTGCCTGAAAGCCGTGAGCGATGCCCCTTGGTTTGCCGGCAGCCACACGCGCATGAGTGTCCTCACCCTCGCTTTGGCAGGCCAGCACTTTGACGGGGCGGCGGGTTATCGTCCGTGGAACCAATTCGAACCTTCGTTGAAGGAAACCTCTGTCGGCATTTTCGGCAATTGCCTGAAGAAAGACGAGGAGCGGAAGGACTGAAGGAGTGTTCAATAATGTGCTTCCTGACAGGCAGTATGAAATGACGGAAAAGTTTTCCCGTTGTGTTTGGGAAGTCGTATTTTTTTTGATGGCAGTCGGCAGACGCAACGATGCCCGGAAAGCCAAAGGGTAGTCCTTGGTTTTCCGGGCATCGTTGTATCTATTGAGAGGCCGTTTTGCTCGTTGGCAGATGTCGCTTGCTTATTCAGCAGGCAAAGTCTGTTCCGAGAGATTCCATTGCTCGATGAATTTGTCGATCATCTCCGTGCCTTTCTCCGTGCAGCATCCGCGCAGCATCACCATGATGGTGTTGACAAAAATCTCCCTGATGGTGTAGCCTTCAAAGATTTCGTTGTTGATCAGCGTGTCCATTTTGCTTTGCATGAAAGGCACCACAATCTCGAATTTGATGTTTTTCTTGAAAATCCCCTGTTCGATGCCCTTTTGCATGAAGGCAACGCCTTCGATGGCGTGCTTCTTGCTGACTTCACGATGGTAGGCCACGATGTTGGGATATTTACGCATCTCGGTGAAGTACTTCGGGTTGACGTGGCGGACATCGTCGAGCGACATTTTGAAGAACTTCAAGAGAATCTCCAAGACATTGTCGGTTTCGCACTTGGTCTTTTCAACGAAAAGCCGCTCCTCCTCCTGGTGTTTCTTGATGCAGGCCAATAGCAATGACTCCTTGTCGCGAAACACTTGATAGAGCGTTCGCTTCGACATAGACAGCAAATGCGCGATGTGGTCCATCGTGACCGCCTTGATGCCGTCTTTGTGGAAAGCCTTCACGGCAGCCTCTATGATGTTGTTCCGTACTTCTGTGTTGTTAATATCTTCCATCATTCCTATGTTTTTGCCATTGCAGAGCATGGGGTTATCGACTCGTCTTTCAGATTACATAAAGTATTGGGACAGGGTTTTATCCAGCCGCAGCGTTGAAAAACCAGCGACTGCTTCCTTGGAACCTCGCCAAGTTCCAGGTCTGAAAAACGTCTATCTGTTTATCAGCTACAAAGTTAGCAATAAAAACTTATCAACGCGCATAAGTTTTCTTGTTTTTTCAGCCTTTCTTGTTGCCATTGGGAGAAATGGCAGGTGGGCTTACAAAAAACGGGGCAGACGCCCTAAGTTTGTCGAGAAACTGTTTTCAGAGCGGCATATTGGTGGGCGGCATCAGGAGGGGAACTATTGTTATAATTGTAAACTATTTATGGGGCGCCTCGAAACAATGGTTTCAAGGCGCCCCATAAATCATTTGCGTTCCAGTTCTTGCAGGCTTTCCATCTTCTTGTTTTCCAAGAATTCATAGATGCCGCAGAGATGTTCGCGCACGCGTCCGTGTCCAAATTCATAGACCTTCGTGACCAGTCCGTCGAGGAAGTCGCGGTCGTGTGAGACACAGATAAGCGTTCCATCGAAGTCCTTCAGCGCCTGCTTCAGCACGTCTTTTGTGCGCAGGTCGAGGTGGTTAGTCGGTTCGTCGAGAATCAGCAGGTTGACGGGCTCCAAGAGCAGTTTCAGCAACGCCAATCGCGTGCGCTCTCCGCCCGAAAGCACCTTCACCTTCTTCGTGCTCGCTTCGCCGCCAAACATAAACGCGCCCAAGAGGTCGCGGATTTTGTTTCTGATTTCGCCCTTCGCCACGTCGTCGATGGTTTGGAAAACGGTCAGTTCGCCATCGAGCAGCGAAGCCTGGTTTTGTGCGAAATAGCCAATCTGCACGTTGTGGCCGAGTTGCAGGGAGCCCTCGTGCTGCAGTTCGTTCATGATACACTTCACCAAGGTGGACTTACCTTCGCCGTTTCTTCCCACGAAGGCCACCTTGTCGCCGCGCTCAATCGTGAGCGACACATTGGCGAAGATGCGCTTCTCGCCGAAGGCCTTGCCAACGCCGTCCATAATGACCGGATACTGACCACTGCGCGGTGACGGCGGGAACTTCAGGCGCAGGGCCGAGGTGTCTTCCTCATCCACCTCCACCAGTTCCAGTTTTTCCAGCATCTTCACGCGGCTCTGCACCTGGAAGGTCTTGGAATACGTGCCTTTGAAGCGCTCGATAAAATCCTTGGTCTCCTGAATCATCTTTTGCTGTTCCTCATACTGCTTCATCTGCTGTTCGCGGCGTTCCGCTCTCAGTCGCAGATATTCAGAATAGTTGACCTTATAATCGTAGATACGTCCCATCGTCACCTCGATGGTGCGCGTTGTGATGTTGTCAACGAATTTGCGGTCGTGGCTGATCACCACCACGGCCTTGCCACTCTGGATGAGGAAATCTTCCAGCCATCCGATACTCTCGATGTCGAGGTGGTTCGTCGGTTCGTCGAGGAGCAACACGTCGGGATTTTGCAGCAGCATCTTGGCCAGTTCGATACGCATGCGCCATCCGCCAGAAAAATCCGACGTCTGACGGTTGAAGTCCGTGCGCTCAAATCCCAGTCCGAGCAGCGTTTTCTCCACGTCTTCCTCGAAGTGGGTCATGTCAATCGCATAGAACTTCTCGCTCATGGTGGCCACCTGCTCAATCAGTGCCATATATTCATCGCTCTCGTAGTCAGTGCGCTCCGCCAGTTGCTTGTTGATTGCCTCAATTTCCGCCTCCATCTTGTGGAGGTGTGCAAACGCTTGCGAGGCTTCTTCAAACACCGTGCGTCCGTCTTCCGTCATGAGGTGCTGGGGAAGATAGGCAATCGTTGTATCTTTCGGGGCAGAGACCGAGCCGCGCGAGGCTTGGCGCACGCCTGCCAGAATCTTGAGCAACGTGCTCTTTCCCGCGCCGTTCTTTCCCATCAGGGCAATGCGGTCTTTGTCGTTGATAACGAATGAAATGTCTTTGAAAAGGGTGGTGCCGCCAAACTCGACGGTCAATCCATCAACTGATACCATGTATGATTTGTATTTTTTAAAGGCTTTTGCTTTGGTTGAAAGGGGGTGAGAATCCCGGTAAAGGGTTTTGAACGTGCAAAGGTACAACATGTTTTTCAATAATATACGAAGTTCAAATCGAATAGCTCGTCTGAAAAACGTAATTTTGTCTGTGGAGAATGGCCGTGGGAGGGTGATCAGAAAAAATCTGTCCTATCAATGCCGACGATGCAGCGTCTTTTTCCTGTTTGCCTGGCGGCGGTTGCTGCCGTATTCGCTCCGCTTCCAGAACCCATCCCTTCTCCGCTTTGAACGATTAACCAACGATCACAAAATATCGACAAGAAAATGCTGACACAAATTCTTTCTTTTTTCCGAATGAAGGCCCTCTCTCTGATGGCGCTTGCAGCTTGCACATGGTTTGCGCCGTCGACCGCAAGGAGCGAAGAATTTACGATTTTGCAATGGAATATCTGGCAGGAAGGCACGATGGTTAAGGGCGGCTATGATGCCATTGTGGAGGAGATTGTTCGTCTCAAACCCGATTTCGTCACGCTCAGCGAAGTGCGCAACTATCATAACACCAACTTCACCCGGCGGCTGACCCAGTCGCTGCTTCAGCGCGGACTGACCTATTACAGTTTCAAAAGTAAGGACACTGGATTGCTCAGCCGTTACCCCATCACCGATTCCCTTACCGTTTTTCCGGAACACAACGACCACGGTTCTATTTACCGTCTGCTCTGTGACGCCAAGGGCAAAAAAATGGCGGTCTATACTGCCCATCTCGATTATCTCGATGATGCCTACTACAATGTGAGGGGCTACGATGGCAGTTCGTTTCGCGAGATACCCATTCCCCGTACCGTTGAAGAGGTGCTCGAGCGCAATGTCAAGTCGCAGCGTGACGATGCCATCCGCTGCTTTATCGAGCAGGCAAAAAAAGACGAAGCAGCGGGATATACCGTTGTCATTGGCGGCGACTTCAACGAACCTTCGCATGAAGACTGGACGGAGGCCACGCGTTACCTTTATGATCATCACGGCCTGGTTGTTCCCTGGACCGTGACGTCGCTCCTTGCTGAGGCTGGCTTTCGAGATGCCTACCGCACCTTCTATCCGAATGTTTTGACGCATCCCGGCTTCACCTTCCCCTCAGACAACCCAGACGTGTCGCCTCAAAAACTGACGTGGGCGCCTTTGGCCGACGAGCGCGACCGCATAGATTATCTGTGGTATAAGGGAAAGAATGCGCGGGTGACGGACTGTTGCATCTTTGGTCCTGAAGGCTGCATCGTATACAGTCGCCGACGCCCGAACCCAACGCGCGAAAATTTCATCAAGCCTCTCGGCGTGTGGCCAACCGACCATAAGGGCGTTTGGATGAAACTGGAGGTGGAGTGAGACGCGGGGAGATTGGGCCCGCCTTGCGCTTCTTCCATCCAAGCGCCGACGGCAGCTTTTGAGGCGTGAGTCTGACGGCTCCAAGCAGGGAAAAACATCTCTGAGGAGGCAAACTCCTGATTGGAAAATCACGGAGAAATCAGTGAATTAGGAAAAAATAGTAATAAGAAACCACCGCGTTTCAAAAATGCTACGTAAATTTGCCACGCAAAAGCATAGCCATTCGGCTCCCCATAACAAACAAACCAACTCAACGTGAAAAAAATATTCAGCAAATCCATTCGCCTTTTCATGGCTGTTGCCATTTCTGCGGTGTTCTTCGCAGCCTGCGATGACGATACGGCTGCCATTGGCTCCGGCGTTATGCCCGACCAAGACGTGGTGGCAAGTTCCCAGCAGACGTTTAGCGTCAAATCGCGCACCGTGCTTTCAGACTCCGTGTTGGCCAACACCAACAACAGCTATCTTGGTTGCGTGGTTGACCCAGAAACGCGTGCCAAGACCACGTGCAACTTCATGGCGCAGTTTAATGTGCTCGAAAACACCATCTATCCAGAGCGCAAGAAGATGCTGACCGATGCCGAGGGCAAACTGATTATCGACTCCTGCGCCATCCGCATTTTCATCAACGACTATTACGGCGACTCGCTGCAGACGATGAAACTCGCCGTGCAGGAACTTGATACGGCCAAGGTGATAAAGGAAAACGAGAATTTCTATACCAACCTCTCGCCCGAAGACTATTACACGCCGGGCAAGGGTCAGCGCACCACGCTGAGCTATGCCATCAAAGACCTCAGCCGTCCGGATTCCATCACGTCGCTCAGCCGCAACATCGTGGTGCGTCTGCCAGAGGATTACGGACGTTTCCTCGTTGAGAAATACTACGAGAATCCTAAGTTCTACAGCAATTCCTACCAGTTCATCCATCACGTCTGCCCCGGCTTCTATTTCCAGATAAAGGGCGGCGTTGGTTCGATGGCGCAGGCGCGTACTTCTACGCTCGACATCTTCTTCCGTTACCACAGTACGGAAAAGGGCAAAGACACCATCGTCAACGGTATGCAGCGCATGGCTGCCACGCAGGAAGTCATCCAGCAAACCATGATCGATAATACGATTCCGGCTTCGATGCTCAACCCCGACAACGACTACACCTATATCAAGTCGCCAGCCGGACTTTTCACCGAACTAGAACTGCCGATGAATGAAATCGTTGATGGAGCGCATTACAACGACACGATTAACGCAGCCTCTATCACCCTGACCACGGTCAACACCAACAACCACACCGCCAACGCCATCGGTGCGCCAGAGCGCATCATGCTCGTGCCGAAGAACATGGCCTATTCGTTCTTCGAAAACAGCCGCGTCACCGACGATTCCTATTCTTTCCTGGCAAAATACAACACAACCTATAACGCCTACTCTTTCTCAAACATCTCGCGCCTCATCACCAATCTGAAGAACAAACGCGACAGGGAAGCTGGCGTCACGCCGCAAGACAGCGAGGCCGTTCGCAAGGCGAAATGGGCCGCTTGGGAAGCGCAAAACCACGACTGGAACAAGGTGTACCTCATTCCGGTGGATGTCGTGACCACGACGTCGACCAACAGTTACGGCGTTGTCTCTACCGTTATCCACAGCGTGAAAAACCAGTTGGGAATGTACAGCACCATGCTGAAGGGCGGGCCGCAGGGACTCGTCAAGATGGACGTGGTCTACAGCCGTTTCGAAAATAAGTAATGGCTTACCATTACTAAGTAAAAAACTCATCGGCAGTTGGCCCAACCGCCGTTTGGAAAGCCATAGAAGGTGTCCTGAAAATAAGGATTTTGAGTCTCGCAGATTCGGTTCCATATTTTCAGAACACCTTTTTCTTTTCCGCGTGACACCATCTGCTTTTTTTTGTTTAACTTTGGAGACTGAATAGGCTATTTGTTCAGCTTGATTTCTGCATACAAAACACAATTACACACTATACGCAATGAAAAAAAATCGCAAGAACCTCACAGGGCGCTGCGCCGCCATCGCTTTGGCGTTGCCGCTGACCCTTGTTGGCAGTGCTGCGCTTGAAGCCAAGCCCCTGCCGTTGCCAACCACAACGCAGACGGCCGGCTCGCAGCTCATTGCCGATGTTCGGCAAATCAACCCAACAACCGTTGAAGTCATCTATGCCGATGGCAAGATGATGATGTTCGACTTCTACGGACCAAACATCGTGCGCATCTTCCGCGACGACAATGGCGGCATTCTCCGCGATCCGAAGGCCAAGCCTGAAGCGCAGATCTTGACGGCCAACGCCCGCCGCGCCACTGGCGGTGTGACCGTGAGCAAGCAAAACGGCACAGTCTCCGTTTCCACCTCCCGCGCTGCCATCAACATCAACTGCACTACGGGCCTTTTCTCCGTCGTGAACAAGCAGACGGGCGAAACGGTGGTTGACGAAATCGCACCAGTGATTTTCGATAAGAGCAAAACCAAACTGACGTTTGCGGCGCGTCCTGATGAATATTTCTTCGGCGGCGGTGTGCAAAACGGACGCTTCTCACACAAGGGCAAGAGCATTGCCATCGTCAACACCAACAACTGGGTTGACGGCGGTGTGGCTTCTCCAACGCCTTTCTATTGGAGCACCCGCGGCTACGGCGTGATGTGGTACACCTTCAAGCCGGGCCGTTATGACTTCGGCGCAACGGAGCCAGGCAAGGTGGTGCTGACGCACGACGAGGATTATCTCGATGCTTTCGTCATGGTTGACAACGGTGCCGTTGAACTCCTCAACGACTTCTATCAGCTCACCGGTAATCCCGTGCTCCTGCCAAAGTTTGGCTTCTATCAGGGCCACCTCAATGCCTACAACCGCGACTACTGGAAGGAAGCCGAAAACGGCTTCATGCTCTATGAAGACGGCAAGCGCTACAACGAGAGCCAGAAGGATAACGGCGGCATCAAGGAAAGCCTCAATGGGGAGAAAAACAACTACCAGTTCTCTGCCCGCGCTGCCATCGACCGTTACCTCAACAACGATATGCCCCTCGGATGGTTCCTGCCTAACGACGGCTACGGTGCTGGCTACGGCCAGACCGGTACGCTGGACGGCAATATCCAAAACCTCAAGCAGTTTGGCGATTATGCCCGCTCAAAGGGCGTAGAGGTGGGACTCTGGACCCAGAGCGACCTCCATCCGCGCGAAGGCGTTGAAGGATTGCTCCAGCGCGACATCATCAAGGAAGTGCGCGACGCTGGTGTGCGTGTTCTGAAAACCGACGTTGCCTGGGTGGGCGCCGGCTATAGCTTCGGCCTCAACGGTGTGGCCGACGTTGGCGAAGTGATGCCCTACTACGGTTCAAACGCCCGTCCGTTCATCATCTCTCTCGACGGCTGGGCTGGCACACAGCGTTATGCCGGCATTTGGAGCGGCGACCAGACTGGCGGCGACTGGGAATACATTCGCTTCCACATCCCGACATTCATCGGTTCTGGACTCTCTGGACAACCCAACATCACGTCGGACGTCGACGGTATCTTCGGCGGAAAGAACGTGCCTGTCAATGTGCGCGAATTTCAGTGGAAGACCTTCACGCCGATGGAACTCAACATGGACGGCTGGGGCAGCAACCCGAAATATCCGCATGTGCTCGGCGAACCGGCAACGAGCATCAACCGGTCTTACCTCAAACTGAAGTCGGAACTGATGCCTTACACCTACAGCATCGCTGCTGAGGCCGTTGACGGAAAACCGATGATTCGCGCCATGTTCCTCGACTATCCGAGCGACTATACCCTCGGCACGAAAACTCAGTATCAGTTTATGTATGGTCCTTCCTTCCTCGTGGCTCCAATCTATAAAGACACCAAGATGGACAAGGAAGGCAACGACGTGCGCAACGGCATCTATCTGCCAAACGGCAAGTGGGTGGACTACTACACGGGCGACGTTTACACTGGCGGACGCATCATCAACAACTTCGACGCGCCGCTCTGGAAGCTCCCTGTCTTTGTCAAGGCCGACGCCATCATCCCGATGACCAACCCCAACAACAATCCGAGCGGCATACGCCAAGATTTCCGTGCCTATGAAATCTATGCCGACAGCGATGCTGAGTTCACGGAATACGACGACGACGGCACGACGCAGGAATACCTTTCCGGACGCAACACGCGTACGCTCGTTCATACGCATGTCGACAAGCAGAAACTAACGGTTAGCATCGCTCCGACCATTGGCGGATACAACGGTTTCGTTCGCGAAAAGGAGACGGAACTGCGCATCAACGTTTCGGCACAGCCCAAGAAACTCACCGCCAAGGTGGGAGGCAAGAGCGTGAAGCTCACCGCTGTTTCTTCGCTTGAAGACTTCGAGAAGGGCACCAACGTTTACTTCTATAACGCCGCTCCCAACCTCAACCGCTTCTCAACGCCGGGCACCGAAATGGCCAAGGTGGTGATCAAGAAGAATCCGCAGTTGCTCGTCAAGCTCGGCAAGGCCGACGTGGTTGAACAGGGCGTGGAAGTCGTTGTCAACGGCTTCGAATTTGCACCTGAAAACCGTCTCGCCGTCAGCAGCGGCAGCTTGCAGGCACCGAAGGCTGTTGTCGCTGAAAACGGCACCGGCGTCTTCACCCTCACCCCCTCTTGGGAGAAGGTGGCAAATGCCGACTTCTATGAAGTGGAATTTGGCGATATGCTGTATTCAACCATCCGCGATACGGAATTTACCTTCGACGAGCTCCAGCCTGAAACAACCTATAGTTTCAAGGTGCGTGCCGTGAACAAAGACGGCTATTCGCCTTGGACCACCGTCAGTGGCACCACCCAGAGCAATCCGCTCGAATGGGCCGTCAAGAATATCAAGGCCACCTGCACCGCAGAAGGTCAGGGCGGACAGGGCGTGAGCAAGCTCTTCGACTTCGACGAGAAGTCGGGCTGGCACACGAAGTGGGGCGCCAAAGCCGTTCCGTTTGACATGACGCTCGACCTTCGCGCCGTGAGCGAACTCGACCGCATCGAATACATGCCGCGTGAAGACGCTGCCAATGGTACGCTCCTCAAGGGCTCTGTCTCTTACAGCACCGACCGCCAGACTTGGACCGCGCCTGTGGCCTTCACCTGGAAGCGCGACAACACCACGAAGACCTTTAAGTTTGAAGGTATGCCGAAAGCACGCTACGTGAAGATTGCCATCACGGAAGCTGTTGGCGACTTCGGTTCCGGTCGTGAAATGTATATCTTCAAGAAGGAGGGCAGCGAAAGCTTCATCCAGGGCGACATCAACCACGACAAGCGCATCGACGAAAACGACCTCACCTCTTATATGAACTACACGGGTCTGCGTGCTGGCGATGCCGACTTCGACTACGTGAAGGACGGCGACATCAACCAGAACGGACTCATCGATGCTTACGACATCTCTGTGGTCACCACGGAACTCGATGGCGGCGTTCGCAACAGCAACGACAAGGTGAGCGGCTCGCTCGTGCTCACGCCAAACAAGAAGACGTTTGCCGCAGGCGACATCATCGAAATCAAAGTGTCGGGCAAGGACCTCCACTACGTGAATGGCTTGAGCTTCGCTTTGCCTTACAACGTCAACGAACTGGAATATGTCGGCACAACGCTGGTCGGCATGAAGGAAATGGATAACCTCACCTACGACCGCTTGCACACCAACGGCCAGAAGGCGCTTTATCCGACCTTCGTCAACCGTGGCAACAACTTCCTCCTTGACGAAGGTAGCCACGAGCTCTTCACCATCAAGTTTAAGGCCAAGAAGGCTGGCAAGTTCAACCTCAAAGCGCAAGATGGCATGCTCGTTGACCGCAACCTCGGAACGGTGAAGTTCTGATAAACCGCAAAAAACGGCTGATGGCCTCGTCGGCGGCAACGCCCTGAGGCCATAGCAACACATAATAGTCTCTCTGCTCCTTTCGCCCCGCCAGTACAGCGGCAGCGGAAGGTGGCAGCTAAACGATAAGCCCCGCGGCATTCCTTGTTTCATCAAGGAGCGCCGCGGGGCTTTTTGTATGCGACCCAGTGGGAAACTCACAGTTTTTGGGGGTATAAGTGGGTGTTCAAAATCCAGAAAAATCAAGGTTGGCAAGGAGGCGCTGCGCGAACATTCGGCGAAGGTCTGAGGCGAAGCACTGTAGCTCACTTTGCTTGCAAAGTGAGGGGGAACGCATATTGTGGCGGACAAACACGGCTAAAATCCAACAAAATCATGCCCCAAAGCGTTAGTCATATTCGCTACGTGTTCGTGGCCCTCACTTTGCTCGCAAAGTGAGCTACAATGCTGGCGCCGCAACAGACGATTACACCTCAGCCTAAGGAGAAAAACTACAGATTCCTTACTTGTCAGCGAACGCGGGACGAGGTACGACCGCACGTGGGACGAGATACGACCGCACGCAGGGCGACATTCGGTCGTGCTTCGTCCCGCGTTCGCTGACAAGTATAGGGAATGGAACAAGAAGCGTTATTCCGCTTTTGTTATATGTCGCTGCGAGAGACTAAGTAGTGGTGAAAAAATAAGTTGAGCAATTTTGCACTTGCATTATTGCTCAACTTATTCTTTCAACAGTATTAAACAGGTGGACACCTGTTCGTGTGTTTTTTGAGAGAAGACTCATTCCGCTGGATGTTTCTTCAACACCTTTTGGAATTGCCAGTAAAAGAGTGGGGCGGCGGTGAAGAGGCCGAGGGAGATAGCCAGGAAGATGCCCGTTGTCTTGAGGTGGCAGGGGAATCCGAGGAAATATCCTGCTGGGATGTTGACCACGATGTAGCTCACGAAGGCAATCCACATCATTGACATCACCTGCGACGTGCCGCGGAGGGCGTTGGCGTAGCAAATCTGCATCGCGTCGCCAAACTGATAGATGATGAGCGGCACGATGAGCGAAACGGCGATGCCGACAACTGTGGGGTCGTGCGTGAAGAAGTGGATGAACGTGGGGCCGAGGATGAGGAAGGTGAGCGAGGAGAGCGTGGCCATAGCGCAGAGGATGTGCTGTCCGGCACGCGTGGCGAGGCGCACTTGGTGCCAGTCATTCAACCCGACAAATGTGGCCACGCGGATGCTCATGCCCGAGCCGAAGCTGTAGTAGAAGAGGAAGCCGAGCGTTCCGATGGTGAGCATCACCTGGAAGGCGGCCAACGACGGGGCGTCAATCCAGCCTGCCATGATGCAGCTGAAGGTGAAAGCACCGCTCTCCATGCCCATCTGCAAACCGATGGGGAGTGATTTGGTGTTGACAAAACGTGTGGCACGCCACGATAGCGGGGTGGCGTTGAAACCAGTGCGGTAGGCGGCATAGCGCTTGCGGAAGGCCACGACGGCAACGATGGCCAATGCCATGTATATGCGCGAGAAAAGCGTGGAGAGGCCAGCGCCGAGCAAACCGAGTTCGGGGAATGGGCCGACGCCGTAGATGAGCAGGACGTTGCCGATGATGTTGAGCGCGTTGCCCGTTAGGAGAATCCACATGCCGGTGGCGGTGTCGCTCGTGCCGTCGGTGAATTGGCGCACGGCATTGAAGAGGGCCACGAAGAGCATGGAGATGCCGATGACGATGTAGTAGGGGCGGATGTGGGGCAGGAGTTGCGGCGGCTGGCCCATGCGGTCGACATAGAAATAAAGCACGGTCATGATGGTGAGCAGGACAAACGTGAAAAGTCCGTTGGCCATGAGCGCCTGCTTGAGCAGGCCGCCAGCTTCGTGTTTCTCGCCGCGGCCGCAATGGGCGCTGACGAGCGGCGTGAGGCCGTAGCTGTATCCCATGATCAGAAAGGAAATGAGGTTGAACACGCTGTTGACAAACGACGCCGAAGCGAGGGCTTCCGTGGCGTAACGGCCCACCATCATCGTGTCGGCAAATCCCATGATGATGACGCCGATTTGTCCGATGGCAATGGGAATGCCCAGGCGAAGGGTGGCTTTGTAGTGGGGGAGTAGTTTAGACATAAGCTATTGTGTTGGATGGTGTTGGGAGGAGCGCGGGCGCTGGAGGTTGGTAACGTCTGTCTGTGGAGTTGACTGGCGTTGTGTGTTAGGAGATGCTGCCGCTGGACGTTTTGGCAGGAAGAACAGACTTTCCTGCCAGCATGTTTTTCTTTTCCATAAAAAGACCGCGCAACTCC
>ERZ772860.1497-NODE-1497-length-15975-cov-8.543216_pt1 | contig 15975 bp, 16 predicted proteins | sample MGYA00511342_ERZ772860 | MGnify/ENA primary metagenome ERZ772860 (study PRJEB29015, sample SAMEA2737665) | human gut metagenome | biome: human gut; feature: human-associated habitat; material: faeces | place: China | collected 2012 ... | reverse complement strand
CATATTGCGATGATTTCCACCGTAATGATTCCCCGAAATTGCTTCAAGCCCGTTGTGCCGATATTTTGCCACCAACTGGCTCACATAGGCTGAACAGAAACCCGTTGCCTCAGCCACATCCTTGGAACTGGCACCTTTGGCCCGCAGTTCCAGTGCTTTCAATCTGGCCTCGGCTCTTTTATCTTTATTTTCCCTGCGTGCCTGCTCAATCGCCTTTATTTCTTTATCGCTGAATTGATATCTGGAAGCCATATTTATCACCCGGATATAGTATATCATATCACTGCAATTATTTGAAACGTTTTATTAAGAAATAGTATAAATTCATCATATCGGATACTTCGATGCAATACAATGCACAATAATGCGCAGATTGTTGTAAAAAATGCTCATTTCGCCGCCATAAAACGCTGAACTGCCAATTTGCCGCCGCCTTCTGCGGCTGGACGGCAAAAGACCGCTGACCCGCGCTCTGCGCGCAAGGTCAACGGTCTTTTAAGGATTAAAGACACGTATCTTTAGCAGTGACTCTGAATCATCATGCCTGATGAAGGCATATGTTGAAACGCTTTTCGTTCATAGGCGACGGAATTTCCCATGTGGTGTTCGGTGCAATGGCGATTGCCGCCGTGCTGCTCCTGCGCACCGGACAGAATACGAAACATAGCGCACAGGAAAATGGGTAAATTCTCTTTCATCCAAGCTGAGGACGCGGGTCTTGGCTGTATAGATAACGCAGGTGTTTGCTTTAATACCCGAACGCCAATGCGCCGCCATCAACAGCGAAGTCCTGACCGGTGATATAAGAAGCGCCGGGGCCAATCAGGAAGCGTGCCATCTCGCCCAGATCGCGGGTGTCACCATAGGCGTGGAAAGGCATACGTCCAAGAATTTTTTTCTCGCGCTCCTCATCCACGACCTGCTGAAGCATTTTGCTGCGGAACCAGCCGGGGGCAATGGAGTTGACACAAATGTTGTCGCCAGCCCATTCGACGGCAAGGCCGCGCGTCATAGCCAGCACAGCGCCCTTACTGGTGCAGTAGGGGACGACCTCGGAAAAGCCCAAATGCGCGCTCATGCTCGTAATGTTGACGATGCGCCCGCGCCCGGCGGATTTCTTGAGATGAGGATAGCACAGAACGCTCAACTGAAAGACATACTTCACATTGACATCCATAATCTGATCAAACCGATCCATAGGAAAGTCTTCGGCGCGGCATTTGTAAGAAACGCCGGCATTGTTGACCAGAAAATCCAGTACACCGCCGTTTGGCGCGGTGATTTCCTCCAGCAGCGCAGTCATGGAGCCGGCATCGCCAATGTCTCCCTTGATGTGGATCACACCGGGGACGCTGCTGCCGTAGCCCTCCTTGGGCTGACCGGTCCGACTGATGACATAGACCGTTGCCCCCGCCTCCGCGAGAACGTTGGCAATTTGGAAGCCGATGCCGCTGGAACCGCCGGTCACTATACCGACTTTGTTACTTAATTCATTGTGCATGATACGCGATCTCCTTTAACATAGTATGGATTTTTGAAAAAAAGTATTGTATAATAGCAAAAACCAAATGAGGAAGGGTACTGACGATGGATAAAAAGGTAACGATTCGGGATGTGGCTGAGAAAGCCGGAGTCTCGATCAGCTCGGTGCATCTTGCGCTGTGTGGCAAGGCGGGAGTCAGCGACGAAACCAGGGTGCGCGTGCGTAACGCGGCACAGGAGCTTGGGTATACGCCAAATGCGTCAGCATCGAGCCTGAAGCGTGGTGCGCGCAGAATTGCAATTCTGGTGCCGACGGAGAGCGGGAATAACCGCTACTACTATACGCAGATCTGGCGCGGCGTGCATGACTATATAAATATGGGTACCGCCAATCTTGTGTGTACGGAGCTTCCCTTTGATGATGAAGCAGACAGGAGCAGTACGTCCTTTGTTGACCTCCGCCGAATGGTGGAGGAAGACCGGCTTGACGGCCTTTTGGCTGTAGGCCACATTGACAGGGATAAAATCTCGGAGGCGGATTGGGCTTGCTTAGAGGAAAAAGAAATACCCATTGTGTTCATCAATTCGGCAAATCCCTACAGCAAGTACTTTTGCTGCGTCCAACCCGACTATGACATTATCGGACGGACGATGGCTGAGCTTGTGACCAGCCATATACCGGAATTCGGCAGCATTTTCCTGTGCGCAGGCAACCCGGACTGGGCGTCGCATACAGCTGTGGTTCGCGGCTTTGAACGGTATTTGCATGAGCATGGCCGGACGAATCGGATCTATATGGATCATATGTGGACGATAGACAGCGTACACGCCGAGGCTGTTTTGGAAGGCATTCAAAACCCCGATGTTGCTGCGTGCTGCAGCGTCTACTCCCAGGGGACGTTCCTGCTTGGGCAGGCATTGGAAGCCAGTGGGAAAGCGCAGCGGCTGTTTGCAGTCGGCTCAGATCTTTCGGAGGAAACGCTGGAGCTGATACGCAGAGGGGTATTGAACAACAGCATTCAGAAAAATCCCTATGCGCAAGGCTATATTGGGGTGCGGACGCTGGTGGAGTATTTGGTGAGCGGGAAGAAGCCTGAGGATAAAACAATCTATGTTGGCAGTGAGGTTGTCTTTGCAAGCAATTTGACCATGTATGAGCACGGACGCTACCACTACCACTTCTTTTAGGAGGTAAGGGCAATTTCGGGAGATATTGCCCTTATTTTTTGTATTCCTGACACACGTAGTGGTGGCAGGCGCGCTCAATCAGCTTCCAGTCAAGCTCTGCACCGACGCCGGGGGCGTTAGGGACATGGATGATGCCGTCACTGTCGATGGGAAGATCCCCCTTCATGGGAAGACGATAGTTGTCCTCGGGAACAAAATATTCAAAATACTCGCAGTTCTTGATCGCGCAGCTCACATGCAGGTTGACGAGATCCATATAATTCATGGTTGTGGTATGGATTTCGCAGTTCATGCCAAACGCTTCGGCAAGATGCGCGATTTTGAGTGTGCCGGTAATACCATGCTTCCAGGAGACGTCTGCGCGTACAATATCCGCGGCTTGCTGATTGATGACCTGCGCCACACCCCAGTGACAGCCGCGCGTTGTTTCGGTGGCGGCGATGGGGATGTCCAGAGCCGCACAAAGCTGTGTATATTTGTTTAATTCAAAGTCGCGGAAGGGCTCCTCAAACCACTTGTAGTCAAGCTTTTCAAGCTGCCGTCCTACGCGGATGGCGTCGGCAAGAGTGTAATCACCGACAGGATCGGTCATCAGAACGAAATCCGGTCCAACCGCCTCACGGACAGCCGCATGGACCTTCATGTCAAACTCGGCGGGGCCGTAGGGGTGCGCCTTGTAGCCCTTGATGCCTCTGCTTTTATAATAGAGCGCCTCGTTGACATAATCCTGCACGGTCGGGAGAAAATTGCTGCTGGCATAAACCGGCAGACTGTCGCGGTATGCGCCGATGTACTTGTAAAGCGGCAGTCCGGCCTCCTTGGCGCAGATATCCCATAAGGCTACATCAACAGGCCCGGGGAGAAAAACAGGGAAAAACGCCTCGTGACGGTCGATAACCCAAAGCTCCTGAAAAATTGCTTCCCGATCATGGGGATCCCTGCCAAGTACAACGGGCGCGATGCTTTCCTGCAGGTAGCTTTCGCTGACTGCGCCGCTGCGAGCAGCCATACAGGTTGCGATTCCTTCGATGCCGGTATCTGTTGTGAGCTTGATGGCAATAACGTCCCAGCCCATCTTTGCGCCGCCTTGGCGCTTTTCGTCGAACAGGCACCTGCCGCGTTCGACCCACCAGGATTCAAACTTGGTAATAATCATAAAACCTCCAACAAAAACGTTTTATCCGAATGCACAAAGATTCATCCCTTAAATTGAGTATTATTCACAAAAAAGCAATATTTAGGGGCGCAATTTACAAAAATATAACATTTGCTATTGACAAGTCCGGGAAAAGGATGTATTCTTTACACAAGGGATTACTAAAACGTTTTAGCACAGTTTATGTACTCTGTCAATACCCTATCGACAAATATTTAATTTAGAAGGAGAAATTTGAATGAAGAAAATGCTTGCAGGTCTGCTTGCTGCCGTGATGGTGATTTCTCTTGCGGCGTGTGGCAATAAGCAGTCGGACGGAACCGCGACCCAGTCTAATGGCGCAAAAGCTCAGGCAGAACAGATCGTACTCAGATGGAATGAGGTCAACGGCGACGGTTACGGCGCGACCGAAGGCGCGAAAGCGTTCAAAGCCAAGCTGGAGGAGGTTTCCGGCGGCGCAATGACCATCGACCTCTTTACGAACGGTACGCTTGGCGACGAGAAGGAGTCTATGCAAGGCATCCAGATGGGGACGCTTGACATTTTCCGCGGCAATGCGTCCTCTCTGCCCAACTACGGCGCCGAAACCATCGGTTTAACCGGCCTGCCGTTCATGTTCAAGGATATGGAGCAGTTTAAGGCGATGGCGGATTCCAGCCTCGGTCAGGAAATGCTTGATTCCGTGGACGCTGCTGATTGCGGATACGTTGCGCTCGGCTGGCTTGTGGAAGGCCCGCGCCAGATGTTTATCACGCAGAAAGCCTATCAAAAGCTTGGCAAGCCCACCGAATTTACCCTGGATATGATGAAGGGCTTAAAGATTCGTGTCCCCGAGACCGATCTGATGGTCAGTACGATGGACGCACTCGGTGCTTCCGCCACGCCTATCGCTTACGCAGAACTGTACACCTCTCTTCAGTCCGGCGTCGTCGACGGCGCCGAGAACGGTGTGACATCCTATGTGTCAAATTCCTTCAACGAAGTAGCGCCCTATTTCATCACGGATGCCCATACCTTTGGCTGCGGCGTTATTCTGATGAACAAGGATAAGTGGAATTCCCTGACCGACGGGCAGAAGGGCTGGATGAACGAAGCCGCCAAGGCCGCTTCCGCCGCCTGTTATGATTTTAACGCCAAACAGGAGCAGGAAGTGTTTGATTCCTTTGCCGAGAAGGGAATCACCAAGCTGGAGGTAACGGATCTCAGCAAATGGCAGGAAGCATGTGCGAACGTTTACGCAGCGCACGATGCCGATTTGATTGCACGTCTTCAGAGCGGTAATTATTGATTCGCGGCATTCTTTGCGTGGGGAGGCGCTGCACATGCGTGCAGCACCTCCGATTTATAAAGACCTTTTTATACAAGTTTTTAATAAAACGCTTAAAAGCGTTTTATTAGGCCGCAGGATTGCGGCCAGCGGCCACTGCCGCTAAAAAACGAAGTCAATACATTTCTGACCGCCGCCCAGGCGGTCTGCCGTAAAACGGCAGAATAAAATGATGAAATCATTTTATTAAGAAATAGTATTACAGCATAGCCTCACTTTTCATATGAAAGGAACGTCACTATGACTCTGGAAAAATTCAAGAGGGTGTGGGATCCGATTGACCGCGTGGTTTTCGGACTCATCAAGTATATCTGTGTAGCGCTGCTTGCGGCGTTGGTCGCGATTGTTTTCTACATATTTATTGGCCGGTATATCATGCATGATTCTCCGATGTGGGGCGAGCAGCTTTCCCTTTTCCTGCTCACATGGATGAGTATTCTCGGATCTTCCATCTGTGTCCGTTCAGATGAGCATCTGAAGGTGACAATGTTCGACGACAAGCTTGGAAAAAAAGGCGTTTTGCTGACGGACATTCTTGCAACGATCCTGATTGTTGCTTTTTCCGTTTTTCTGATCGTGTATGGCGTCCAGCTGATGGCGCATGCAAGAAACAACGTGATGGGCGGCATTAAGATCCCGTATCGCTATATGTACCTTTCTATGCCGGTTACGGGCGTTGCGTATATTTTCGGTTTAATTTCTCAGTGGGTAGGGAGGCTGACAAAATGAGTACGACTGCAATTGCAACAATTATCCTGGTGGGCGTTTTTCTGACTCTGGTTTTCCTTCGCGTGCCGATTGTATTTGCCATCGGAATTGCATCTCTGATTGATTTCTTCTATCTCGGCATCAATCCGGTGCAGATGGCGCTTAAGTTTGTCGGCAATTTGAATTCTTATACGCTGCTTGCGGTACCTTTTTTCATCCTCATGGGTGAGTTGATGAGCGCGGGCGGCATTACGGATACCTTGATCAGCTTTTCCAAAGAGCTGGTTGGCTGGTTCCGCGGCGGCGCGGCAATGGTCAACGTTGTCGCATCGTTCTTCTTCGGCGGTATTTCCGGCTCTTCCTCCGCGGACTGTGCCTCTCTCGGCCCCATTGAAATCAAGATGATGGAGGATCAGGGCTACGACCGCGAGTTTTCTACCTGCCTGACGATGGCAAGCTCCGTGGAAGGCATTCTTGTTCCGCCCAGCCAGAATATGGTCATCTATACGCTTGCTGCGGCGGGTATCACCTCCGTCTCCATTGGCCAGCTGTTTGTCGCCGGCTATGTACCCGGCGTTGTGCTGTCTGTCGCGCTGATGATTTACTCCTATTATTATTCCGTTAAGCATAACATTCCCGTCACTGGGCGATTCAGCCCGAGAGCGTTGGGGCGTTCCTTCCTCAAGGCAATCTGGGGTATGCTTGCCGTTTTGTTTGTGGTTGTCGGCGTTATTGCCGGTGTCTTTACGACGACGGAATCCGCCGCCTGCGCTGTCGTCTGGTCGCTGGTTGTCGGTCTGTTCATCTATCGCGGTTTCAGCTGGAAGGACATCCCGCACATTTTCCACAACGTTACCACCATGCTGGGTAAGGTTCTGATTCTGATCGGCGTGTCCGGCGCCTTTACCTATCTACTTACCTATCTCAAGGTGCCTGAAATGGTTTCCCGCGGCCTGCTGTCGATTACCGACAACAAGTTCCTCATCCTGCTGATGCTGAATGGTCTAATGCTCATCCTTGGATGCCTGATTGAAATGGCATGTCTGATCCTGATGCTTACCCCTGTCATTCTTCCGATCTGGATGTCCCTCGGCCTGTCCCCGATCCATCTTGGCGTCATGATGGTGCTGAACCTCGGCATTGGTCTGCTGACGCCTCCGGTCGGTTCCACGCTCTTTATCGGATCCGCGATTTCCGGTATTAAAATCGAAAAGCTCGCAAAGCATATGATTCCATTCTACATAACCATGGTTATAGCGCTGATTTTCCTGACCTATTTCCCCGAAAGCTTTATGTGGCTGCCGCGTCTTATGTATGGCTAAGGAGAAGACTATGCCTCAGTGGAAAAATGATGAAGAAATGTTTGCTCTGATGAAGGAGAAGCTTTACACTCCGGTCGTCGGAGACATTCTCGACCAGATGGGTTACCCGCACCAATTCCTTCCCGCGCAGATCAAGCCGCTGGAGTCTCTTGTGTCGGCGGAGGCGTTCATCGACCGCAGCGAGCCGGATAACCGGCTCAAGCTGGCGGGCTATGCCTGCACGGTGCTGGAAAATGATGTGTTCGGCGAGCCAAAAAAACCTTTCGGCTATCTGACCGAAGCCCTCGATCAGCTTCGTCCCAATGAAATCTATGTTGCGACCGGCGCGCACAACAGTGCGCTTTGGGGCGAGCTGCTCACGGCAACCGCCAAGGCCCGCGGCGCGGTCGGCGCCGTGCTGGACGGCTTCAGCCGGGATACGCCGCAGGTGCTTTCTCAGAACTTCCCGGTCTTTTGCCGCGCAACCTGGGCGCAGGACTCCTCAATCCGGACATATGTCTTTGACTACCGCTGCACGATCGAAATCGGGCAGGTTACCATTCATGACGGAGATCTCGTTTTCGGGGATATCGACGGTGTGTTGATTATTCCCAAGGAGATCAAGGATGAGGTTCTGGAAAAGGCGCTTGTCAAGGCCGCGGGAGAAAAGAAGGTTCGCAAGGCAATCGAAGGCGGCATGAGCGCGACACAAGCGTTTGCCGAGTTTGGCATTCTGTAAAAAAGGGGGGACGGCAGGTATGGAGAACACGCTGACTGCCTTCCAAATCGATGCCCGCGATAACGTTGCGACCGCGCTTTCAGAAATCCCGGCAGGAGCAGTGGTACAGATTCACGGGACGGGCGCGCCGATACTGGTCACAGCGGCAGAGAACATCCCGGTGGGGCACAAGATCGCACTGCGTGATATCGCCGATGGACAGAATATTGTCAAATACGGTGTTGTGATCGGACGCTCGACCGCGAACATCCCCAAAGGTGCATGGGTGCATCTGCATGTGATGCGAAGCGTTTACGACGAGAGGTCCAGCCACCTGGATGTACTTACCGGCGCACCGAAGGACACGAAGTATGAATGAGGTGCAGCAATGAACTGGAAAGCGTTAAGATGGCAGGGCTATCTCCGTGCAGACGGACGCATCGGGATCCGAAACCGCGTGCTGGTAATCTATACGGTCAAATGCGCCGAGTTCGTGGCGCAGCAGATCGTCAGAAGATCGGATAACGTTGATGTGGAGCTGGTGGGGTTTGACGGCTGTACGGACAATCAATATGCCGTTAATCTGCTGATTGCACTGATTCGTCACCCAAATGTCGGCGCGGTGCTGGCGGTCGGCCTTGGCTGCGAATATATCCAGCCGGAATGGCTCTCCGACATTGCGGCAAAAGCGGGAAAGGATACCGCATGGCTGTCCATTCAAACGGAGGGCGGAACATTACCGGCCGTTGAAAAAGGGACGGCGTGGGTCGCGTCAGCGCTGGAGCGGCTGCGCACCACACCGCGTGCGGAAATGGGCTTTCACGACCTTGTCATTGGCGCGGAGTGCGGCGGATCAGACTATACAAGCGGTCTTGCCGGAAATGTTGTGGTCGGGCGCTTCTATGACCGACTGGTTGATCTTGGCGGAACGGCGATTTTTGAGGAAATTGTTGAGGCAATCGGACTCGATCGCCTGCTGACCTCCCGTGCCGCCAACGAGAAGGCCAGACGAGAACTGCAATATACCTACGACAAGGCACTGGATTACTGCAAAAGCGTCCGGCAGTACTCCGTCAGCCCGGGCAATTTCGCAGGCGGCCTGTCCACCATCGAGGAAAAGAGTATGGGCGCCGTTATCAAAAGCGGTTCCCAGCCGATCGAAGGCGTGATCAAGGTCGGCAGTGCCACGCCGCATTCCGGCCTCTGGCTGCTGGATTCCACGCCGGATCCCTACTGGATGCAGTTCGGAATCACCAATCCGAACGATAACGAAGGGCTGATGGATCTCGTGAGTTGCGGCACACACCTTGTCTTTCTGGTAACGGGGCGTGGGAACGTAATCGGTTCGGCGATTGGTCCCTGCATCAAGGTGACGGGTAACGCCGCGACCTACGCGAGAATGACGGGCGATATGGACTTTGACGCAAGCCCTATCCTGACGGGAAAAGAGAGTCAGGAGGAAACGACGGAACGGCTGATGAAGATGGTCGCCGAAGTCGCGTCCGGCACGCAGAGCAAAAGCGAGTCGCTGGGACACAAGGAGTTTTTTATCCCATACAAATATCAGGAAAAGACAGTTGCATTCACGTGCGGCTGTAAGATGTAGGAGGCAAAAAATGGCCGCATTTACAGAAGAACAACTGAAAAAGTTCAATATGCCCGGATGGTACGATCTGAATGGAAAGGTCGCAATTGTTACCGGCGGCGCAACCGGGCTTGGCCTCGGTATTACGCGCTGCCTGGTGAGTGCGGGAGCGACGGTCTGCGTCGTCAGCCGCACGGAACCGCAGGGGGTTCTCGACGAGTTCAAGGGGCACGCAAAGTTCTACCCCTTTGATATTTCCAATACGGAGCACACGCAGGAGTTGGTTGACCGTATTGCTGCCGAGCAGGGGCATATCGATATTCTGATTAACAATGCAGGAAATCATTGCAAGAAGTTTATCTGGGACATGACGGTGGAGGACTACAAGAACGTTCTGGATGTACATCTGGTTGGTTCCTTCGCCATGACCAAGGCGGTTGTTCCGTATATGAAAGCACAGAGCTTCGGCCGCGTGATCTTTCAAGCCAGCATGACCAGCTATATCGGTCAGCCCATGGTTGTCGGATATTCCACGGCCAAGGCGGGATTCCTCGGCATGATCCACACGCTGACAGCGGAGCTTGCCGAGTTTGGCATTACGGTCAATGCCATCGCGCCCGGCTGGATCGACACGCCAATGTTCCATAAAGCGACTGACAACGATCCCCCGCGGCTTGCCAAGATCATGGGGCGCATTCCGGCAAAGAAGGTCGGCGATCCGATGGACGTTGGCATGACGGCAGCATTTCTGTGCAGCAATGCAGCACGGTATATCAGTGGCACCTGCATTCCTGTTGACGGCGGTGCATTGATCGGATTCTGAGGTGGACGCATGAAAAGTCAATTCAGTGAGGAACTGTTCCTTACCAACGAGACAGGGCGCCGGCTGTACCACAAATACGCTGAGCCGCTGCCTATTATCGACTATCATTGCCACCTTCTGCCGCAGGAGATTGCGGAAAACAAAGAGTTTGAGGACTTGGGCGAGATGTGGCTGCGGGGCGACCATTACAAGTGGCGCGCCATGCGTACATTCGGGATTGAAGAACGCCTTATTACGGGAGATGCCGATTACCATGAGAAGTTTCTGGCATTCGCCGGAATTTTGCCGCAGCTGATCGGTAATCCGATTTACATCTGGTGTGCACTGGAGCTCAAGCGTTACTTCGACATTGATGAACCGGTTTCTGAACAGAATGCGGAAGAAATCTATCAGAAAACAAAGCGGCTGATCCGCGAGCGCCATATGACGCGCCGCTGGTGCATGGAACGCAGCAATGTACGGCTGGTTTCCACAACGGAAGATCCGATCGACGATCTGCGCTATCATAAGCAGCTCCAGCAGGAGCAGTTCCCCGTGCGCGTGATTACGGCATTCCGGCCGGACAAAGCCATGTTCCTGACGCTGCCAACCTTTGATACGTATCTCAACGGCCTTTCTGCCGCAGCAGGTGTTGAAATCACAAACTTCCGCGATATGCTTGCGGTACTGGAACTCCGGTTGCAGTTCTTCAGGCAAACTACGGGGACAACCGTCTCCGACAACGGTATTCCGCACTTTACATGGGCGGACTACACGCAGGAGGAAATTGAGGAGATCTTCCGGAAGGCACGAAGCAATGCGCCACTCACAGAGCGTGAGGTCGATCAGTACCAGAGCGCATTTCTCTTTGAAATGGCATGCCTTTATAAGCGGAATGGCTATGTCATGCAGCTGCATATTGGCACCTATCTGGATGCCAATACCAAGGGCGTCAGGCTGGTAGGTCAATCGACGGGCTTTGACTGCACGGACGACCAGTGCGCTGTGACCTCTGTGGGTGAGCTGCTCAACCGTCTGACGCTTGCGGGCGAGCTGCCGAAAACGATACTTTACCCGCTCGACGGCACGAAGATTGAAACATGGGCGGTTCTAGCCGCCGGCTTTGCCGCAGACGGGGAAACCAACGGCATACGGGGAAAGGTGCAGCTCGGTGCGCCATGGTGGTTCAACGATCAGCAGTTCGGCATTGCCAGACAGTTTTCTGCCTGTGCCAATCTGTATCCCATAAGCCTGTCCGTTGGTATGCTGACAGATAGCCGCAGTTTTATTTCCTATCCGCGGCATGAGCTGTATCGACGCGTGCTGTGTAATTATTTCGGCGAACTGGTCGAGCGCGGCGAGTATTTCTCCGAGGAGAAAGAACTGGGACGCGTGATCGAGGACATTTGCTTCAACAACGTCAATACTTTTTTTGAGTTCCATGTGGCAAAATAAGAGAAAGGGAGCGGACGGAATGCCCGCTCCCCTAAAGCTAAACAGGATAATCACACCAGACGGGATATTCGGCGCGAAGATGACAATTTTCGAATCCGTCGGCGCGAGGAATCCACGAAGAGGAACGGTGCTCATTTTCCCCGGCGGCGGGTACTGCTGGCTGTCGGATCGGGAGAGTATGCCGATTGCGGAGGCGTTCTGCGCCGCGGGTTACCGCGCTGCAATACTGTCATATGAGGTGAGCGCGGACACGTTGGGGCTTATTCCGGTGAAACAGGCTGCGTGGGCTGTTGGAAAGCTGCGGGAGACATACCCGTCTGAGTCGGTATATCTGGCGGGCTTCTCCGCGGGGGCGCACTGCGCCATGTGCCTTGGCGTACATTGGAACGACGCGGACTGGAACGGTGATCGCTTCCTCGATGAGGTGCGCGCATATCTTCTGGAGCGCTGCACGGACGAAACGCGAAGACCAATCCTTCAGGAGGCGGAGTTGTTTCGGCCAGACCGGATGATTCTGTCCTATCCGGTCATTTCGGGTGGGACATACGCGCATCGCGGAAGCTTCCAACGGCTGCTCGGAAGCAAAGTGGACGCAGAGGAGCGGCAGCGCGCGCTTCGCTGGTTCAGTCTGGAGACGCAGGTTTCCAAAAGGACGCCGCCAACGTTTCTGTGGCATACGGCGGAGGACACGGAGGTGCCTGTGCAGAATTCGCTGTTCTTTGCGGAAAGGCTGGTCATGTGCGGCGTTCCCGTGGAACTGCACATTTATCCGAAAGGCGAGCATGGACTGTCCCTCGCAACAGACGCTGTGCAGCAGCCGGAGAAAGGGCGCCTGAGTGACGCCCACGTTGCCCAGTGGTTTCCTACCATGCTGGAATGGCTGGACGATTCGATGTGAAAGAGAAGTGTGGTCTATTTTCTCATAATGTCTGCGATGGTGATAGAGTACCGATGGTTAAGCGTTTACATGCACTCTTTCGTTATGGGGGTTCATTTGAAAAAATGTTGCTAACTTAATGACATTGGACGGTGAACCTGCCTCCAACATTCGTTATAGCACCGGCAAGCAGTGTCACCGTGAGCCGAATTGACCCACGGTGACACGATTATAAGCGGTATACTGACTGCATCAGATTTCTAAGGCAACACCGCACAAAAAATTGCCAGAAGCGCCGCAATGTGATATAATAAAACCATGGATAAACAGATGACGATTTCCGTATTCAGTGACGAACTGGCACAGGTACGGACGAAGAAGAAAGAATTTCTCGCACAGATCGAACGGATTGTCCCGTGGAAGGAATGGCTTAAGCTGATTCAGCCGTGCTACTACAAAGGAGAGCGCGGCAACAAACCTTACCCGCTGGAAATCATGCTTCGGCTGTACCTGCTGCAGAACCTGTACGATCTCAGCGATAAGGCAACGGTAGCGGAGGCAATCGACAGCCGCGCTTTTTCGGATTTCTGGGGACTGATACTGAAAAAGGGGACGATTGTGGACTCCACCATCATCGCCGCTCCGTCTTCCACCAAAAACAAGGAAAAGAAGCGCGATCCTGAGGCGCATCAGGTGAAAAAGGGCAACACATGGCACTTCGGCTACAAAGCGCATATCGGCGTAGATAAGGACAGTGGATTGGTGCATACGGTGGAGGCAACGGCGGCAAATGTCCACGATGTGACCGAAGCATCCAGGCTGCTGACCGGAGACGAGGATGAAGTCTACGGTGACAGCGGCTATCTCGGCGCTGGAAAGCGCGAGGATGCCGTCGTGGAAAACAAATCCGGCCGAAAAATCCGGTACAAGATCAACCTCCGTCCCTCCCAGATAAAGAAGCTGAGCAAAGAAGAACAAGCAGTCGTCAAAAAGGCGGAACACGCAAAGTCATCTGTACGAGCAAAAGTGGAACACGTATTCGGGGTCGTGAAGAAGCAGCTGCGTTTCCGAAAGACACGATACCGAGGCCTTGAAAAGCAGAAGGCCAAATTCAATATCATGTTCGCTCTAGCGAATCTGATTCTGGCTGACAGGCCCTGCCTGGCAGCTTGAGTTAGTGCGCTCACGCGGGCAAAAATAGGGAGGAACACCAAGCTCCTTTGCCGAAGCAGTAAATATTTGTCAGATTTCAGCTGTTGTGCGGTGTTGCCTTAACTCTTGTCCCTCTCGCCGCCTGCGGTCGTGAAAAAGATAAAGTGACTGCTGCAGCTGATTCAGCCGATAACCAAGCGCCAGAGGCTTCTGCTTCACAAAAACAGCCCTCAGAAAAGAAATCGGAGTCTAAGCCTACAGCCTCTGACCCAACGCAAGGCACAGACGGTGTTGATGTTGACCTCACAAGGCTTAGCAGTACAATGGTATATTCCGAAGTCTATAATATGATGAACGCCCCCGGTGATTATATTGGGAAAACCATTAAAATGACGGGACAATTTGTATATTACGAAAACCCTGATACGCAAGCCCAATACTTCACCTGTATCATTGGTGATGCGACGGCTTGCTGCTTACAGGGATTGGAGTTTGTACTGACCGGTAAGCATACTTATCCGGATGATTATCCTGAGTTGGGCAGCGAGATTACGGTTTGTGGTACATTTGAGTTATATGAGGAAGGAGAGATTCAATATTGTCGGCTGGTTGATGCGGAAATGATTGGGCAATAACGCAGCCTCCTGCAAAAAAACAGACAGCTTTCCACCTAAGTCGCATTTCTGCGTGAGCGTCGGCGAAAGCTGCCTGTTTTGCTATTGAACTGACTATCGGCGCGATATGACCCCGCACGGTTTCTGGACTACAATCTGGAAGTCCTGCAAATGCTGCTGTTCTGCCTGCCGAGGTTCGACCCGGAGCAGGAGACGGAGTTTCTGAAATATGCCAAAAACTATATTCGGAACGGGCTGCTGTTCTGCCGTGCGTTGGAGGAAGCAGGCTTCTTTGGAAGTATTGCGGAGTACCAGCGTGTGCGGCATATCGGGGCGATATATACCGATTCCGGCAAGAGCCGCACAGAGGTCGTTGCGAAGTTTGCGGAGAAAGCCGGGTACAAGGAGGACGGCGCAACGGCTGACGAGCTGCTGACCGTTGCCCGGCACAACCGGAGCATTGTTTCCCTTTACCGCACGGAGCGGGACGAGGACGGCGAGGAAACCGGAGAGGACGTGACCTGCGACGATGGCTGGAACTATGCGGACATCCTCTGGAACGGCGTCCGGGCAAAGGTCGTAAAGAGAGCCTTTTGGGAAATGGAGCTGCGGGAGCAAAGACTGCTGGAGGGACGGAAGGCCATCTGCATGGCCTGCGGGCGGGTCAGCCCCATGTCGAAGCAGAAATCCTTTGAGGAACTGGCGGTCATGTTCGAGGGCAGTGGGGCAAGCGGCGCGGAGCGCGCCTACCGCCACGCTTTGGACAAGCTACGCCTGAAGCTCATGGAGAGCGGCATGGTGCATACCGTGACCTTGAAACAGGTGAAAAGCACGAAGAAGAACAAAAAAATAGCCGCCGCTGTCTACCTGTATCAGGCGGAAAACGACGGCGGATGGGGCGAGCTGCGGTTTGATTTTGCAACCGGCACGGCGGAGATCGTCTGACTGGCAGAGTTGGATACGGTAAAGTCCAACGTCTTCGCAAGGACGGCGATACGGTACATACAGAGTTTGCCAGAGGTGCGGCTGCTGAAGGAGGCTGTTGTGCCGTTTGAGATGGACCGCCCGGAGAAGCCTATTCCTACGGTCAAAGTGTCAAAAGCACCGAAAAGCAATGCGCTGCACACAATCTCTCTGCGGCAGACGGAGTTCCAAAAGGAGGACGGGAAAATCACCGCCGCTGTCCACCTGTATCAGCTGGACAACGACGGCGAATGGGGTGAGATTCGGTTTGATTTTGAAAGCAGCACAGCGGAGATCGTAAAACTTGCAGATTGGGATACGACAAAGTCCAACATCTTTGCAAAGACGGCGATTCGGCACATACAGAGCTTACCGGAGGCAAAGCCGCCAAGTGAGGTTGTTGTGATGTTTGATCAAACAATGTGATCCTAAAAATTTATAATTATTATTCAAGCAATCGCTTGATTTATTTTGTGAAGTCTGATACCTTATTATAAGAAACACTGGATAATGCACAGAAATGGGGGGATTATGTTTTGAGGGAAGAAAAGAAAGCCGAAAAGAGACAGGAGCTTGTAGGCGTCTGCCTTGACTGCTTTGTCGAAAAGGGGCTGACCGTTACCACCACAAAGGATCTCTGTAGGGCG
>ERZ772860.1495-NODE-1495-length-15988-cov-4.172472_pt1 | contig 15988 bp, 11 predicted proteins | sample MGYA00511342_ERZ772860 | MGnify/ENA primary metagenome ERZ772860 (study PRJEB29015, sample SAMEA2737665) | human gut metagenome | biome: human gut; feature: human-associated habitat; material: faeces | place: China | collected 2012 ... | reverse complement strand
GGCACGCCGCCGATGCCGAGCGCGAGGTCGAGGGAAAGCGAGCCGGTCGGGATACAGTCCACGTTCATGACCGAATTGTCGCCGAGGCGCATGACGCTCCCCTTGCCGTAGGTTTTTTCGATTTGGGCGAGCGCCGTTTCAAGCGCCTTCTTTTTCTCCGTGTCCATCTCTGTCCTCCAAAGCTCATCAGCATTCAGCATATTATCTTCTATATTTTACTATATTTCGTCTGAAAAATCAACAGCGCCGTTGCAAAAAAAGTGCTGTGCGCAAAGGGCGGGAGCAAAGGGACAGAAGGGAAAGAGGCGGACGGCTCTGAGGCGCATACGCAACGCTTCACCCAAAAGCGGGTCAGGCGCCAATTGAGGGCCTGACCCGCTTCCGGACAGTGTGGGTGTAAATGGATACCGTTTGATACGGCTTTACCAAGAAGAATTCGGAAATCCGAAATCCGTGATGCTGTACAGCCCAGACAAATGGGAGGAGAAAATATACTCGGTAAAATTGAGTATCTCCCCTTGCATGAACGCCGCGTAGGATTGGTACGTAGAAAGATTGTAGGTATTCCCCTCGCATTGATCAAAGATAAAGGAGTCTGCTTGGAAAAGCGGCGCGTAGATGTAACCGGTTCCCTCAAAATCGGCGTACGATGAGGTGTTTTCGGCGGCATAATAGAAGAACATGGATAAGAAATTCTGACCGGTATGCGTCAACTCCGTATACAAGGACATACGCATACCGTTCAGGGTACAGTAATAGGTGAGCGTGATTGAGTCAAACTGCTCACTGTAATAGACTGTGTATTGATCGGTACCCGATGAATAGGTATATGTTTCCTGATAGGCCTTGTCGTCGATACTCAGCGTGTTGTAATTTTGGAGAATCCAGGCTTTCAACGCGTCGAAAGCGGCTTGCTGTCTTTGAACCGGCGTACTCGGCGGATTTAGGACGGAGAGCGCCGTCAGGGAAGAACGGTCAAAGCCGTTGATAACGGAAACCGGCAATGCCAAATTGAGGTTTTGGCCGTCGACATAGGAAGCCGACGTAATGCCGATCACCTCGCCGTATTTGTTAATCAGCGCGCCGCCGCTGCTTCCGTGGGAGATCGCCGCGCTCGTTTGAATATAGGCGACGCCGTCTTCTGTTCGAGACGGATTGGAGATCAAACCTTGTGAAATGGTATTTTGCAGTCCCAAAGGGCTACCGATCGCATAGACGGTAGCGCCGCCGACGATCGAGGCCTGGTTTCCAAAATTCAAATAGGCGAATCCGGAACCTTCGACCTTGATGACGGCCCAGTCCTCGCTTTCGCTATAATCATACACGCCGAGGATCTTGTAGGCGTTTCCGCTGACCGAGCCGATCGCTTTTGCCGAGACGGCGTTGTCAATGACATGATAATTCGTCACCGCGGTTCCATTGCTGTCAATAAAAAAACCGCTGCCGGAGCCTGTGACGACGCCCTGGGCGTCGTAGGTTTCAATATAAAAGACGGCGCGAGAGCACTGTGCGTAGATTTGTTCGGCGGTGAGCTCGGGTTTGACTGCGCAGTGCTTGTCGATTGCCGCAGCATCATAACAGGCATCGTAAACGCTTTGGGCGAAAACTCCGGCCGCAATCAGCTTTTGCGCTAAGGTCTGCGCGGAGCCTTTCAGACAGACCGGAAGCGCGGCATAGGAGATCACCACGACATCGGCCCGCCAAAAGTCCTCCGTGTCGACGCAGGCCGGCAGAATGCCGACGCGTCGGGCTAAATCAAATGGGCGATTCCAGACAAAATCAGCGCCGTTCGCGTCCGAATAGCCTAAGGCGCGGAGCACGAAGGTCAAATACATCTCTGCTGTTGCTTCGTCTGTGCCGAATGCTGTGTCGGAGACGCCATTCGTCAAACCTTTTTGATAGGCGTAGCCGACGTACGGAGCTGCCCACGCTGCGACGTCGGTAAAGGGATGCGTATAGGTACCGTTCAAGGCTTCGGCTTCTTTTCCCAAGACACGGATGAGCATGACGATTGCTTCCGCGCGCGAAGGCTTTCTGTTCAGATCAAAATCTGTGTCTGAAATTCCTTGGAACAAGCCGAGCTGCTTTAAGCCCGCGGCCAGCGTTCTTTCAAACGAGGTATCGCGTTGGTTTGCCGCCAGTACGGAGGTCGGAATCGCTGTGATGCAAATCACGATGCACAAAAAAATGGATATGACTCTTTTCATGTCTGCTCCCCCTTGTTTTTTTTCTGAAACACGGTCATTCGCAAAATGTTTATATTATCTTCTGTATTTTACTATATTCTGTCTGAAAAATCAACAGCGCCGCTGCAAAAAAAGAAGTGTGCGCATACAAATGAAAAACAAAACATTTGTATCTGCCGCTGTGGGAGAAATGAGGCGAAACAGGCAAAAATCATCCGCAGGGCGTATGCGGCGAGGCTCAGAACGGCGCCGGTTCGCCCGACGGTATGGGCGGCGCGGCCGGGGCGGGCGATTCCAGCTTCCTGACGCTTTTGCGGAACTGCGCGAAGAACAGCGCCGAGGTCACGGCCACGGCGATGAAATCGGCGACCGGCTCGGCGAGCAGGACGGCGGTCGTCTTGTCTTCAAACAACAGAGGACAGATATAGATCAGCGGAATGAGCAGAATGATCTTGCGCAGCACGGCGAGAAACAGCGAGCTTTTGGCGTTGCCGATGGCGATAAAGGTCTGCTGGCAGGCGAGCTGAACGCCGAACAGCAGCGAGACCGCCATATAGATGCGGAGCGCGGGGACGGTAAAGGCGACGAGAGAGGCGTCGTTATTAAAGATCATCACAAACGCCTTCGGCGCGAGCTGAACCGCGAGCCACAGCGCCGACGAATAGGCGACGCAGGCGAACAGCAGCAGCCGAAAGGCCCGTTTGACGCGCTCGGCGTTCCGCGCCCCGTAGTTATAGCTGATGATCGGCTGCGCGCCCTGCGTCAGCCCGACGAGCGGGAGCATGGAAAACTGCATCACGCTCGACAGAATCGTCATCGCGCCGACGGCCGTGTCGCCGCCGTATTGATAGAGCGAGGCGTTGAAGCAGACGGCGATGACGCTCTCGGTCGCCTGCATGATAAACGGCGAGAGGCCGAGCGCGAGGCAGGGGAGAAAAATTTTCGGCGAGAGGCGCAGACAAGCCGGACGCAGCCGCAGCGCCGTCTTTTTGCCGGTCAGGAACACAACGACCCAGACCGCCGAGACCGCCTGCGACAGAATCGTCGCCAGCGCCGCGCCGCGCACGCCCATATCAAACGTAAAGATAAAGATCGGGTCGAGCACGATGTTGCACAGCGCGCCGATCAAAACGGTGAGCATACTGGTTTTCGCAAAGCCCTGCGCGGAGATAAAGGCGTTGAGGCCGAGGGCGAGCTGCACAAAAAGCGTCCCGGCCGCGTAGACGCGCATATAAGGCAGGGCGTATTGGATGGTATTCGAACTCGCGCCGAACGCCAGCAGCAGCGGCTCGGCAAAGATCAGAAACACGACGGTGAGCGCGGCGGCCACGCAGACGAGCAGAACCGCGCAGTTGCCGAGCGTTTTTTCGGCGCGGGCTTTGTCGCCCTTGCCGAGAAAAATCGAGGCGCGCGGCGCCCCGCCCATGCTGACAAAGGCCGCGAACGCGGAGATGAGCATGATCAGCGGCAGGCAGACGCCGACGCCGGTCAGCGCGTCCTTGCCGATGACCTCGATATGGCCGATGTACATGCGGTCGACAATGTTATAGAGCAGGTTGATGATCTGCGCGGTGATCGCCGGCACGGACAGCCGGAAGAGCAGCTTTCCGACGCGCTCGGCGCCAAGCGAATCTGTTTGATTGCGTTCCATACGATAAAAACCCCGTTTCTCCATGAGCTGCGCGGCAGGCGCAAAAAACTGCGCCGGCCGGTTGACAACCGGTTCAGCTGTCATTATAATAGTTTACGATGAAACTGTTTATTTGTCAACTGCTTGGAGGCGGAAAATATGACGGGATTTGAGGAAGGGTTTGATTTCAACGGCTTTCTGCGGCGGCAGAAGCAGATCACGGGTCTTTACGAGGCCATGTCTGCGGCGGCGGCTGCGGAATGCGGCATCGGCAAGCCGGAGGCCGACGTGCTGCTGTTTCTGGCCAACAACCCGGGCTATGACACCGCGGCGGACGCGGCCGCCTACCGCGGCTTTTCAAAGGCGTATGTGAGCAAGGCGGTCGAACGGCTGACGGCCGCCGGACTGGTGACCGCCGCGACGGATCCAAACGACCGGCGCTTCCAGCGCCTGAAAGTCACGGAAGCGGCGGCGGCGAAGCTGAAAATTCTCCACGGCATGCAGGCGCGCTATCTGCATAAGCTGTGCGAGGGGATTCCGGCGCAGGCGATGGAGCAGTATCTCTCCGTAATGAAGCGCTTCGCCGAAAACGCGGAGCGGGCCGCGGGCGGAATCGGGTAAGCGGAGCGGGCCGCGGCCTTTGACGGCTTTCGGCAAATTTTTACCGCCGGAAACGGCGGAGATCCCCGCAGCGGCGCCCGCATGCCTTTTCAGTCTGCGGGGTCACGATTATGCTCTCCAAAATACAGATAAGGCGCTTTTGGCCCTGCTGGAACCCCTTTTTTGCGCATCCGGTTTTTTGATACCCGACCGCAGGCTTTCGACAGAAAGGGGCTCTCTCTGAAAGGGAGGCCGTGCGCAGCAGGAACACAGGGAAACCGAGGCACATAAACTGTACAGGGGAACCACCCCAAAAGGAGATCATAATCAATGGGTATAACTAATTCCAATAAAGTAATCAACGCAGACCGGATCGACTGCGACGGCTCGCTGAAAGTCACGCTGGCCCTGACGGCCGCTCCGGATATTATTACCAACCCCACCGACATCGCCCTGGTGCTCGACCGCTCGGGCAGTATGACCGGTACGCCGCTGGCCAATATGAAGACCGGCGCCAAGACTTTTATCGACATCATTTCCGAGGCCACCGGCGGCCAGCCTTCCGGGGAGATCGGCTCGGGCAGCCATATCGGCATCGTCAGCTTTTCCAACACCGCTGTTCAGGACACACAGCTGATCACCTCGGTCGACACGCTGAAAAATGCCGTGGACGCCCTGGTGGCAGGCGGCAGCACGAATCACGCCGACGCTTTCACCAAGGCCATAGAATTATTCGACCCAAGCTCTGGCAACGCGAAGGTCATCGTCATGTTTACCGACGGCAACACGACCGCCGGCGCCCCGCCCGCCCCTGTGGCGGCCGCCGCCCGGGCTCAGGGCATCATCATCTACTGCATCGGCCTGGTCGGGTCTGACGGGGTAGACGTGAATACGCTGAACGACTGGGCCACCGACCCCGACGCCTCCCATGTGGCGATTACCCCGGATGCCGCGGAGCTGGAACAGCTCTTTGCAGAGCTGGCCGCCAACATCTCCAAGACCGGCGCCACCGATATTGTAATCAATGAGGTCGTCAATTCCGACTTTGTGATTACGAGCATTCTGAACCCGGCTGTGGGGACGGCCACCATGCTCAACGCCACTTCCCTGCGGTGGGAGATTGAGGAGCTGGGCGTCTCCGCGTCGGAGAGCGCCACGCTGGAATTCTTCATCCGCCATGTGGGCCAGAACCCCGGCACAAAGCTGGTCAACGCCTCCATCGATTATTCCGATAACGAGGGCAACCTGGTGACCTTCCCGGATCCCACGGTAGCCGTAGAGTGCGACGTGGTCGTCAACCCGGAGGAATGCCCTGTTCCTGTGGACCTGACGATAGAGGGATGCTCTGACTCCGTAGTGATAGACGCCGGAGACACGTATTTAGAGTCTCTGGGCAGAATCATCCAGATGGATGTGACGGTGAAAAATGTCTGCCCCGGAAAGCGGGTTGCGCTGGCCGTCATTCTCACAGAGGTGGATGAGAACGGAATGGAGTATCAGCGCGGGATGAAAGCGATGACCATTCCGGCTCACAGCTTCCCGGTCTGCCGGGATGTGCTGGTCAAGTGCATCAAGTTCGTGGTGCCGGAGGATCTGGACGTATCCGGCGCTTCCACGCAGATGATGTGCAACGCCAGGAACTTCAAGGTTCGCTTTATCGCTCACCATATCGATACGGACTTCCGCTGCTGCGAATCCGTCATTACCTTGTAATCAAGACAGCAGACCACCGCCGTCCGGCGGTGGTACATAGAAGACGAGGCAGAGAGGCGCTGAAACGGCGACGGCTGCCTTGTTGTGCTGTGATAGGGCTTTTTCCGCGCGGCGTTGGGAGCGGAGAGGCAGGCGCGCCCGGCCGCGCTTGAAGCAGAGGGGCGCGGGCCGCGCTTTGATTGCGGAAAAAGAGGCGGAAAGAACGCCTCTTTCCGCCTGCCGGATCATTTGAAAAGACGAAAAACCTCAATTTCCCCTGCCGTAAATTTCCTCGATGCCAATCGATCGTTACATTGGTTGAGACGTGTCAAGCGCAGCAATTTCAGCGTGAATCTGCCGGCGCCTGTTCAGCACTCTCTTCATAAATATGGAATGGATCACAATCGACACAGCCGGACCCAAAAAATCTGAAATGGGTTCAGCATAAAACGCAGCCTTTGCGCCAAAGACGGCTGGAAGGATAAATAATGCGGCAAAATATACGAATTTCCGCCAAAAGGACAACGGCAATGAAAATTGCACCTGACTGATCGCCGTAAAGCCGTCGACTATTTCATATTGAATCCCCAGCGGCAGCAGCGACAGCGTGCAGACGCGCAGCGCCCACAGCGCATTGCCCGCAACCTCCGGATCACTGGTAAATAATCGCACAAACCAGGCTCCGCCAAACCATGCGACGGCGGTCATAAAGCCGTTATAGGCCAGACATAAAAGAAAAATTTTTTTCTGCGCTTGTTCCACTCTGGAAATTTTGCCTGCGCCGTAGTTATAGCTGAGAATGGTCTGTGTGCCGCCGCTGATTCCCCCGAGCGGCATGGTGACAACCAGCATAAAGCTTTGGGCGATGGTCGCACAGGTAACAAGCATATCGCCTTGTCCGACGCCTCCGTACTTTTGCAGGATTGCGTTCATGGCGATAATCATTACATTATCGACCGCAATGATGGCAAACGGAGTAAATCCGATACTAAAAATACGGTACATAATACGCAGGCTGTAACCGCTGAAAGAAATGGAAACCGTCGGCTTTTTGCTGAATAAAAAACCGATGACCAGACAGCAGCTGACAATTTGTGAAAAAACGGTGGCAATGGCGGCGCCTGCCACGCCCATGTTCAACACAAAGATAAAAATAGGATCCAGTACAATATTGATGACCGCTCCGACCACAACGGTAAACATGGCGACGCCGGCGTATCCCTGACAGATGATAAACTGGTTCATCCCAATCGCAAGCAGCGAGAACAGCGTGCCGAAGAGATAAATCGAAAAATACTGGTTGGCAAAGGGCATAATGGTGTCGCTTGCTCCAAAAAACAAAAGCATGGGCTCTCTGATTGGATATAGCACAACCGTAATCACAATGGAAAGGACCGTCAGCATTAGAAAGCTGTTGGCCATGATCCTTTTTGCTTTTCCGATATTTCGCTCTCCCATGCTGATACTCATCAGCGGGGCTCCTCCGATGCCGACCAACGACGCCACCGAACCGATTAAAGTGACGATAGGACCGCATACGCCGAGACCCGCAAGCGCAAGATCGCCCGTATTGGGAATATTTCCTATATACATCCGGTCGACGATACTATATAAAACGTTCACAAACTGAGCGAGCATGCTCGGCAATGCAATTCTCAATATAAGCCGTCCGATCGGATCTTCTCCTAAATTATTTTCGCGATGCACAGGCGTTTCACTTCCGTAAACAAGATTAAAAATCATCAACAGAAAAAGCCGCACAGCAATACGGCTTTTTCTGTCGGAACCGGTCAATCAGCAAGCTGTATCATCCAAACAGTCTACCCAACGCTTTTACCCGCCTGCGGGCAGACAGATGCCGTTCAAAGCGCTCCCTTTTTTCTGCAACCCAAAAAAGATACCCGAAAAATAAAGCGCCCTGAACCGCAAAAGGCTGGCAGCGCAGCGGAGGCGTTGTGAGCGCGCTGACGCAGGCGCGATCTTTTGCAGAGGGGAGCGGCAGCCCGTACGGCGAAGCCGTGATTTTCAAAAATCGCGGCGACCCCTAAGGGCTCGCCGCGACATGGTGCCGCTGGCCGGACTCGAACCGGCATGGTTTGCACCCACGGATTTTAAGTCCGCTACGTCTACCGATTTCGTCACAGCGGCGAAACATGAAAAAACGGAATCCGCGAGCGCGCCGAGAAGCGCGGCCCGGCGGACAACGCCGGCAACGCCTGTTGTCAAGCGGCGGCGAACTCCCATTTTTTTGTTTCATTTTATCACAAAGTCCCGGCGGTGTCAATAGCGGCGGCCGCACAGAGCGTCAGGGAAGAGGGTGTGGTTTTTTTCAGAGATTTTTTGTGAGCAGGGGGGTTGACAAAACGGTTCAACGGGTGTATAATAATCAAGCGTCATAAAATAACGCGAAAGTGATATCGCGGGGTAGAGCAGTCCGGTAGCTCGTCGGGCTCATAACCCGGAGGTCGTGTGGTTCAAATCCCACCCCCGCAACCATATTGTGCAATCAAAAAATGTTGCACGGAAAACCCGAGATTTTCTCGGGTTTTCTTCATTTTTATCCGTTTTTCAGCTTTTTTCAAAAATCGATTTTCAGAGCAAAAGAAAAGATATTTTTTGAAAACCGAAACCGGAAGGAATTTGAACGGAAGCCCATTCGACGTCAGAACGGAGATCCATGCCCAAAGGCTACATAGAACCGAATCAGATAAACCGCTTTGCGATTTCTCCGAACGAAAAAACGGTCTGACGGATCGTCTCTCCAAACTGCAAAAGAGTCTGTTGGATGGCAAAGAACGAACCGGGCTCTTTTTGAGCCCGGTTCGTTCTCTTAACTCAATGATATTGTCCTTGGGTATTTTTTACAGCTCAAACTCGGTGATGTCGGTTTCGGTTGCTTTTCCGTCGAGAATGCGGAAGGTTTTGATTTCATACGGCGCGAATTGGGCTGAAAACGTTGTGTTGAAGGAGGGCAGGCTGATTTCCGCCCCGCCTGAGGTTCCGTTGCACTCATAGAATCTGGCGATGGTGCCGTTGCCGTCTTCCGCCGCCTTCATGGCGGCCAGGAGAATATTTTCGTTGGAGATTTCAGCGCCGGAGAAAACCTGAGGCAGCTTGCCGGTATGGTAAGTCTCAATCACGTGGACGACGGGGGAATTCAGCTCCGCGGCTCTCCGGACAACATGGCCTTTGCCAAAGCCCTCGGTGTAGGGGCGGATGATATAGGTAAACTCGTGTTCGCCCTGCTCCTGATACACAGGATAGCGGTGGCGGTTCTCGTCTCTTCCGAAACTGTGGTCACAGTAGAGGGCGGAGCGAAGAACGGTATAGCGGAGCTCGCTGTCCTTAACGTCGTAGGAGTAGTGACCGTCGTTCAAAACCGCAAGACCGACTCCGTTTTCTCCTTCCACGGCCGCCCACGCCTGTGCGGGCTCTTCCATTCCGTTGGGCGTTTTCTCAATGACGCCGTAGGGAATTTCATAGAGAGCTCTGGGAGCGGCCACAGTAGTCGGAAAGGCCATTTTCAGAAGCTTGTGCTGTTCGTGCCAAAAGAGGTAGTTCACCACTTCGATGTCCGTGGAGTCGGCATAGAGAGAATAGAACTGGGTCAACTCAGAGCGGCCAAAGAAGGATTTGACCCGGACTCGCGCGCGGATTGGGCCGTCTTCCAAAACGGTGATTTCGGCGTTTTCAAATGCGCCGATATCGTTTCTGAATCTTGTGAAGATATGCCCCCAGGTATCCAGCTCCCTCTCGTCGCAGACAACGGGACGAGCCGGGGCGGACAGAAATTCGCGGGCGGCGCGGATGTCGTAAATTGAGCGCAGCGCGCCGGAGGCGGGGTCAAACTCCACGCGGATGAAGTCGTTTTCGATGTAGAAGGAGGTGGCGTGGACATATCGGGGCTGGGGAGCAATTTTCTGTTCTTCTTTGTAGAGCCAATAGGTGGTATAGCCCATGGCCGGAACATCTGCCTGGAACATGTAGACAGGGTAAGCGGTGAGGCCGTTGTGGTTATAGGTATCCATCTTTTGGTGCGCGACAGGGCGGCCGTGGCTGTCGGTTATGCCGCCGATTGGGTCTTCGTATTCCAAGTAGACCGGCTGTCTTGTGGGCCAGGAGAGGGGGTTATAGACGACGATGGGAACCCCCTTGTTTTCCATCTCCCAGATCCGTCCGTCGTTGTCCTTGCTCAAATAGCGAAGCCCCTTGTCGGTATCGATCTGCCATGAGATTTTCTGGAATGCCCGTGTGTAGCCCTCGGAGGCAAGGGTGAGACTTTCGCCGTAGAACTCTTCAACGTCGGGATAGGCATCCTTGATTGAACAGCCGCCCATGATGTCATGGAACTGATTGAACATGATCTTTTCCCATGCGCGGGTGAAGCGCGCCCTGTCATACTCCCAGCCGAGAAGGCTCTGGGCAAGAGCGGCGCACTTTTCCCCGGCGGTGACTCTCTGTTCGGCTCTGCGGTTCAGCTCCTTGATTTTCACAAGGGAGGCGTAGCAGCCGCTGGCGTGGTGTTGGAGATCGCCCACAAGGGTGGTGAGCTCGCTGTCGGCCAGTCTGGCATAGACATGGTCGAAAAACTCCCTCGGCGACGCCAGAACAAAGTTCACCTCGTCACAATCCAGATCCTCCTTGTGAATTCTCTGAACCGCTTTGACGGTGGGGCCGCCGCCGTGGTTTCCGACGCCGTAGAAGACCATGGTTTCATTCTGACCGTTTTGACGGGCGTCGAGGGCGAAGTTTTTGAAATCTTCCATGTTTGCGTCGCTGACATTTGAGCCGTAGCCAAAGGGAATCCGATAGGCGAGAATGGCGCTTCCGTCAACGCCCTTCCAGATAAAAGGCTCGTAGGCGCTGTGGGAATAGCCGAGACCTCCGCCTGCAGGCCGGTTGTATTCTCTTCCGTCGGGGCGCATATAGATGTAAGAGTCGATGCCGCTCTTTTTCAGAATCTGAGGCAGGTTTCCGTTGTGTCCGAAAGAGTCCACATTCCAACCGACGGTGGCCTTTACGCCGAATTTTTCCAGAAAATATCTCTGGGAATAGAGCATGTGCCGGGAGAAGCTCTCGCCGGAGGGAATGTTGCAGTCGGGCTGAATCCACATGCCGCCCACGATGTACCATTTCCCGTCGGCAACGGCCTTTTGAATTTCGGCAAACATCTCGGGTTCGGACTCTTCAATCCACTTATAATACTGGGCGCAAGCGGTGGTGAATACAAAATCGTCGAACTGGGCAATTCTGTCAAGGGCGCTACGGTAGGTGGCGCGAACTTCGGCATAGCCCTCCTGCCAGCGCCAAAGCCAGACCGGGTCGATGTGGGCGTGACCAATCATATACTGTTTTGCCGGGCTCATATAGTGAAACCTTCTTTCTCAATAAAACGGTCAGATTTTGGATACGGCCCCATGCAGTTTTCTTTTCCGGATATCTCTTGGGGCCGCTGTGCCCAAAAGGCGGACATCGGCATTCGGCGTACCGGCGTTGGCGGCGCGGCTTCGAGCCGCCTCTATGGGAGGTCACGGCGAGAGACACGCTTCCCGCGCAGACGCCGCGGGCTCAGTCGCGCCGGCATGCGTGCCTCTTGATCGCCTCAAAGCTCTCCTCGCTGATGACATGCTCGATCCGGCAGGCGTCCTCGGCGGCGGTTTCAGGCGACACGCCCAGCGTTTTCAGCCAGTCTGCCAGCAGCGTATGGCGCTCGTATATTTTCTCGGCAATCTTGCGCCCCTTGTCGAGGAGCAGAATCTCGCCGTCCGCGTCGGTTTCGATGTACCCGTTCTCGCGCAGATTTTTCATAGCGACGCTGACGCTGGGCTTGGAATATTCCAGCTCGTTGGCGATGTCGACGGAGCGCACAAAGCCGTTGCGCTTTTTTAAAATCAAGATCGTTTCCAGATAATTTTCCGCTGATTCCTGTATTTTCATGGGATCACCCGCTTTCTTTCATACTTGCGCAGTGCCGTCGGAGCCGCGGCGTATCAAAATCGCAGGCCGCTCCGCAAGGATCAAGCCGGGCCTGCGCCTTCAAAATGATTATAGCATACCGGCCGACGCCTTTCAAGCCCGTATCTCTGCAAAAAAATTGCGGCGGCTATTGACAAAACGGTTAGTTTGTGCTAACATAGATCGGGGTTAGATAAAGCTAACTAATGCGCGGACAAATGAATGAGGGAAGCCGCCGCTGAGACGGGGCGTTGCAGGGAAGGGATGGAGCATGATGCCGCTGATACTCGCAGCCATCGGTGAAAAGAATATCATTCGAAAGGTGGGCGGAAGCGCGGAAACGCGGGCGCACCTTGAAAACCTCGGGTTTGTCCCGGGCGGAAGCGTTACGGTGATCTCGACAATCGGGGGAAACCTGATTGTCAACGTCAAAGAGTCCCGTATTGCGATCAGCCGGGAAATGGCCGGAAAAATCATGGTATAGCGGCCTTCGCGCCGGCAGTTCCCGTTGGCTCGGCCGCTGTTGAAAACGGGGAAGGCGCGCCTCGCATACGAAGCGGCGCTATCAAATCAAGCGACGGATCAGGAGGAAGATACGGTATGAAAACATTGCGGCAGGCCAAGGTCGGCGACACGGTTACGGTCGTCAAGCTACACGGCGAGGGCGCGGTCAAGCGCCGGATTATGGATATGGGCATCACGCGCGGCGTCTCGGTGCGGGTGCGCAAGGTGGCGCCGCTGGGCGACCCCGTCGAGGTCACCGTGCGCGGCTATGAGCTGTCCCTCCGCAAAGCGGACGCGGAAATGATCGAAGTAGAATAAAAAAACTCCGCCTCGCTCCGGCGCGCCCGCGGATATACACGGGAGTTAGCCAAAACTAATTGATTGCGGTCCCCTTATTTTTTCAGGAGCCGCAGGCGCCGCGGCGGGCCGCTGTGGAGGATATCTGGAAAGGAAGACGTGTCATGGAGATCAAAATCGCCCTTGCGGGCAACCCGAACAGCGGTAAAACGACGCTGTTCAACGCGCTGACGGGTTCCAATCAATTCGTCGGAAACTGGCCGGGCGTGACGGTCGAGAAAAAAGAGGGAAAGCTCAAAAAACACGGCGACGTCGTCATCATGGACCTGCCGGGGATTTACTCGCTCTCTCCCTATACCTTAGAGGAGGTCGTCGCCCGCAATTACCTCGTCACCGAGCGGCCCGACGCCATCCTGAATATCGTCGACGGGACGAATCTGGAACGCAATCTCTATCTGACCACCCAGCTGACAGAGCTGGGGATTCCGGTTGTCGTCGCCGTCAACATGATGGATGTCGTCCGGAAAAACGGCGACAAAATCAACATCGGCGAGCTTTCCCGCGAGCTGGGCTGTAAGGTCGTCGAGATTTCGGCGCTGAAAGGCACGGGGATCACAGAGGCCGCCGAGGCCGCTGTCGAGGCGGCCAAGGGCACGAAAACCGTGCCGCAGCACAGTTTTTCCGGCGTGGTGGAGCACGCGATCGCCCATATCGAGGAGGCGGCGGTACACCATCTGCCGGTTGAGCGGCAGCGCTGGTACGCCGTGAAGATTTTTGAGCGCGACGAGAAGGTTCTCGAAAGTCTCCGGCTCGATCCGTCCGTGTTCCAACACATTGAGGCCGACATTCAGGCGGCCGAGCAGGAGCTTGACGACGACGCCGAGAGCATCATCACCAATGAACGCTACGTCTACATCGCCTCGATCCTCAAAGGCTGCTATCACAAGAAAAACGCCGGAAAACTTTCGGTCTCCGACAAAATCGACCGTGTCGTCACCAACCGCTGGCTGGCGCTGCCGATCTTCGCGGTCGTGATGTTCGTCGTCTATTTTGTCTCGGTCACGACAATCGGGACGTGGGCGACCGACTGGGCCAACGACGGCGTGTTCGGCGACGGCTGGCATCTGCTCGGCATCGGCTCCCGCGCCTATGAGGACGCGGTTGAAGAATACGCCCTGCCCGCCGCCACCAAAGAGGCGTTTGAAGCCGCCGCCGAAGAGGCCGGCGCTGTGGACGAAACGCTCTCCACCGACGAATCGATCGTTTTGATCGAGGACAAAGCCAAGGCTCTGACAGCGACGGTCTGCCTCTATGACGACGAGGGCAATCAGACCGAGGAAATCCCCATAGACTTTGCCGCCTATACGGCTGCGGCGGCGCTCCAAGAGCCTGACCCCGCCGACTACGGCGTATGGGTGCCCGGCGTGCCGGTGCTGGTGGAAAAGGGTCTGGACGCGGTGAACTGCGCCGACTGGCTCAAAGGCCTGATCCTCGACGGCATCGTCGGCGGCGTCGGAGCGGTGCTCGGCTTTGTGCCGCAGATGCTGGTGCTGTTTTTGTTCCTCGCCTTCCTCGAAGCCTGCGGCTATATGGCCCGCATCGCCTTTGTGATGGACCGTATCTTCCGCAAGTTCGGCCTCTCCGGCAAGTCGTTTATCCCGATGCTGATCGGCACCGGCTGCGGCATTCCCGGCATCATGGCCTCGCGCACGATCGAAAACGAGCGGGACCGCCGCATGACCATTATGACGACGACCTTTATCCCCTGCGGAGCCAAGCTCCCGATCATCGCCCTGATCGCGGGAGCGCTGTTCGGCGGCGCCTGGTGGGTCGCGCCGAGCGCCTATTTCGTCGGCATTGCGGCGATCATCGTCTCCGGCATCATGCTGAAAAAGACGAAGCTGTTTTCCGGCGACCCGGCGCCGTTTGTCATGGAGCTTCCGGCCTATCACTGGCCGACGCCGGGCAACGTGCTCCGCTCCATGTGGGAGCGCGGCTGGTCGTTTATCAAAAAAGCCGGGACGATTATCCTGCTTTCGGCGATCGTTCTCTGGTTTTTGCAGGCTTTCGGCGTCGAGAACGGCCGCTTCGGCATGGTCGCCAACCTCGACCATTCGATTTTGGCCACCATCGGCAACGCCGTCAAATGGCTCTTCGCCCCGCTCGGCTTCGGCAACTGGCAGAGCGCGGTCGCGTCCTTTACCGGCCTGATCGCCAAGGAAAACGTCGTCTCCACCTTCGGCGTGCTGTTCGGCGGGCTCGACGAGGTGGCCGAAAACGGCTGGCAGATCTGGGAAAGCATGCGCGCGATCTTTACGCCGCTCGCGGCCTACTCCTTCCTGATCTTTAACCTCCTGTGCGCGCCGTGCTTCGCGGCCATCGGCGCGATCCGCCGCGAGATGAACTCCGCCAAATGGACGTGGTTCGCCATCGGCTATCAATGCGCGTTTGCCTATGCGGTTTCGCTGGTGGTCTATCAGCTCGGCATGCTCTTTACCGGCAACGGCAACGTTCTCGGCTCCGTCGCCGCCTTTGCGGTCGTCGCGCTCATTCTCTATCTGCTGCTGCGGCCGTACAAGAAGCCGGCGAGCCTGAAAGAAAGGGCGGAGATCAAGGCCGAGCCGAAGGAAATGGCCGGCAGCCGGTAAGACCGCCGGTAAGGCTATCCGCCTATTTTCATTCCCAACAAGGAGGAATTTACATGTTCGCATGGCTTTCGGAAAATATAGCGACGATTCTCATCGCGTTGGCGCTGGCGGCGGTCGTCGCCGTTGCCCCCTCGACAAACGCCCCCAACTCTCCTATAATAAAATCATCCCAACGAAAGGCGGTGTCCCCATGCGTTTCCTACACCTCTCCGACCTGCATCTGGGCAAGCGGGTGTGCGAGTTTTCCATGCTGGAGGAGCAGCGGTATATTCTGGAAGAGATCCTAGTTCTGCTGGATGAGACCCCTGTGGACGGCGTGCTGCTGGCCGGGGATCTTTACGACAAGCCCGTTCCCCCTGCCGAAGCGGTGCGGCTGCTGGACTGGTTTTTGACCCAACTGGCGGCGCGGAAGCTGCCGGTGTTCGCCATCAGCGGCAACCACGATTCTGCCGACCGGGTGGCCTTTGGCTCTGCCC
>ERZ772860.1492-NODE-1492-length-16022-cov-3.484437_pt1 | contig 16022 bp, 11 predicted proteins | sample MGYA00511342_ERZ772860 | MGnify/ENA primary metagenome ERZ772860 (study PRJEB29015, sample SAMEA2737665) | human gut metagenome | biome: human gut; feature: human-associated habitat; material: faeces | place: China | collected 2012 ... | reverse complement strand
TTATCGGAAATCGGCTATGACGCATATTCGCTTTCGGGCGGATATGCCGCCTGGCTTCTTGCTGTAATGCAGAAGGAGCAGGCTGACGAGGTTTCGAAGCGTGTCGAGCAGAGCCTGCAAAAGAAGTTCCGCAAAAAGATATGGGCGGCATTCACAAAGGCTGTAAAGCAGTATGAACTTGTAAAGGAAAACGACCGTATCGCCGTATGTATTTCGGGCGGTAAGGACTCTATGCTGATGGCTAAGCTGTTTCAGGAGCTTCACCGCCACAGCGATTTTCCGTTCGAGGTGAAATTTATCGTAATGGACCCCGGCTACAGCACGGCAAACAGGAATGTTATCGAGGAGAACGCACGCAAGCTGAAAATACCGATAGAGATATTCGAGTCGGACATTTTCGATTCTGTTTATAACATTGAAAAATCTCCCTGTTATCTTTGTGCGAGGATGAGGAGAGGTCACCTGTATAACTATGCAAAGAGCCTTGGTTGTAACAAGATAGCGCTCGGACATCACTATGACGATGTGATAGAAACGATACTTATGGGTATGCTGTACGGCGCTCAGATACAGAAGATGATGCCGAAGCTCCACAGCACGAACTTTGAGGGAATGGAACTTATACGTCCGCTGTACCTTGTGCGTGAGGACGATATAAAAGCGTGGAGGGACTACAACGGTCTGCACTTTATCCAGTGCGCCTGCAAATTCACGGACACCTGCACTACCTGCAACAACGAGGAGAACCGTTCAAAGCGTGTAGAGATAAAACAGCTTATTGCAAAGCTGAAGCAGACAAATCCTGAGGTTGAAAAGCATATTTTCAAGAGCGTTGAAAACGTGAATATTGATACTGTCATTGCGTGGAAAAAGGGAGGAGAAAAGCATCACTTCCTTGACAGCTATGATAAAATGATATGATATTTGCATTTTCTGTGCGGATAAGGTAAAATATAATAGCAAGCTATGCCGTCACGGTTATAAATTGTGACGGCACTTAATTTCTCAAAGGGAGGCGGATAAACTGAAAAAACACAGACTCAGGCTGAAAGAATTTATCCGCCTGTTCACGCAAAGCAAGCGTTTCAGAATAGTGCTGTACACCGCAGGCTCGCTGACGCTGAATGTCGCCTATGCCGCATACAACGGCATTCTCGGTCTGTTCTACGGCTCGATATGGTTCATGATACTGTGCGTGTATTACGGTCTGCTTGCCGTGATGCGTTATATGGCTGTATCGTATGAGAAAAAGCTGGATAAGGGCATACAGGTAGTATCGGAAGTATATGTAATGCGGTTTACGGGTATGATGTTTATTGTTATGAGCGTGGTACTTATGCTTATCGAGCTGTACAGTATGATACACAATACGGCACGGCAATATGCACGGCTTGTCATCGCAAGTATAGCTGTGTACACGGTCATAAAGCTTGCCCGTGCGATAATCAACCTTATAAAAGTGCAGCAGCACCGCTCGCCGCTTCTCAGCGCTATACGAAACATTTCTCTTGCGGACGCAGGCGTATCCGCAGTTACTCTTATCCGCTCGCTTACGGTATATGCGACGTGGCTCAGCGAAAGCGATAAGCTGATAATAATAACCTGTTCGGGCGTTATCGTCTACCTTACCACACTTGTACTGGGAGTTGCTATGCTTCTTCGGCATACGGACAAAAACCAAAGCGCAGATAAAAATGTTCCGATAACGGCAGATAACAGCGGTGACGCTTCAAAAATCGACACGGTAAAGGAAAGGCTTACCGAAAACTTTGTCAAGATAAGCGACAATGTGGTTGACAGGTACGATGCAATCTCGGACAAGGCGAACGAGAAAAACGAGATGCTGAAGGAGCATTTTGAAGAACGTGTGCGATATATTGAGGAAAAGCGGAAGAACAATGATAATAAATACTGATTTCTTTGTAAACCGTGAATTTATTTGAATTTACCTATTGATTTTTTATTTCAGATGTGTTAAAATATCTGTAGATTTCTTGAAAAAGAAGGGAGAATTTTAATATGTTTATCTCAGAAGACGTAAAATATGTCGGTGTAAACGACACCACAATCGACCTGTTTGAAGGTCAGTACAAAGTGCCTGACGGCATTTCCTACAACTCTTATGTCATTCTTGACGAAAAGACGGCGGTTATGGATACTGTCGATATAAACTTTTCGGCAATATGGCTTGAAAAGGTAAAAACGGAGCTTGGCGACAGGAAACCGGATTATCTGGTGGTTCAGCATATGGAGCCTGACCATTCGGCAAGTATTGCGGAGTTTCTGAAATTCTATCCCGATACAACTGTAGTCGGCAACGCAAAGACATTCACGATGATAAAGGGATTTTTCCCCGACCTTACCATTACAAACACGCTTACCGTAAAAGAGGGCGATACTCTGACGCTTGGCAGTCACGTTCTGACTTTCGTATTTGCTCCTATGGTGCATTGGCCGGAGGTTATGGTAACGTATGACGCAAAGGACAAGATCCTGTTCTCTGCGGACGGTTTCGGCAGGTTCGGCACACCCGACAGCGAGCAGGCGTGGGATGATGAGGCACGCAGATATTATATCGGCATTGTGGGAAAATACGGTGCGCAGGTGCAGGCGCTTCTCAAGAAGGCCGCTACGCTTGATATAGAGAAAATCTGTGCGTTACACGGTCCTGTGCTGAGCGAAAACCTCGCACATTATCTTGATCTTTACAACAAGTGGTCGTCATACGTTCCCGAAAAGGACGGCGTTATGATAGCTTACGCTTCAATCTACGGCAACACAAAGAAAGCCGCAGAGCTTTTATATGACAAGCTGAAGGCAAAGAATGTTGATGTTATTATCACAGACCTTGCAAGATGCGATATGTCCAAGGCAATCTCGGACGCATTTGCTTACGGCAAGCTGGTGCTTGCAACGCCTACCTATAATGCGGATGTGTTCCCGTTTATGAGAACGTTCATAGAGGGTCTTACCGAGAGAAACTATCAGAAGAGGACTGTTGCGTTTATCGAAAACGGTGCATGGGCACCTATGGCGGCTAAGGTCATGACAGGTATGTTTGAAAAGTCGAAGGAGCTTAATATCCTTGACAAGACGGTCAAGATTACCTGTGCGCTGAATGATGCAAGCGTGGCACAGATTGATGAGCTGGCGGAAGAGTTGGCATAAATAAATCGAATACTGAAAATCGCTCCCGGCTGATGTGGTCGGGAGCGGTTTTATGTTCTGTTTAATTCTCTTACTCTCTGTTTTTCAGCACCTCGGCGGGTGTTATCCTGTTCAGCTTTCTTACAAGAAGCGTGCTTGTGAGAAGATATATCAGCATAATTGCAATAAACAGTGCGGTATATAAATACCACGCAAAATTGAGGTTTATTCCGCAGGCAACGTTAGGGATAAACGAAGGATATATTCTGTCCATAACAAGCTTTGACAACGGTAAGCAGATTATTGCCGATATTGCTATAGTGATTGCATTACCGTCAAGGTACAGCTTCTTTACGTCTTTTTTGCTGTAGCCGAAGGTTTTCAGCAGTGAGATGCCGAACGAACTTCTGTCTATCATCACGCCCATCATAAGATACATTACCACTACAAAGATTACAGCCGATGTGCCGACAAGCGTTATAACCATTCCGCTCATAAGCTCGCTGAATATCTTTGACGAGCGTTCAATATCAGACTTTGTTGTTACCGAGTAAATTCTGCCCTCATCTATGTCAAGTGCTTTGTCGGACAGCACCATATTGTAGTAATCATCGTCCTGTCTGAAAAGCTCTCTCATACTGTCAATATCCATAAATACGGCAAGTCCTGCGGAATAATCGCTTATACTGCCGACTGTGAAAGCATAGTCGGTGCCTGCCGCCTCATCGGTAAGTATGAGCTTGTCGCCTTCGGCTACTCCGTATCTCTGGGCTACCGATAACGACGCTGTGACAATGCTTTTTCCCTTTTTCACATCAACGTTATAATACGGATTATCGCTGTCTATGCCTATTACCGTAATGTCAAGCGTGTAGCCGTCCTTTTCCTTTGCAAGCGATTCGACATAACACGCTTCGCCGCCATCGGGAACTTCGGAGGTCGGATATTTAAGCGTATACATATACTCGTATGTTGCGCCTGCAAGCATATCTGTTGTTACGTTATTACACATTGAATAGCAGTCAAGTCCGAGCATAAGAATGAGCATTGAAACGAACATACAAGCCGCAACCGTGATATTCGCTCTCATCTCACGCAGAAGCTGACGTATTCTGAACTTTCTTACAAAGCCGCCGCTCTTTATCTCCATACGGCTGATATTCCTTACGTTCTGCTCGTTTCTCATAAGCGACAGCGCCGGTGCGGAAAGACGTCTGTTGATAACAAGCGCATTCACTATTGCCGCTATCACGGGAGGAATAACCACGGCATATATCACAAGGTAAAGCGGTATAACCGTCTGAAAATCGGGCAGTGAAAAATATAAGTAGCTGTCCGCAAGCTGTGACTGTATCGACATAGGGGAAAAGCCTATTGCCGAGCCGAGAACGCCGCCGATGAACGCTATTATCGTGGGGAGCATTATGTAGTGCCTTATAAGTGCGCCTTTACTTACGCCGAGAGCGTACAATGCACCTATTACACTGCTCTCCCTGTTTATCTGATGAACAACGAATACGGATATTACATAGGCAAACAGCGCCATAAGTATTACGCACGCCGCAAGTCCGCCGTACTTATTCATTACGACATCGCCTGCCGCACCTGCGATACGGACGTTATCCGCTCTTTTCACAAACGATGTGAGGTTGGTCAGATCAAGGTCGAAAGCCGCATCGAGCAGTTTTCCGATATTGCTCTTAAGTTCGTGCATACCGTCTGCAAGTTCGCCTGCACCGTCTTTTGCGTCTTTTGCTCCGTCTGCAAGCTCTTTAGCACCGTCCTTTGCGTTCTTTGCGCCATCGGCAAGCTCCTTTGCTCCGTTTACCGCATCGGTTACGCCTGTCGATAACTGCTCTGCTCCTCTATTTGCACTGCTTATGCCGGATACAAGCTCAGACGAGCCGCTTTTAGCACTTTTAAGTCCTGAGGCAAGGCTGTCCGCACCGCTTACAAGAGCGTTCATTGTGGGAGGGATAAGCCCTGCGGAATCTACTCCTGCTATTGCACTGTTCAGTGAGGCAGCGCCGCTTGACAATTCGCCAAGACCCTTGTCAAGAGCCGATGCGCCGTCATATATGCTTGTCATACCGGTGTGAAGCTGTACTGTGCCGTCTGATAAGCTCTTAAGACCGTCATACAGCTTATCTGCTCCGTCGGATAAATCATTCATACCGCCGTAAAGCGTGTCGGCTCCGTCCGACAGATCTTTAAGACCGTTATGCAGTTTGTCCGCACCTTCGGCTAAATCATTGATGCCGTTTTCGATTTCGGTACGCTTTTCAAGCACCTCGTTTACCGTTTCAAGATAATACTTGTCGGTAACCTTCGTATAGTCAAAATCAAAATCCTCTATAAGCTCTTTCAGCTCATCATCGGTCATATCATTTCCGAGAAGATAGCCGTATGTGAAGGTCTGCGCCGATTTTGAGCTGTCCGATACTCTTTCGTACTCGCTGTCGGTAACAAAGATAATACCGAAATTTTTGCTTGATACAGCCATATCGGACATATTCTGATACGGTGCGTCATAGTCGGGAGATGCGCCTATGCCGCATACGGTATACTCTGTACCGCCGACTGTCAGCTTACTGCCGACATCAAGGCTGTGTTCTTCCGCATATCTGCGTTCGACTACTGCTTCGTTGTCTTTAGACGGATATTCGCCGCTTATAAGCTCGACAAGGTCGATATTTCTGCGGTTCTTCATCACTCTGAGAGTTGAACCGTCCTCAGCCTTTATATCAAGGCTGTACATACGTTCAAGGATAACGCCCTTATCGGTAATATCCTTTTCCCGCTCGTCTGTCAGAGGCAAGAACGTTGTGAACTGTCCGTCCTCAACGTAATTTGCGGCATTATGCTCGTCTGTTCTGATAATAATTGTTTCCGAGCTTGCCACCATTGCTGTCACCAGATACATACAAAGCACTATCAGAAGCAGCAGTGCGATGTACTTAGGGAGATTAGACTTAAACTCCCTCGGTATTCTTTTTGAAAGCACCTTGTTCATATTACAGATCCTCCAGCTCGGCGGCAGGTATAAGCGTTTCGTTGTAATAATCCTTTTTGATAAGTCCGTCCTTGAGGATTATCACCTTGTGTACCATATTCTTTATAGCATTGTTATGCGTTACTATCAGCATAGTAGTGCCGTATTTCCTGTTTACCTGTTCGAGAAGCACAAGTATATCTCTCGAAGTTTTCGAATCAAGCGCACCCGTTGGCTCGTCGCACAGCAGGAGCTTCGGGTTCTTTATCAGTGCTCTTGCTATGGCGCATCTCTGCTGCTGACCGCCGGAAAGCTGTGAGGGGAACTTTTTTCTATGCTCTGTAAGTCCGAGCGTATCGAGAAGCTCGTTCATATCAAGCGGCTTATCGGTAAGGTACTCGCATACCTGAATATTTTCCTCGACAGTAAGATTAGGCACGAGGTTGTAGAACTGGAATACGAAGCCGATGTCGGTGCGGCGGTATGCGGTGAGTTGTTTGGGTGTGTAGTTGGAGATGTCTTTGCCGTCGATGATTACTTGTCCTGAGGTGTTGGCGTCCATGCCTCCTAGGATGTTGAGCACTGTTGATTTGCCTGCGCCGGATGCGCCGAGGATGATGGCGAGTTCGCCTTGTTCGATGGTGAAGGAGACGTTGTCGTTGGCGGTGATGGTGGTGGATCCCATGTGGTAGAGCTTGGTGCTGTTTTTCATTTCGATGTATGCCATGTTCCGCTCCGTTTTCTTGTTTGGCGTCCATGCCGTTTTTGTTTGTTGTTTTTAATATACGACTAAAGTGGTGTTTGTGGTTCCACGCCGAGGGAAAGGATTTTCCATGGATGTCTCCGATGATGCCGACCGTTTGCAGACGTTGTTGTATAGTTCCTATTCCGCCGATGTTGTCCGGCAGTTGGAGCGTCCTTTGTTGGATGATGGTGTGCCGTTGATGCGTATGGCTGCTTCTGCGGTGGCTCGTGTGACGTTGTCGTTGCTTGATGATGAGGATTTGGATGTTGAGGATGCGCGGGTCACGGTGTTGGCTGGCGCTGGGGACAATGGTGGCGATGGCTTGTATGCGGGGGCTGAGTTGGCGCGTGAGGGTGCGCAGGTTACCGCGGTTGCTGTTGGCCGTTCGTTGCATGAGGATCCGTTTAGGGCGTTTGTTCGTGCGGGTGGGCGTGTGTTGGTGTTGGATCCGGCGGCTGATATTTCTGGGTGCACGTCTGGTTTTTCCGCGGGTGAGGCTGGTGAGCGGCTGCAGGCTGCGGTCGAGTGTGCGCGGGGTGCGCATGTGGTGCTTGATGCTATGACGGGGATTGGCGTGGTCGGCGCGTTGCGTGGTGTCGCTGGCACGTTGGCTTCGTCTTTGGGTATGGATGGCGTGTTGCCGGACAAGCCTGCGTTGCCGAACAATGACCCTTCCGCTGATTTGCCGTTGGTGGTGGCCGTCGATGCGCCGTCGGGTGTGGGTGTTGATGATGGTTCGTTGCCGGGGCCGTATATTCCTGCGGATGTGACGGTGACGTTCGGTGCGATGAAGCCGTGTGCGATGGTGCCGCCGGCTTCGTATGCTTGCGGACGGATCACGTTGGTCGATTTCGGTTTCGATGTCGATGATGCTGTTCCGTTTGCCGAGATGACGGATGGCGATTTTGTGGCGGATTCGGTTCGTCTTCCGTCTCTTGCGGATGGCAAGTATTCGCGTGGAGTGGTTGGTTTGGTGACTGGTTCGGCGCGGTATCCGGGTGCTGCCGTGTTGTCGGCGAGGGCCGCGGCGTGCGCGAATGTGGGCATGGTGCGTTATCTGGGGCCACAGCGTGCGCAGGATATGATATTGTCCGTGTTGCCGGAGGCTGTGTTGGGCAAGGGCCGGGTGCAGTCGTGGGTGGTTGGATCCGGCGTGCCCGCCGAGGGTGACGTTGCTTCCGGTGATGACATGCAACGTGCGACCATTGCCGCGCTGCTGGATCATTACGCGTTGGAGGATGGCGATGGCTCGCGGAACGAGCGGGCGGAGGGCATGCCTCCCATTGTGGTTGATGCCGGCGCGTTGGATTTGCTGCCGTGCCATGTTGTGCCGCAGGTCGTTATCACTCCGCATGCCGGCGAATTGGCCGCATTGCTGAATCGGTTGGATGCCGATATGGCTGATGTTGTTTCCAGGCAGTGGGTGGAGGCCCGGCCATTGCGGGCGGCGTTGCGCGCGCATGAGCTTACGGGGGCCACGGTGCTGCTTAAGGGCGCGGTCACCATTGTGGTTGGAGCTGATGGAGATGGGAACACGCGGATCATCCTGTCCGGGCGCGCGCCTGCCTGGATGGCCACCGCCGGTTCGGGCGATGTGTTGGCCGGCGTGTTGGGCGCGTTGCTGGCGCAGCAGGACGACATGCTGTCCGACGATCCGGCTTTGGTTCCGGAGGTCGCCGCGGCCGCCGCGTATATGCATGGGCTTGCCGGCGCGATGGCCAGCGGGTCGGAGCAGCGCGGATGGCATCGTCCGCATCTGTATGGGCATGCGGGCAAGACTCCGGCGAGCGCGATCGGGCATCCGATTGTTGCCGGTGATGTCGTCGCGGCTGTTCCCCGGGCTTTTGGCGAGCTGCTCCGCTGACCGTTTCGTGGAGGGTCATTCCACTGATTTCAATGCTTCGAGCATGTCCACCGTTTCGAGCTGGCGGTATACGATCCAGCCGAGCACGGCTAGTACCACGGCCACGACGATGGCCGGGGCCGCCAATGCGATCCAGCTGATGGCGGGGTCGAACATGACTTCGTCGGGTGGCACTTCGGTGATGATGTATCGGTGCAGCCATTCTCCGAAGCCGTATCCGGCGAGTATGCCCAGCAGTGACAGCAGGATCGTTTCGCGGTAGATGTACATCGTGGTCTCGCTGGTGTGGAAGCCGAGCACTTTGATCGTGGATAGCTCGCGTATGCGTTCCGACACGTTGAGGTTGGTCAGGTCGTAGAGGATCACCACGGCCATCAGCACGGCCACGAGAATCAGCACTTCCATGATCTGGTTGAGCGATCCCACGATTGTGGACACCATGTTCTTCTGCGTCGTGTTCTGCACGACGCCGCGCACGGCGGCCAGTTTCATGAATTTGGCGCCTTGGCGTTCCGTGTTGGCGTTGCTGTGGTCTTTCAGTCCGACCATGTATGCGTTTGTGCTGTACTGGTCGCCGAACACGTGTTCGTAGCATTGCGCGTTCATGAATATGAAATGGCCGATGTACATTTCGCTGATGCCGGCGACTTTGATGGTGCGTTGCGCGCCGTTTTCGTCGTTTACCGTGAAGGTGTCGCCGACCGAGACGTTGAGCATTTCGGCGAGCCGTTCGGAGATTACCGCGCCATTGTTGACCAGTATCTGTGGTTGGTGTGTTTTGCGGTCGCGTAATGTCAGGTATTCGTTGAAGTTGTATGCGTCGTCGGTGGACAGCAGGGTGATCGACTGCTTATCGTTCTCCTTGCCTGCGGTTTTCGACAGTTCCTCGTAGCGCACCGCTGTCGAGGATTGGACGGTTTTGCCCTTCAGCGTCGTGGCGATTTCCTCGCGTTGCGAGCTGTTGGTGTCGGATTCCTCGGCGACGATCAGGTCGTAGTGGATGAGTTCCTCGAACTGTCGGTTTCCTATCTGTCCGATCGAGGATTGGACGGCGAGGCCGGCCGTCAGCAGGGATACCGCTCCGCATACGCCGAAGATCGTCATGAACATGCGTGTTTTGTATCGGAAGATGTTACGGGCGGTCACTTTGTGTGTGAAATTCAGACGGTTCCATAGTGGTGGGAAATGTTCCAAAAGAATTTTCGAGCCTTTGGCCGGCGGCTTGGGCAGCAGTAGGCTCGCCGGTTTTTCGCGCAGTTCCTTGGACGCGGCCAGCCATGCCGGCACGACGGCGCTTATCCATGCAAGTGCGAATGCGGCCATGGTGATCCAGGGGTGGAATTTGAGCATGATGTCCGGCATGGTGAATCCCGCGCTGTATGCGTGGGCGACGATAAGCGGCAGCAGCGTGTGGCCGGCGAGCACGCCGATGCATGTGCCCAGGGTGGATGCGGCGAATCCGTATACGATGAATTTGAGCATCACATCCGCGTTGCCGTAGCCGAGCGCCTTCAACGTTCCGGAATTGGTGCGTTCCTCGTCCACCATGCGTCCCATGGTGCTGAAGGTGACGAGCGCCGCGACGAAGTAGAGGAAGATCGGGAAGATGTCCGCCAGTTTCGCCACGATGCCTTCGATGACCATGTACACGCAGTAGCCTTGCGAGGTCAGGCCTTCGCGGCGGCCGCTGACGGAATAGGCCGGGACGGTGAGATTGTCGATCTTCTCCTCGGCGAGGGTTATCTGCCGTTCGGCTTCGGGCTTCTGCGCGTTGAATTCGGCGAGTTTGCTCTGGTATTCCGTTTCGGCCTTGTCGATGTCCCTCTGGCCTTGGATAAGCTGCGTGACGCCGTCTGCGACTTGCTTGCCGGCCTGCGACACCGCTTTGCCGAGCTCGTTTTGTTTTTCGGCTATCTGTTTGGATGCCTGTGCGAGATTGTCCGCATTGCTCCGATACGCCTGCGAGCCTTGGTCGAGCCGCGCTACGGCGTTCTGGTATTGTTGCAGTCCCGCATTGTAGGCGTTCAGCTGTCTGTTGTATTCGGCGCAGGCTTCGTTGTACTGGTTGATCGCCATGTCGTATTTGCCGCGTATTTGTTCGTAGAGTTTGCCGGTGATACCGGTCTGTTCCCATTTGCCGAGCGTCGCGCCGACTTTGTCGAGCACGGTTTTGCTTGTTTCGAGTTGTCCTCGCGCCGCGTCCAGCTGCGTTTTGCCGTTCGCCAGCCGGTTCCATGAATCGGAGAGCTGGTTCTGTCCTTGAGCCAGTTGCGTCTGTGCCGCCTGCAGTTGCGTCTGTCCGGAGGCGACCGACGCGTTGGCCGAGGCCAGTTGCGCTTGCGCCGTGGCCAGCTGGGCCGCGGCCGCCGACCCTTCCTCCACTGCCTCGGCGCTGCCTTCGCTCAACTGGTCCTTGGCGTTGTCGATCTGCTGTTTGGCATCGTCCAGCTGCCGTTGCGCGTCGGCAAGCTGCTGTTTGGATGTTTTGACTTTGTCCTTAGCCTCGTCGATTTTCTTGCGCTGTTGGCTGCGTATCGTCGCTTCGCGGGCTTTTGGCTGGTTCGCGAGCAACGTCACGAGCTGATCCTTATGCTTCTGCACGGCATCGCGGTATTCGGCGCTCCAGTAGTCCAATCCCTCGGTGTCTTCGTAGGTCGCCCGGGCGATCATCTTCACGTCGGAATCGAACTCTCCCGGAACGGCCACGGCATAGCCTTTGAGCTCGCCGCCGCCGGCCGTGGATTGTCCCATGTTGAGGCAGGACAGAGTCTCGCTGGCCCGGACGAAACCGACGACGGTGAATTTGTGGTGGCGTAGCACGGTGCCGCCTGCGATGTCCGTTTTCTCGGCGACGTTCAAGGTGCTGCCGACGGCGAATCTGTCGCGTTCTTTCATGTCCAACGCGATTTCGCCGGTCCGCTTCGGCAGTCGTCCTCCGTCACGTCATAGGTGGAGACGGCATCGGGTTTGGAATAGATGCGCATGCTCCTGTCGGTGCCGGAGATGACCACGTCCTTGAAGTACCCGTATTCGACTTCCTTGATGCCGTCGGCCTTGCCGATGATCCTCTCGTCGTCTTTGGAGATGCCGTAGTTGGAGACCACGGTGATGTCGGCGAGGTTGTTACGCCCGTAGAAGCCGGCGGCGGTCGCCTGCATGTCCGGCCCGGTGACCTTCAGTCCCACCAGCGCGAATGAGCCAAGCGCCATGAGGCATACGATGGACACGACCCGGCCTTTCGACTTGGACAGTGTTTGCCGGATGTCCTTCCACAGCATGCGTTTCACCATTCCAGCTCCTCGATGTCCATCGGATGCTCGTTGGTTTCGATTGATTTGGCGCGGGCGTCGTGCATACGGATCACCCTGTCCGCGATGGGGGCGATCGCGGAGTTGTGCGTCACGATCACCACCGTCGCCCCGCGTTTGCGGCTCATGTCCTGCAGGATGCGGAGCACCTGCTTGCCGGTATGGTAGTCGAGCGCGCCGGTCGGTTCGTCGCATAGCAGGATCTTCGGGTTCTTCGCCACGGCTCTCGCGATGGCCACGCGCTGCTGCTCGCCGCCGGAAAGCTGCGCGGGGAAATTGTCGACGCGGTCGCCAAGTCCCACATCGACCAGCGTCTGCACTGGATCGGCCGCGTTCTTGACGAGTTCGGAGGCGAGTTCCACGTTCTCCTTGGCGGTGAGGTTGGCCACCAGATTGTAGAACTGGAATACGAATCCGATGTTGTTGCGCCGGTAATCGGTCAGTTGCTTCGCGTCGAAGTCCGAGATGTCGACGCCGTCGATGATGACCTTGCCTTCGGAATTCGTGTCCATGCCGCCCAGGATGTTGAGCACCGTCGATTTGCCGGCTCCGGATGATCCCAGAATGATCGCAAGCTCGCCGCGTTCGATGCCGAAACTCACATCGTTGTTGGCGGTGATTGTGATGTCGCCCATATGGTAGCGCTTGAAGCTGTGCACCATTTCGATATATGCCATCGTCGGCCCCTTCCTAATGCTTTCCACTAGGACACCCGTCTATTCAGACAACATGTTGATTTAATTTCGGATTGATTGTATGTTCGAAATGGTCGGCATGACAATCATCACAATCGCCGAAAACGTCTAGATTAGCCTTTTTCAAAACCCAAGCGAGCCTTTCCGCCCCAATGACTTTCAGGAAACGCCGCACGCGAAGACGAAAACGTCCTTCACGAACATGGGTACGGTACACTGGCGGAAGACAGACGCACGCTACAAGAAGGGTTTCCCGATGACCGTTGCAGTTCCGACCATCACCGACGTCGTTTTCGATTTCTGCGGAGTGTTGCTGGATTGGCGGACACGGGCATGCCTTGAAGGCAGATTCGACGACGCGACCGTCGACCGCATCTGCGCCGACGACGACCCCTGCGGCTTCTTCGGATACGAGGACCGTATGGACGCCGGGGAGGACTTCGATTCGATATGGCCCGATGTGGTGGCCGAGCAGGGAGAACGCGTCGCCGGGATCTTCCGTTATTACATCGCGCATTACGACGACGCGCTGCCACGCATGCTGCCCGGCATGGAGCGGCTGCTGCGCGATCTGAAGGCGGCCGGCTATGGCGTGTGGGGATTGACGAATTGGTCCCATGAGACGTTCCATTTCGCATTCGAGAAGTTCCCGCAGCTTGCCGAACTGCTGCAGGGCACCGTCGTCTCCGGCGTGGAGAAGATGCACAAGCCGAACGCCGACATCTACGAACTGGCGATGAGCCGTTTCGGCCTAAGCCCCGAGAGCAGCGTGTTCCTCGACGACACCGCGAAGAACGTCGCCGGGGCGCGGTCGGCCGGCATGCACGCCTTCCGTTTCGTCGACGCCGACCAGGCGCGCAGGGACCTGGAATCCTTGGGCGTGCGCGTGTGAGCGCGGCGGACGTGCGCCTGCGTCCCGCGGAACGGGCCTCGGCCATGCGCCCATATCATCGTCCGCTGTAGGCCGCACATCCACCGACCGCGTGTCCACTATGCAAAACGAAGCGCTATAAATCGTCGTTTCGTAAAGCGACGCTGGTATAAATGGGCGTTATGACCCTCCTTCAGCTGAAATACATCGTCAAAATAGTGGAATGCGGCTCCATGAACGAGGCCTCGCACGAGCTGTACGTATCCCAGCCCGCGTTGAGCTCCTCGGTGAAGGAGCTTGAGAACGAGCTCGGCATCGAGATCTTCACCCGTTCCTCCCAAGGCATCGCGTTGACCGTGGACGGCGCGGAATTCCTCACCTACGCGCGTCAGGTCCTCGATCAGGCGTCGCTGCTGGAGGAACGGTACAAGAACGCGAAACCCCGCAAACAGCTGTGCTCCGTGTCCACGCAGCATTACATGTTCGCCGTGGAGGCGTTCGTGGAGATGATCGAGTCCACCAAGTCCGACGAATACGAGTTCACCATCCGCGAGACCCGCACGAAGGACATCATCAACCAGGTGGCGAACATGCTTTCGGAGATCGGCATCATCTACCTGTCCGACTTCAACAAGGACGTGATCGGCAAGCTGCTGCGCGAGAAGCATCTCGAGTTCCATCCGCTGTTCCGCGCGCCGTTGCACGTGTTCATCTCGCGCGACAATCCGCTGGCCGGCAAGAAGAAGGTCACCATGGACGATCTGAAGCCGTTCCCGTTCATCCAATACGAGCAGGGCGAGGAAGGCAGCTTCTTCTTCGCGGAGGAGGCCGTCTGGCCGGAGTACTCCCCCAAGCAGATCAACGTGACCGACCGCGCCACGATTCTGAACTTCATCATCGGCCTGAACGGCTACACGGTGTGCACCGGCATCGACAACGGCGATCTCAACAACGAGAAGATCGTCACCGTGCCGCTCGACACCGATGAGACGATGCTTGTCGGATGGATCACCAATGAGCGCGCGAAGCTGTCCAAGGCCGCCGAAACGTACTTGGAGAAGCTCAAGTCGGTGGTCGCCAGCCACGGCTACACGCTCATCGACTGACCCCGGAACAGAGGAACCACAACGAAAAGGCACTGTACTGCCCGAAAGCAGCACAGTGCCTTTCTGTCATATCCGAGATTATAACAGCCGATGAGCGCGGTTCAGCGCGAACGCCGCAGTCAGGCGCCGTACTGTTCCAGGTACGCGTCGGCGGCGGCCTTGATCTCCGGTGTGACGTACGGGGTGCCGTCGGCGTTCTGGATGTGCTGGCCGGCTTCGAAGATCTCCTTCACGTTGGCGATGGCGAACACCGGGAAGCCGAATTCGGCTTCGACGGCCTTCACCGCGGACGTGTCGGAATCCTTGGTCTTCTCCATGCGGTCCACGCTCAGTACCAGGCCGATGACCTCGACGTTCGCCTCGGCCTTGAGCTTCGGGATGACCTCGCGCACAGCGGTGCCGGCGGTCATCACGTCGTCGACGAGCAGGACCTTCATGCCGTCCGCAAGCTGCGTGCCGACCATCATGCCGCCGTCGCCATGGTCCTTCTTCTCCTTGCGGTCGAAGGTGTAGCCGACCTCCATGCCATGGGCGGACGTCAGCGCGATGGCGGTGGACACGCCCAGCGGGATGCCCTTGTAGGCAGGGCCGAACACGGTGTCGATGTCCTTGGGCAGGTTGCCCGCCTCGATCTCCTCGACAATCTTCTCGGCGTAGAACGCGCCGAGACGGGCGATCTTGCGTCCGTCGTTGAATGCGCCGGCGTTGATGAAGTACGGCGACTTGCGGCCGGACTTCAATGTGAACTCGCCGAATTTCAACGCCTGCGATTCCAGCAGGAACTCGGTGAAACGATGGTCAAGCGATGCGGTCATCTGCTTGTTCTCCTTACATTGATCGATTACGAAATTTCAGCGCCAGGTCTCGCCTTTGGCGAGCTTGTCGGCGAGTTCGGGACGTTCGTCGAGCAGATCGTCGAGTTCGCGGGCCACGCGCAGCGGCGCGGTCGGCTCGAACAATGCGGCCGCGCCGACTTCGACGGCGTTGGCGCCGGCATACAGGTATTCGAGCGCGGTCTCGCCGGAGTCGATGCCTCCGATGCCGATGATCGGTATTTCTGGCAATGCGGCGCGCACGCGCCATACCGCGGCCAGTCCGACCGGCAGGACGGCCGGGCCGGACACGCCGCCGGTGACGTGCGTGATGACCGGCTCGCCGGTGCGGATGTTGATGCGCATGCCGAGCAGCGTGTTGATCAGGCTCAATGCGTCGGCTCCGCTTTCCACCGCGGCTCGTGCCGGCACGGTGATGTCGGTGACGTTCGGGGTGAGTTTGACGATCATCTTCTTGTCGG
>ERZ772860.1483-NODE-1483-length-16097-cov-11.527054_pt1 | contig 16097 bp, 18 predicted proteins | sample MGYA00511342_ERZ772860 | MGnify/ENA primary metagenome ERZ772860 (study PRJEB29015, sample SAMEA2737665) | human gut metagenome | biome: human gut; feature: human-associated habitat; material: faeces | place: China | collected 2012 ... | reverse complement strand
CTCCCTGTTTTACGAGAAAAAGACCACCTTGCGGTGACCTTTTTCGACAGGCTGACAGTTCATGCAAATGAACTGTTTTTTATATCATTCTTATTCCCATTGATAAAAGGATAAGCCCGAGGCTTACGATGAGAACAGTGCTGACCTTGAGAATATATTTGTTGTACTTTGCGGGCACAAGCGCGCCGAATGCGCCGAATGCAAGCATGAATACGCAGGTTCCAAGTCCAAATGCGAACATACTCTCGGCACCCTTTGCGGCAGAGCCTGAGGCTGCGGCAAAAAGCCACATGCTTGCCAGTGCACCGCAGGGCATGAGACCCGTCAGCAATCCGATGACAAGAGGCCGCCCGCCTTTGAATCTGCACGGCTTTGTGAGCTCGGGGCTTATCTGCCTGAGAAACGGAACGCCCCACATCATAAGTCCTATAATCACGACCAGACCGCCGCAGATCGTAAAGAGCATGCTCTTAAACTGTGCATCGTATGTGATAACCGTGCCGAGCGCGCCGAACATGGCGCCCAAAGCCGTGTAGCTGAGCAGCCTGCCGGCGTTGTAGGCAACTGCGTTTTTCTGCGTGAGCATAATGCCTCCGCACATGCCGATGCAGTGTACACCCGACAACAGCCCAATGACAAACAAAACGCCGAAACCGGCACCGGATTCCGCCTGCGGCACATTGACAAGCCCCGTGAGCCATGGCAGGGCAAAATACAAAACAATAACGCTCGCAGCGCCGATCATGTCGGATATAAGTCCGCTTTTGCCGCTGCCGACGGGGTATCCGATATCCGAAAGCGCGGCTTTTATCTCGCCTGGCGTTATAATATCCGGGTCGTACTGCGCCGTGACGCTGCTTTTGCGGTAGCTTGCCCTGCACGTCAAAATGCCGCGCCTGTGCGTTATTTTCCGCGCGATCTCATCCTCGCATTGCGGACATATCATGCCGTCAACTTTTTCGGAGAAAATTTCACTTTTCAAGATTTTTCAACCTCAATGAATTCAGCAGCACACCGTTTGAACTAAGCGACATTGCCGCCGCGGCTATTGACGGGTTCACAATACCGGCAGCGGCTATCGGGATGCATATAATATTGTATATGACCGCCCAAACGAGGTTCTGCCGGATTATCTTCATGGTGCCCTTTGAAAGTCGGAATATCAGCGGCACCGCGCAGATGCTGCCGCCGGCTATCATGACGTCGGCGGAGTCTATTGCTATATCGGTTCCGCTTCCGACGGCAATGCCGATATCGGCGCAGACAAGAGCGGGGGAGTCGTTGATCCCGTCGCCGACCATGGCAACGTGCCGCCCCTCGGCCTGAAGCTTTTTGACCGCATCGGCCTTGTCCGAGGGCTTGACCTCCCAGATAACGTTTTCAATGCCAAGAAGCCCGGCAACGCGCTTGGCCTTTACTTCCTTGTCGCCGCTTATCATCCAAACGTCGATACCGGCGGCTTTGAGCTTTTCTACCGCGTCCTTTGCGTCGGGACGAATGATCTCGCCGTCATCGGCCATGCCGCAGGTCAGGGTGCCGGTTTTGTCGAAAATAACGGTGTCGGTCTTGTATGCTCGCTCAAGCTGCTCGCCGCCACGGAAAAGAATGCCCATTTCCGCCGCACGTCCGGAGCCTGTCATGATCGCCGTAGGCGTAGCAAGCCCGAGCGCGCACGGGCAGGCAATGACAAGAGTGGCGCACACGCAGTTTACCGCCTGCGCCAGGTTGCCCTTATCCGCAAAGAAGTACCAGCGGCAGAACACCGCCGCGGCGATGAGCACGACGACGGGGACAAACACGGTGGCGATCTTATCGGCAAGCCTTGCGATCGGCGCTTTTTCGCTCTGCGCATTGCTTACGATGTCGATTATCTGCTGAAGCATTGTCGTTTTCCCTATGCTGCCGCACGAGAGCCGCACCTGCCCGGCGCGGCACAGCGTTCCGCAATACAGCGTATCGCCCAGCTGCTTTCTTATCGGCTCGCTTTCGCCGGTCAGCATGGATTCGTCGGCAAGGCACTCGCCGTTGGAGATAACGCCGTCTATCGGAATGTGGTCGCCTGAGGGTATAACGATGCTGTCCGAGGGCAGGATATCGTTCAGGCCGACCTCGAGCTCGGCACCGCCGCGGAGTATGTGCGCCGTTTCGGGCTGGAGGTTTATGAGCCTGCGTATGGCGGCCGAGGCCTCGTAGCGCGAGGTCGTCTCCATGTATTTTCCGAACAGGATCAGCGACAGCAGCACACACTCGGAAAGAAAATACAGCTTCGTGTTGTGGTACACCGTGAATGTTATGTACGCAGAGTAGGCGTATATTATGGTCGTTGACAGCGCAACGAGAAAGTCCATGCCGAGGATCTTTTGCCTCAGCGCCCTGTAAGCGCCTTTGTAGAAATACATTCCCGGCCAGAACTGAACGACCGTGGCCAGCAAAAACTGAATAAGCGGCCGCAGACTCCACATAAGCGGCATGGTGAAAAGGACGCTTATGCAAAGCGTCCTTAAAAGCGCCAGCCTGCCGTGTGCCTCGCTCTCCTCGTCGCCGCAGGCAGGGCAGGATACATACAGACCGTTATTTTGCCGCATTTTTAAGCTTCCTGTACTCTTTGAAGCATATTGCCGAGCAGGGCAGGCAGAACATGGGGATGTGGAACAAAAGCACCCAGCTGAGCCAATCAACGCCCTGATAGAACACGCCGTCATAGGTGACGCCCTTTATAAGATCAAAATAGGAAAAATTCCATACGCCCCAGTTGCCGGTGAACGAGCCGCACAGGTGAAGTATGAGAAACGACGCCGTAGTGAAAACTCCGGCGACTGCGCCGACAAGCGTTGCCGAGACTCTTGCGCTTCTTGCAAGAAACAGCGTGACCACCGGCAGCACATACACCGTCAGATTCAGCGCCCAAAGCGACAGGGGGATGGTGTAGCCCCAGTTATAAGCCTGGCGGATGTGATCTCCGTCGTGTATTAGTATCGCGATGAGCATGATAACGGTGCAGATCGTAAGCGTTTTTATGACCTTTTTGTCAAGCTTTGTGTCAAGCAGCTTGACGGCCTTTGCCTCTTTTTCTGACATGTCTGTTCTCCTCCTAAATCGTGCTAATTTAAATTGACCATTTGGTAAATTTAAATTAGCACGATCGCGAGGGAATGTCAACAGTTTTATTGACCGAATGGTAAATTTCTTCTGATTATGTATCCTCTCTATGCAAGGGCATTTTAATTTCTGTTTAACAAAGAACTGATAGCTAAAAAGAAAAACTCCGAACGTAATCGTTCGGAGCTTTTTTGGAGGCGTCACCCGGATTTGAACCGGGGAATCGCGGATTTGCAGTCCGCTGCCTTACCACTTGGCTATGACGCCATATTAGTTTGCAGGCTTTTTAATGCAGCCTGCAAACATTTTTTGGAGCGGGCAACGAGACTCGAACTCGCTACCTCCACCTTGGCAAGGTGGCGCTCTACCGGATGAGCTATGCCCGCAAATGGTGCCTCCGGTCGGAGTTGAACCAACGACACGCGGATTTTCAGTCCGCTGCTCTACCTACTGAGCTACAGAGGCGTATGCTGATAAAATGGTGGGAACAACTGGACTCGAACCAGTGACCCCCTGCTTGTAAGGCAGGTGCTCTAACCAGCTGAGCTATGCTCCCTCATCAGCGGCTTGTTTATTATACTAAAGCTGACCCGAATTGTCAACAACAATTTTGAGTTTTTTAATCACTTTTTGCCTGCTTAAGAAGATCGGAAATGTCGTCGGGAGTAAAAGTGTACACCGTATCGCAGAACTGGCAGCTGACATCAACGTCCTTGCCTTCACTGACCATGCTCTCAAGCTCATCCTTGCCTATGCCGAGGATAGCGCTTGCAACGCGCTCACGGCTGCATTTGCAGCGATAGCTTATCTCATCCTCGCCGACTATGTGATGCTCAAGCCCTTTGAGCACCTGCTCGAACACCGCTTCAAGCCCATCCTCGGCGAGTATGGTCGTCAGAGCGTCCATCATGGTTATGTTCTCTTCCAGCTTGTCTATAAGCTCATCCGGAGCGCCGGGCATGAGCTGCACTATGAAGCCTCCGGCCGATTTGATGCTAAGATCGGTGTCGACCAGAACTCCAAGCCCGCAGGCGGCCGGTATCTGCTCGCTTTCGAGCATGTATGCCGTCAGATCCTCGGCTATCTCACCGGAAACGAGCTGCGTTGAGCCTATATACGGCTCCTTGAGACCGATATCACGGCTGACGGTTATCATGCCGTCGCGCCCGACTGCTCCACCGACGTTGAGCTTGCCGTCCTGACGGAGAGGAAGTTCGACCGATGGGTTTGTCACATAGCCGCGCACGAAGCCGGCACTGTCTGAAACGGCAATGACGCTGCCAATCGGGCCGCCGCCGTTAATGCGTATAGTCAGGCTGCCGTCGTCCTCCTTCATCATGTTGCCGAGCATGGATGCTGCACACAGCGTCCTGCCGAGAGCCGCCGCTGTAGTAGGCGTGCAGCCGTGGATATCCTTCGCGCGCTGCACCGTGGCCTTCGCGCTGACTGCCGACATTTTAATAAAGCCGTCGCCGGCTGTTGCTCTGAGAATCCTATCCATTGTGTTACCTCAATAAATGCTTGTGTTTTTTGCCGATATGAACATTCTGCCCCTGTCGCCCTGCGGACAGTCGGAGAAAAATTCGACCTGCTCAAAGCCGGATCTTTCGAGCATGGCTTTGAGTGCCTCGGGGGGGTGAGCGTATTCGATGTGCTCCTCGCACTCGCGCTGCCACAGCTTGCCGCGCCGGGAGAACAGATCCATTCCGTACAGAAGCGTGTTATCCTCCTCGGAAAAATCCGCGCGCCAGAGGCAGAGCACATCGTCTGTCTCGTCCACAAAAATCTCGCCGTCGAGCGCCCTGAAGCTCTCCGGCGTTTTGATATCGAATATAAAAAGTCCGTACGGCCGCACAAAAAGGTGCAGCCTGTCGAATACGCGGCCGAGCTTATCGGGGGAGATGTAGTTTATTCCGTCGAGCGAGCAGTAGGCCGCGTCCACCGTGCCGTAAAGATCAAGCTCGCAGGCATCCTGACACAGATACAAAGGCACGATCTCCGCGTCTGAAGCTTTGCCGGAGGCCTGCATGAGCATATCCACCGAAGCATCGACAGCGATCATTTCGTATCCGCGGTGCGCCATGAGCGCGGTGAGCGTGCCGGTGCCGCAGCAGAGATCGAGAAGCGTTTTAAACTCGCCGCCGTCAAAGCCGAACCGTGCCTCGTAGAAGTCTGCAAACTCGCCGTAGGGGATATCACCGGTGAGCGTATCGTACCAAAGCGACAGCGGCCCGTAGGAGGAAGCCATCAGTCCTCTTCCTTCTGATCGGCCAGGCGTTCGAATACTATCTCGTATCCGTCCTTTCCGTATTGCAGCGAGCGGTTGACACGGCTTATCGTTGCGCTGGAAGCGCCGGTCTCTGCCAGAATATCGTTATAGATCATGCCCTTGGAAAGGCACACTGCGACCTGATAGCGCTGTTCCATTGCCTGGATTTCGGTTACGGTGCAAAGATCATCGAAGAAGTCCATGCACTCCTCGACCGTCTTGAGCGTCAGTATTGCCTTATACATATCCTGATTGCGGGGTTTTCTGTTAAGCTTGTTCATGAAATAACCTCCTTCGGTCATACATTTACATTTTACATCAACACATCACATTTGTAAAGTGTTAGCGCCTTGAATTGAATTCATAATCATATAAAACGGAGATAATTGCTTTTTGCACTTTAAATGCCATAAGATTTCTATTGATTAAAATTGATAAATGTAATACAATAAGATTAAGTTGACGAGAGTCGAACGCATATCGGTTTTGACGGGCAGATTTCCGCCCATGCTGCGTTAAAGCTCTTGACAATACGACAGTATTCTCTTCAAGCTTTGCCTTGCCTGAGCAAAAATCTGCTCCGGCAAAACTGCAAAGCACCTGTCGGCTGTGCTTTTCGAGATATTTTCGGCTTTATTTGATGCAGGTGGGCTAGCGCCCATCAAGGCAAAAAAGGCGAAAATAGCCGGAAGGGTACGCCGACAGGCGATATGCGTTCGACTCTCGTCAGCTTAAGAAAATTGGAGGTGAAAGCAATGCCATCATTTGAAATGACGATGACAATGTTCTGGCTGATCGCCATGGTGTTCTTCCTCGTTGTCGAGGCGGTAACGGTGGGACTTGTGTGCATCTGGTTTGCAGCCGGCTCTCTTGTTGCGTTGCTGTGCGCCATGTTCGATGCGCCCGTTTGGCTTCAGATCGTTGTGTTTCTAATCGTGTCGGCGGTGACATTGTATTACACAAGGCCGCTGGTGAAGAAGTATGTCAACAATAAGGTCGAGCCGACAAATGCCGATATCGTTATCGGGAAGGAGTGCCGCGTGACCGAAACGATCGACAATATCGCAGGAACCGGCGCCGTTTATGTTGACGGGAAAACATGGACGGCACGCAGCGCCGACGATAGCGAGACTATCCCCGAGGGAACGCTTGTAACGGCACGGCAGATAGACGGAGTCAAGCTCATAGTTTCGGCTATGGAAAAAGAAACAATAAAATAAATTTTAAGGAGACAGCAAATGCAATATGTAATTTACGTACTGATACTTCTTGCACTCATCATCATCGTAAGAAATATCCGCGTCGTCCAGCAGAGCAAGGTCATGATAATCGAGCGCCTTGGCAAATATCAGGCCACCTGGGGCACCGGCATCCATGTCAAGATCCCCTTCTTTGAAAGAGTTGCAAAGACCATCTCCCTCAAGGAGCAGGTTGCGGACTTTCCGCCTCAGCCCGTTATCACCAAGGATAACGTCACCATGCAGATCGACACCGTTATCTACTTCCAGATAACCGATCCCAAGCTTTACACATACGGCATTGAGCACCCCATGGTCGCTATCGAGAATCTGTCGGCAACCACGCTGCGTAACATAATCGGCGATCTCGAGCTTGACCAGTGCCTTACCAGCCGCGACCTTATTAACGGCAAAATGCGCACCATCCTTGACGAGGCTACCGACCCCTGGGGCATCAAGGTAAACCGCGTTGAGCTTAAAAACATCCTGCCGCCCAGAGAGATCCAGTCGGCGATGGAAAAGCAGATGAAGGCAGAGCGTGAACGCCGTGAAGCCATTCTCCGCGCCGAAGGCGAAAAACGTGCTGCGATCCTCGAGGCCGAGGGCGAGAAGGAGTCGGCTATTCTGCGCGCGGATGCAAAGAAGCAGCAGCAGATCCTCGAAGCCGAAGGCGAAGCCGAGGCTATCCTCAAGGTCCAGACCGCTACCGCCGAAGGTATCCGCCTTATAAACGAGTCCATGCCGAGCGATGCCGTGCTGAAGATCAAGGCTCTCGAGGCATTTGCCGCAGCCGCCAACGGCAAGGCGACCAAGATCATCATCCCCAGCGAGATCCAGGGCATTGCAGGCCTGGCCGAGGGTGTTGTTCAGTCTGTAAAGGACGTTCCAACAGACAAGGCAGAGTAAGAAAAAAGTTTAATAAAAGACCCGACGGGGGCTCCGCCGGGTCTTTTTGAGGTATATTATGATCAAAGTAGCACAGTTTATGAAAAACCACGGCATGGATGCCGAGCGCATCGACCTTGCCGAATACACGAAAGCCTTTGCCGGCGCAATGCGCTCGGGGCTTGGCGCTTTTCAGAAGGAAATGCCAATGCTTCCGACGTATCTGTATTCCTCCGGCAAGCTCCAAAAGGGCGGCAAGGCCGTAGTCATTGACGCCGGAGGCACGAATTTCCGCACGGCCGCCGTAGGCTTTGACGGCAAAAAAGCCGTTATCGAATCGCTTGACAAGCGCCCCATGCCCGGAGCGGACGAGTCTGCGGAATGGAGTGAGTTCATCTCCTGCGTTGCCGACTGCGTGCAGCCGCTGATGGGGCAGACCGCGGATATAGGCTTCTGTTTTTCCTACCCCATCGAGATCACGCCCGAGTGCGACGGTAAGATACTAGGTTTGACAAAGCAGGTGGATATCAAAGGTGCTGTCGGCTCGTATCTCGGAGCGGCTCTGCGCACAGAGCTTGAAGCTCGCGGCGAGCACCCGGGCAGGATCGTCGTTTTGAATGATACCCCGGCCACGCTGCTCGCCGGTAAGGCGCTCGCCAAGGGCAGCTACGACGGCTATATCGGCCTCGTTGCCGGTACCGGCTGCAACACCTGCTGCGAGATCGAATGCGGCAGGATAGGGAAGCTCAGTATGCCCGGCGGCAGGAAGATGCTCGTTAACCTCGAAAGCGGCTCGTTTTCGGGTTTCGCGCGCGGCGATGCCGATCTCGCAATGGATGCCGATCTACCGGATACGGGCGCATATACGGCCGAAAAGATGATATCCGGCCGCTATCTCGGGCAGGTGTGCATGTATACGTTGAAAATGGCCGCTGCCGAGGGACTTTTCTCCGAGCGCGCATCCGAGATTATTGAAAAAATGACCGAGGTCGTGACCCCGACTATCGACAAGTGGGGCAGCGGACGCTTCCCGAAGGGCTTCAACAGCGAGGACAGGGTCAATTTGGTTTACATAATCAATGAAATTTTCGAGCGCTCGGCCAGATGCATTGCAAGCATGCTCTGCGGCATACTCGAGGTCACGGGAGCGGGCGAGGCGCGCCCTGTGTGCATCGCGGTGGACGGCTCGCTGTATTCCGAGAGCAAGCTCCTGCGGCCCGAGCTTGAACGGTTCATGGACGTGTACGCCGGAGAGATCATGGGCAGACGCTATGAGTTCGTGAATGCCGAAAATATGAGCCTTATCGGAACCGCCGCGGCGGTTTTGCTGAAATAAACTATGAAGCACGCATTTAGAAAAATCATACCGCTGCTTCTGGCGCTGTGTCTTGCCCTGTCGGGCTGCACCGCGCAGGAAGCGGAGAAAAAGGACAGCTCAAAGCTCCAGATAGTCTGCACGAATTTCCCGGCCTACGACTTTGCGCGCGAGATGGCAGGGGACAGGGCGCAGATAAAGCTTCTCATAAAGCCCGGCGCGGAGGTGCACTCATACGAGCCTGCGCCAAAGGAGATCGTTGCGATACAGGAGAGCGACCTGTTTATCTGCAACGGCGGCGAGTCCGAGGCCTGGGTCGAGTCGCTCGTGTCCGACGATGTAAACGTTTTGCGCATGATGGACTGCGTTGAGACTCTTGCCGAAAGCAGCGAGGGCATATACGCTGCCGACCACGACCATGAGCACGAGGACGAGCACGACCATGACCACGAGGAAGAGGAGCTTGACGAGCATGTGTGGACAACGCCCGGCAATGCAGCGAAGATATGCTATGCCCTGTGCGATAAGCTCTGCGAGCTTGACCCGGATAACGCAAACGAGTATATGCTCAATTACGAGGTCTACAACGCAAAGCTCATGGAGCTTGACATAGACATACGCACGACCGTCATGAACGGAGCGCGCAAAACGCTCGTTTTTGCCGACAGATTTCCGATGCGGTATTTTACGCGCGAGTACGGCCTGACGTATTACGCAGCCTACCCCGGCTGCGCCTCGCAGACCGAGCCGTCGGCCAAGACGGTGGCGTTCCTCATCGACCATGTGCGCGAGGAGAACATACCGGCGGTGCTGTACATGGAGTTTTCAAACGAAAAGATGGCCGACGTCATCTGCGAGGATACCGGCTGCAAAAAGCTGCCGTTTTACTCGGCGCACAGCATCACCGCGCAGCAGTTTGAGGACGGGGTTACTTACCTTGACCTCATGCGCATGAATATAGAGACCCTGAAGGAGGCGCTTTACTGATATGGCACAGATAATATGCCGCGACCTGAGCTTTGCCTATGACGGCGAAACGGTGCTCAGTGACATTAACTTCTCGCTCGACGCAGGCGCATATCTGTGCATCGTCGGCGAAAACGGCTCGGGCAAGAGCACGCTCATGCGCGGACTTCTCGGGCTGAAAACGCCTTCGACCGGCACGATAACGTTCAATGATCTGAAGCCGACCGAGATCGGCTATCTTCCGCAGCAGACGCAGATCCAGCGCGATTTTCCGGCATCGGTGCGCGAGGTGGTGCTCTCCGGCAGACTCAATTCCATGCACGGCAGGCTGTTCTATAACGCTGCCGACAAAGCCGCCGCGGCCGAGAATATGGAGCGGCTCGGCATCGATGATATAGCCGACCGCTGCTATCTTGAGCTTTCCGGAGGACAGCAGCAGCGCGTTCTGCTTGCGCGCGCAATGTGCGCAACGAAGAAGCTGCTGCTTCTCGATGAGCCGGTGACAGGCCTTGACCCCGTTGCGGCAAACGAGATGTATAACCTCATAAAGCTCGTAAACCTCTGCGACAATACGAGCGTCATCATGATATCGCACGATATCCACGCCGCGGTGAGATACGCAACGCACATTCTGCATCTTGGACACAGCCAGCTTTTCTTCGGCACGACCGCGCAGTACCGCGAAAGCGATCTCGCGCGCAGATTTGTGGGAGGTGAGAGGGCATGATAGAGCTTATTAAGGAGATGTTCTCTTATCACTTCATGGTAAGAGCCGTTGTCGTCGGCGTGCTCGTTTCGCTGTGCGCGGCGCTGCTTGGCGTATCGCTCGTGCTCAAGCGCTATTCCATGATCGGCGACGGCCTGTCGCACGTCGGCTTCGGCGCGCTGGCCATCGCGGCGGCTGTGAATGTCGCGCCGTTGTACCTTGCCGTTCCTGTCGTTATCGCGGCGGCGTTCCTGCTGCTGAGGATAAATCAGAACAGCAAGATAAAGGGCGATGCGGCTATCGCGCTGATATCCTCGTCGGCGCTGGCGATAGGCGTTGTGACCGTCTCGCTCACAACGGGCATGAACACCGACGTTTCAAACTACATGTTCGGCAGCATCCTCTCGCTAAGCCATGCCGACGCGGTGCTGAGCATAGTGCTATCCGCCGTTGTGCTCTTGATGTTCGTTCTGCTGTATCCGCGCATATTTGCCGTCACCTTTGACGAGACCTTTGCGCGCGCAACGGGTACAAAGGCGCAGCTTATAAACAGCGTCATAGCCGTCCTCACCGCCGTGACGGTGGTCATCGGTATGCGCATGATGGGCGCGCTGCTAATATCGAGCCTGATAATTTTCCCGGCGCTGACGGCGATGCGCATCTGCCGCAGCTTTAAGGGTGTAGTTATTTGCTCGGCGGTCGTTTCCGTTGTGTGCTTCGTGATCGGAATGGCTGCATCTTATGCATTCGAGCTGCCGTCCGGCGCGGCGATAGTGATGGTCAATATAATCGCGTTTGCGGCATTTTCTTTTGCAGCTTTACTAAAAAAGAGGGCATAAAACTGTACAAAGCACATAAAAGCCGGCTCCGAACACCAAATTCGGAGTCGATTTTTTATGCAAAAATTCATGAAAACGGTGAATATTCGCGCGATAATGAATATTATTCATCAAAAACGGCTGTTTAACTAAAAATTACGAATATTTTTTCAAAAAAGTGTTGACAACAGTGAATAAACATGCTAATATAGGCAACGTCGTAAGGAACGACACAAAAAACAGTTTAAAATTTTTTGAGAGGTATAGAAAATGAAAAAGTTTATCGCACTTATGCTCGCGATGGTCATGGTGTTCGCACTGTGCGCCTGCGGCAATAACACAGGCAATAAGGATAAAGACGGCGACCAGGCAAGCACAAAGCTGAAGATCCTTGACTCCGAATATGTCACCGAGGATTACGCTATCGGCATTGCAAAGGAAAACACCGCACTGCTTGATAAGGTCAATGCAGCTCTCAAGGAGCTCAAGGACGACGGCACTCTCAAGACTGTCACCGATTACTTCATCGCAGGCACCGGCACTCTCCCCGAGGTTCAGAAGAATGTTGCGGCCGACGCAGAGGAGCTCGTTATGGCTACCAACGCTACATTCCCTCCGTATGAGTCCGTTGACGGCGACAAGATCGTCGGTATCGACCCCACTGTAGCAGGCCTTATTGCCGATAAGCTCGGCATGAAGCTCGTCATTAACGATATGGAGTTTGACGCAATCATTCCCGCACTCACCTCCGGCAAGGCCGACATCGCAATGGCCGGCATGACCGTTACCGAGGAGCGTCTCCAGAGCATCAACTTCTCCGACAGCTATGCTACCGGCATTCAGGTAATGATCGTTAAGGAAGACTCCGACATCTCCAGTGCTGACGACATCGTTGCAAAGATCGAGAACGGCGAGAACATCCAGATCGGATGCCAGATCGTAACTACCGGTTACATTTATGCTTCCGACACAATTGAGAACGGCGGCTTCGGCGAGGATCATGTTCAGGCATTCCCCAAGGGTGCTGACGCTATTGCAGCTCTCACCAGCGGCAAGATCGATTGCGTTATCATCGACAATGAGCCGGCAAAGGCATTTGTTGAAGCAAACAACGGCTGATAGCTAACCTGACAGGCGGCAGGGATTCGACTCCCGTCAGCTTAAACAATTTAATAAATGAGGCTCCGTGCGGTCATGGAGCCTCATTTTGAGCGTTTGAGAATTAGGAGGTAGATTTTTGGAAGCGTGGATGGCAGATATCAAAAGTCAATTCATATTAAATTTTATAGAAAAAGACCGTTGGCGGCTTCTGGTTGACGGTCTCGGCAACACACTCAAAATAACTGCCGTTGCCTGCCTTATCGGCATATGCATCGGTGTCATCATAGCCATAGTGCGGTCAACATGGGATAAAAACCACCTCACGATGCGACCGAGCATCGGCAAGACCCTGCTCGGCATAGTTAACGGCATATGCAAGGTGTACCTGACGGTTATCCGCGGCACACCTGTGGTCGTTCAGCTGATGATCATATACTATATAATATTTGCATCCTCCCGAAACAGCCTTGCGATAGCGATGCTCGCATTCGGAATAAACTCCGGTGCTTATGTCGCCGAGATAGTACGCGGCGGCATAATGTCCATCGACGAGGGACAGTTCGAGGCGGGACGCTCGCTCGGCTTTAACTATGTCCGCACAATGCAGTACATAATAATACCGCAGGTTTTCAAAAATGTTCTGCCGACGCTCGCAAACGAGTTCATCGTCCTGCTCAAGGAGACCTCCGTTGCCGGCTATGTAGCAATCCGTGATCTCACCAAGGCGGGCGATATTATTCGCGGTGCAACCTATTCGCCCTTCCTGCCGCTTATCGTCGTTGCACTCATATACCTCATAATGGTCGTGTTCTTTACATGGCTCGTCGGCAGGCTGGAAAGGAGGCTGCGCAGCAGTGACCACTGATGTTCTCATAAAAGTAGATGATCTCCAGAAGCAGTTTAAGGGCGGCAAGATCAAAGCGCTCGACGGTGTGAGCACCGACATACATAAGGGCGAGGTAGTTGTTGTCATCGGCCCCTCCGGCTCGGGTAAGTCAACCTTCCTCAGATGCCTCAATCTCCTTGAGGTGCCCACCGGCGGCACGATAACCTTTGACGGCGTTGATATAACTGATCCGAGCTGCAATATAAATCTCCACCGTCAGAAGATGGGTATGGTTTTCCAGCACTTCAACCTCTTTCCGCATATGACACTGCTCAGAAATATGACCCTTGCGCCGATGAAGCTTCTCGGAAAAAGCAAAGAGGACGCGGAAGCCAAGGCTATGGAGCTTCTCGCACGCGTAGGCCTTGCCGACCGCGCCAATGCGTATCCCAGCCAGCTCTCCGGCGGCCAGAAACAGCGTATCGCCATCGTGCGCGCGCTGTGCATGGAGCCTGACGTTATGCTCTTTGACGAGCCGACGAGTGCACTCGACCCCGAAATGGTCGGCGAGGTTCTCGACGTTATGAAGGAGCTTGCCCACGAGGGCATGACAATGGTCGTCGTTACCCACGAGATGGGCTTTGCCCGTGAGGTCGGCAACCGCGTGCTGTTCATGGCTGACGGTAAGCTCGTTGAAGAAGGTACGCCCGAGGATATCTTTGAGCATCCTCAGAGCGAGCGCTTGCAGGACTTCCTGTCCAAGGTGCTTTGATATGAATAAAACAGAACTCAAAAATGCCGCCATAGATTCAATCGAGTCTATGGCGGACTTCTACGAAAAAAACAGCAGATGAGATATGGGAGAACCCCGAGCTTTCGCTAAAGGAGTACAGGGCCGCGGCGCTTTACTGCGCATCCTGCGCGAGCACGGCTTCAATGTGCGCGAAAAGCTCTGCGGCATAGACACCGCGTTCTGCGGCTCGTTTGGCAGCGGCAGACCGTATATCGGTATCCTCGGCGAATTTGACGCGCTCTCCGGCCTTTCGCAGAAGGCCGGATCGTGCGAAAAAGACCCCGTCGTTCAGGACGTGAGCTGGCTCACGCCTGCGGCGCAGATCGAAACCGCAACATGGCCCAGCGGCATGCCCCTGCACACATGGCAAACGGTTGCCTGCGGCAAAAGCAGCATAGCGTACAAGGGAATGCTTTGTGCAGGCAAGGTGATGGCGGCTTCCGCAATAGATCTCATAGAGGATCCTGAGCTGCTGAAAGCAGCACGCGAGGAGTTTAAGCGCCGTGCAAAGGGCGGATACACCTGCCCTATAGAGCCGGAGACCGTGCCGACAGCGCTCTGATGGGCATAAATTTTCTCAGTTAACAAAATTGTGCTTTCATTTTCCGCGCGTATGTGCTATACTTCGGGTGTTTGTGCACATTGGAGGCATTGGTATGAAAAAAAAGCTTCTCTTCGCCCTGGTGCTGCTGCTCGTGGTGGCTGCACTGCCGATTTCGGCAAGCGCCGAGCTGGGGATAAAGCCCGTAGCCGACCCGTGGGACGATCCGAATAATCTCATAAAAGACGGGGCAGTTTATACGGCGTATAACGAAGATGGATATATTGTCGCGTGGGAAACGCCGGAATGTGATGTAAACAGCAAGTATATGCTCATCAAAAACGACACCGAGCTGAAGGTGGAATATCGCGTTAGCTATATGGGCGATGTGCCCTGGGGGCATGTCACGGTGAAAAACGACGACGAAGAAGATTTTGCCGGCTGGGTGCTTATGAGCGATTTGCTCGGAGCCGACGGTAAGCCGGCTGCGGAAGCTCCCGTCAAGATCCCTGACCACCCGATGATAGCGGATCCTACGCCCGAACCGAGCGAGGAGCCGGAAAACCCCGAGGCAACGCCTACGCCCACTGTCCCGGTTCGCCCGGAGCAGGCGATAAACATAAGCAACACATATAATTCCGCGATAGTGTACACATCCGTTGCGATCGCGGCAGTGGCGATCGCCTTTGCGATCCTCGTCCTTGTAAAGCATAAAGCGCTGAATAAAAAGGGCGAATAATACGAACGATTAAGGACATAATAATATCTGCAAGGTAAAAACCTTAGCACTCGAATATGATGAGTGCTAAGGTTTACATTTTGTTCATAGAAAGCACTATATTTGTTCATAATTATATGGTACTTTATATACAACAAGAAACGAGAGTTATAAATTCAAAACCGAATTTAAGCTCTCCTCAAAAAATTGGAGGTATTGATTATGTTTGAACTTACACCTTTTGGCTATCGCAGAGTAGCATCTTATAATCCTTTCCGTGAGCTGGAGGAAATGAGCCACAGCTTCTGGAACGACGCAGATGTCAGCGGTTTCCGCACCGACATCAAGAAAGTCGATGGCAACTATGTCCTCGAGGCTGAACTGCCCGGCTTCAAGAAGGAAGATATCAACATTGATATCGACAAGGATTGCCTGACCATTTCCGCGGAGCGCAAGTCCGAGGAAAAGGAAGACAAGGGCGACAACGGTTTTGTACGCCGCGAGCGTTATTACGGATCGTTCAGCCGCAGCTTCAATATTAAAGGTATTGATACTGACGGTATCTCCGCTGAGTATAATGACGGCGTCCTGACTCTGACTATGCCGGAGAAGACCCCCGAGGTTCCTGCGGCAAGACGTCTTGAGATCAAATAATCCCTAACAAATCAGATCAGATAGTTTTCTTTCATCCTCTCTCTTCCCCATAAAACAAAAAACCCGATGCCTTTGCATCGGGTTCAGCCTGTAGAAAAAGTCTGTCTTAGCAATCACGCCAAGGCAGGCTTTTTCGTTTGAAAAGGGAAAAATAGCAGCCAAGAAAAA
>ERZ772860.1481-NODE-1481-length-16109-cov-3.619846_pt1 | contig 16109 bp, 11 predicted proteins | sample MGYA00511342_ERZ772860 | MGnify/ENA primary metagenome ERZ772860 (study PRJEB29015, sample SAMEA2737665) | human gut metagenome | biome: human gut; feature: human-associated habitat; material: faeces | place: China | collected 2012 ... | reverse complement strand
AGCATCTCTACATAGAAAATCTCGTGCTTCCATTCGTGCCTGAACCGCATACAATCAACTCCTTTCTTCATCTTATAGAGGTATTATAATTCCAAAACCTTAGTTTGAACTTAGAAAAAGCACCTATCTGTAACGATAGATGCTTTTATAGTATATATTCCATTATTTAAACGCCCAAGCAACTCAGTAGAATGTTTGCAATCGACTCGGTTTCTTCTCGGCAGCCATTTTTTACCCATTCTATGATGACTGCACTAATACCATTCAGGTAAAAAGACATCCGATATTTTCTTTCTTCTTTGGGTACGCCAAACCGAGCCAATATCGGTTCAAACAGTTCGGTATACAAATGCTTTATGATGTCGTTGCTTTTCATTACCACAGGCTGTGCAACAGCCGCCATATACACCCGCTTATTTTCCTTTGTAAACTCTAAATAAGGCAATAGATATTTCGGGGTGAAAAGCAATAAATCTTCTTTGGGGCAAATACTGATCTGTGTTTTGTCAATCAGGCTTTCCGTCTTATATTTTGCAGTGATTTTTCCGCCTACGTATTTAATACACTCGTATAATAAATCTTCCATTGTTTCATAATGCAGATAAAAAGTAGAGCGGTTGACCCCTGCTTTTTCGCAGATTTCTTTTACAGTAATAAACTCATAGTTTTTCTTTTCGAGCAAGGCAATCAACGCCTCATCCATCAGGCAGGCAGTATTATAATATTTACTTTGAGCTTTGTTTAATTTACTGCCATCCATAGTCTATTCTTCCTCGCTGATTTCATTTGCCAGGCGGATAATATCGCTTGCGTATTTTGCTTTGCCCTTTTCAAGCATTTTCTTGTAGATAAAATAATTGGCGCTCACACCGGCAATGCCTAAAATACCGATAATCGTTCCAAGTACAAACATCGTCGTCCCGCTGCCGATCACCTGCATCGAAAGGCACATACCCGTGCCAAGCACCAATGCCGAAAGAATACCGAAGGTGAAAGCGAAAATATTTGCAGGTTCTTTTGCCTTGCGGTCTAGTTTTTTGAGCGCGACCACTTTAGATGTTTTCTTTACAGAATACTCGTTTGCAATGGCCTCTGCATAAATTTTGTCTGTGTTCATTTTTTAAATCCCCTTTTTGTTTTTTGATGTCTTCATTATACGGAGATTTCAAAACAAACGGAACAACACGGACTTTAAAATGTGTTGCTTTCTGAAATTCGCTTTGCCATTGTCAAAAACGAATGGTAAATACGATTGTATTGCCGTTTTCATATTCGGCGGAAATTTTGCCTTTGTAAGTTTCGGTAATAGACTGTGCTACCGACAAACCGATACCGTAACCGCCGCTTTTTTGTGTTCTCGCTTCGTCGGCACGATAAAATCGGTCAAACAGTTTATCGGGAGCAACGGGCGGCAGCTGTCGACAAGTGTTCTTAAACTGCAATTTAATCCGCTTATCGTTTCTTTCGAGAGAGACAAACACATTGCCGCCCTCGTCGGCATATTTTACGGCATTGTCCATCAGCACCGAGATCAGCTGTGTAATATGCTCTCTATTCGCACGGAAAGAAATCATTGGTTGAATATCTGTTTTCAGGGCAATCCCACGCAGTTCCAAGGCTTCTCTGAAACACTCGGTATGATCGGCAAGCAGCTGACTGAGGGAAAAGTCAGACAAATTCAAGTTGGCTCCGCTTTCATCCATGCGGGCGAGGATGAGCAGGTTTTTCATCAGCTCATTGAGCCGAATGGTCTGTTCCTTGATGTTTTTGCTCCACTTGTTTCCGCCGTTATACAGTTCCATTGCTTCTGTATTCGATTGAATAATCGCAAGGGGCGTTTTGATTTCGTGACCGGCATTTGTGACGAATTGCTTTTGCTTTTCCATATTTTCGGCAATCGGACGAATGGCTCGTTTAGAAAGCAGCATGACAAAAAACAACATGAAAACCCAACAAACGATACCGATGGCGGCAGAAAGGAACAATACCCGTATATAGGAATATATATCGCCGGAGGTATCGAGAAATACGGCAACCTTTCCAAGTCCCATACGGCTATCTCTAACCATATATTCAAAGCGATCAATTTTGCCCGACAGAGCATTTTGGGCATAGACTTTCTCTGCCAGCTCTTCGGCTTCCTGCTCGCTGACGGAGGATATTCGGCTCACATCCGTATGAATAATCTCTCCATTTCTATCAAACCGTACCACGAAAAAGTTAGAGGACATAAAGGTATCGTAATCGTTTTTGGTTCCATATGGCTCTCTCGGCGGCATACTTCCGGGAATCATCGGGATATTATCGGGGTTGCCTTCGTTTTCAGAAATGATTTCAAGCTTTGCATCCATCTGTTTTCCGACCACCCCAATATTGATCAGGTTAATTGTACCGAGCAATAGTAACAGCAATACAGAAATTGCTGTCATTGCTGTGACAATAAATTTTCGCTGCAAAGTCTTAATCATCCGATCACCTCGAGCGTATAACCCACATTGCGCTTGGCGCTAATGGCAACATTGGCATTGAGAGCCGCCAAACGCTTTCGGAGGTAGGAAATATATACCCAAACAGTTCCAAGCTCGGCATCGGCGTCATACCCCCACACCTTCACAAGCAAATCCTCGCTGGATAAATAGATCCCTTTGTTGAGCATCAATATCTCCATCAGTTGATATTCGAGTTTAGGCAAAACAAAGGATTGCTCGCCGTTTGAAAGCTCATAGCTCTGCATATTCAGAGAAATATTGCCGCATTTCAATATATCCGGCGTAAAGGTCTCCTTGCGGCGCAGCATTGCGCGGACACGGGCAAGGAGTTCTCCCATAGCAAAAGGCTTCGGGAGATAATCGTCCGCTCCCAGATCCAGCCCTGCAATTCTATCCTCAATTTCTGCCTTTGCTGTGAGCAGCAGCACCGGTGTGTTGACCCCTTTTTGCCGAAGGGTTTTCAACACTTCAAGACCGTTTCTCTTTGGCATCATAATATCTAAAATAATACCGTCATATTGTTCTGAAAGGGCATAGTCCAAGGCTTCTTCTCCGTCATACACCGCATCCACTACATATTTATGATAGGTCAGAATATCCACTACGGCTTCCGACATACTCTTTTCATCCTCTGCGTATAGCAGTTTCATGATACGCCACTCCATTCTATCCGGTATTATAGCCGGAAAAGCTTAGTTGTGGTTTAGAACGTTTTCTATCCGCCCCGGTTCGGCGCCGGCCTGCTTCAAAAACCGCGGCCGCTTTTGTGTAAAAGCGGCCGCGGTCTCAGTAACACTCCAACTGTCACCCGAGCATGGCGAGGATCGCGTTTTTCGGCCGGACGCCGGTGGCGGTCTGAACGACCTTGCCGTCTTTGACGACGACGAGCGTCGGGATCGAGACGATACCAAAGTCGCTGGAAAGCTCCGGCTCTTCGTCGACGTTCACCTTGCCGACCTTAACCTTGCCGGCCAGCTCCTCCGCCAGTTCTTCAATCACGGGCGCAAGCATTCTGCACGGTCCGCACCACGGCGCCCAAAAATCCAGAAGCACGGGCAGAGCAGACGCTTCCACCTCGGACGCATAGTTCTGACTCGTAATTTTCAGTTCCGCCATTTTTATTCTTCCTTTCCTATCGCTGCATTTTTATATCGAACGCGGGCTTTTCCCGCAGAAAATCAGTCGTTGCTATCATGCGCCGCACAGCCGGACTTTATGAACGTTTTTTGGCGAGCAAAACGTCTAAACCGTCGATCCGCACTTTGCCCGAGATTTCACACTGCCGCAAAACGTCAAACAGCGGCCCGTCAAGCGTCAGCTCGGCCGGAGAGTTTTTGGCGTTGACGGCGATCAGATAGGTCTCGCCGTCCTTTTGCCGCGACGAAACGATGACGCCGTCGGGCGCGTCAAGCAGCGGCGGAATCTCCGCAAAGCGGTTCGCGACGCGCGCCAGCGCCTCATAATAACGGTAATTGCGCGCGTCGGACGCGTACAGCACCAGCGCGCCGCGGCCGATCCGCTTGACCACACCCGCCGCCTTGCCTTTGAGGCGGCCGCAGGTGTACTCGGCAAAGACCTCCGCATCGTCTTCCACAGCCAGCTCGTACAGCGTGCCGGCGACGTCGTATTCCTCTCCGTCATTAAAACGGACGGACACCCGCTCCCCCGCCGCGCTCTGCTGCTTGGCCATGTCCGCGGAGGAAACCGAGGCGACGGAGTGCGCGCCGCACTGCCCATCAAACAGGGCGGGAACGCGCGTCTCGCGGATCAGGTTCGATTCGCCGCGCGTATCCGCGACCGGATTGATCACGAGCACGCCGCCGTCGCGCACATACTGTTCCAAGCGCGCGCGTTCATCGTCGGACAGGATCATCAGATTCGGCGCGACGACGAGCTTGTATTTTGAAAAGTCGTCGGAAGGAAAAATCACATCCATATTTTGGTGCAGGGCGTTTTTGAAGCCGCCGTGCGCCTCGAAAAAATCCTCGTCATAGGGACCGTCTACGACCCAGCCCGGCGTCGCCCAGCTGTTCTGATACGAATAAACCGCCGCGGCGGGCGAAACAGTCTCCGCACCGTCGAGCAGGCTGTAATGCGCTTTCAGATCGGCCGCCAGCTTGCGGATGACCGGCTCGCAGCGGTTATATGTCCCGTCGGCGTTGAGGATCGAATTGTAATTTTGTTCTACCCCGCCGGTTGGGACGCGAAATTCAAAGAAAATATTTCCGAACGCGCCGTGCGCAACGTCGAGCCATGTCTGGGCGCGCACCGCCTCCGGCGCGGCGTTGGCGTGCGGCGCGGCGCACTGCTCGGCGATCAGGAACCGCTGTTTGCCGTTGGAGAGGCGGCGGCAGAGGTCGTGCTCCATCGACGAACGCAGCTGCACATGATAATCGTCGTTGACCGGAACGGAGACATAATTGTCCCATGCGCTGTAATCGAGATAGCTCATCGCGTCCTCGCAGGAAACCGACCAGTTGGCGCCGGGCCAATTTGTGAAAATAAACTGCTTTGAGCCCTGCGCACGGATGATACGCGCCTCTTCGGAGAGCAGGTTATTGAAATTGTCGGAGAAAAAGCGCCGGTAATCCAGCTTCATGCCGGGCGACCAGCCGCCCTCCGCGGCGTTGACCGGCAGACGGATTTCGTCAAAGCTGTTATAGACGTTCGACCACATCATTGTAAACCAGGCGCGGTTGAGCGCCTCGATCGTCCCGTAACGCCGTTCCAGCCATTTGCGGAATTTCTTTTCACAGCACGGGTCGTAGCAGACAAACGGAAAGCCCGGCTCGTTGTCAAGCTGCCAGCCGACGACGTTTTTGTCATTGGCAAAGACCTTCGCCTGTTCCTCTGTGATTTTGCGCGCGTATTCCAGAAACACGTCGCTGGAAAGACAGTTTCCCTTACGGCCGCCGAAGCCGTAAAGGCCGTGATCGTTGCCGCCCTTGACTTCGGGGTATTTCTGATAGAGCCATGGCGGACAGACCGCCGTCGTCGTACACATCAGGGTGACAATCCCCTCTTCCGCCGCCAGAGCGACGGCGCGGCGCATCGTCTCAAAGTGAAATTCGCCCTCGCGCGGCTCATACCAGCTCCACGCAAACTCGCCCATACGCACCGCGTTCAGGCCGAGCGCCGCCATTTTGGCAAAGTCTCTTTTCCACTCTTCCTCCGGCCACCATTCAGGATAATAGGAGGAACCCAACAAATAGACACCCATTTTTGATGCCTCTCCTTCCGCCGCGCTTCCATATTTTACTATATTGTTGATTATAGCACATCTCCTCTTCTCCCGCAAGCGGTTTCAACTTTTTCTCAGAAAAGTTCTTGCATATCGTGGCCGAGCGTGATACTATATATCCAACGTTAAATCCTGAATTTGACAAACGGAGGTATTCGTTATGCGACTGAGCGATTCCGTCAGCGTTTTGATGGGGACGACAGGCTCCGGCAAGGCCGTCGTCGGCCCGCAGGTGCCGCATGGTATGGTCAAAATGGCTCCCGACACCTACTCCCTCAATAACGCCGGCTATGACTATGAGGACGATGTAATCCTTGGTTTTTCCCACACCCGTATCGAGGGGATCGGCGGCTCCGGCGGCCGCGGCCATATTATGCTCATGCCCGCTAACGGCGAGCTGATTGTCGAGGAACAGAAGTTTTGCTCCAAATTTACGCACAAGCGCGAGACTGCCGAGGTCGGCTATTACAGCGTCGATCTGCTTCGTTACGGCATCAAAACCGAGATGTCGGCGACGAAGAACTGCTCAATCTTCCGCCTGACCTATCCGGCCGCGACGGATTCCCGTCTGCTGCTCGACCTTTCCCACACGCTGTGCCAGTATGCTTTGGGCTATGACGGCCATGCGGAAATCTGCGGCGACAGCGAGCTGCGCGGCTACGGCGTCTATCCGATCGGCTATCCGAACACGGCCGAGACGCGCGTCTACTTCACGCTGCGGCTCTCCAAGCCCTTTCAAAAGGTCGTCTTCTGGAAAGGCGAGGACGTTTTTGAAAACGTCTCGGAAATCAACGGCAAAAAAATCGGCGCCGTGCCGATGTTTGAGACTGCAGAGGGAGAAACCGTACTCGCAAAAATCGGCATCTCCTATATCAGCATGGAACAGGCGGCCAAAAATCTGGACCGGCAGATCCCCGCGTTCGACTTTGACAAGGTCGTCGCCGACTGCAAGGACGCCTGGGACAAGGCGCTCTCGGTCATCGATATTGAAACCGACGACGAGACGGCCAAGCGCATTTTCTATTCCGATCTGTACCGCTGCATGAACCTGCCCGTGGAATATGACGAGGAGGACGGTTTTTATTTCCTCGGCGCCGACGGTAAGCCGCACACGCAGAACAGCAACGGCCGCCATTTTTACAGCGATATCTGGGCGATCTGGGACACCTTCCGCGCCACGCACCCGCTCCAACAGCTGATCGAGCCGGAGCGGCAGGACGACGTCGCCCAATCGCTGATGGAAAATTACTACCAGTCCGGAAAGCTGCCGATGTCGCCCGCGCCCTGTCTCGGGCTGATGCCCTGCATGACCGGACACCATGCCGCCAGCGTGCTGACGGAATCCTATGTCAAGGGCCGGCGCAACTTTGATTATAAAACGGCTTTTACCGCGATGAAGCATGCGACGACGCGCACCGATATCGGCGCCGAAGGCATTCCCGCCGCGTACAGCGAGCTGGGGTATCTGCCCGCCGACGAAGCGAACAGCGAGCATGATTTTTCCGTCTCCGTGACGCTCGAGCTGACCTATGACGACTGGTGCACCGCTGAGCTGGCGCGCGAGCTCGGCTATGAGGAGGATTACCGGTTCCTCTCCAAGCGCGCCCAAAACTACAAAAACGTCTTCGATCCCAAAACCGGCTTTGTGCGCCGCAAACGCGCCGACGGAACATGGGTCGAACCGTTCAACCCCAACGATTCTCACAAGCGCGGCTTCTGCGAATGCACGCCGTGGGAGTATACGACGCTGGTGCCGCACGACATTCAGGGCGTCATCAACCTGATGGGCGGCGACGAGCGCATGGTCGAGCATATCGACGGCACGTTCTCTCATAACCGCTTCAATCACATCAACGAGACCGCCTTCCACATCCCTTTCATCTACACTTTCGCCCGCGCGCCGTATAAAACCATGGAGGTCTGCCGCCGCTATATGACGACGATCCACTCCTTAGAGCCCGGCGGCGTCTACGGCGAGGACGACTCCGGTTCCATGGGCGCGTGGTTCGCCTTTATCGCGCTCGGCCTCTTCCCCTCCTGCCCCGCCCGCCCCTGCTATACGCTGACCTCTCCCGCCTTCGCGCGCTGGACGCTCCGTCTGCCGGAGGGAAAGAGCTTTACGGTCACCGCCCGCAACAACTCTAAGGAAAACATTTATATCCAGTCCGCTGTGCTGAACGGAAAGCCCTACGGCAAATGCTGGCTGAGCCACGCCGATATCATGGCGGGCGGCGAGCTGGTGCTGGAAATGGGCGACAAGCCTTCGTCATGGGGGACGGATTTTGAAGCCGCTCCGCCTTCGCTGACGACGGAAACGCCCCGCTTCGAGGTGCTCTCCGTCGAGGGCTGCCACAGCGCGGCGGCCGGCGAACCGGCGCAGGTGACCGTGCGCCTCAGAAACAACGGCGTTGACGGTTCGCTCGACTGCAAGATCTTTGAAAACGGCCTGCTGCGCAGCCGCGAGGTCTGCTATCTCGCCAGCAACACGGAGGGCAGCTTTACGCTGACCTACACGGCTTACGACGCGCGGACGACGGAAATCATGGTCTGCGGCGTTCCCTTTGCGCTGACCGTGACGGAGCCCAAGCCGCCGGTGTTCGTCTGCGGCGACACCAAGGCGGACAAGGTGATGCTCCGCCACGGCTGCTTCCGCGAAGCCTTTACCGTTTCCGCGCCAGTCAAAAATACCGGTAGCTTTGCGCATACCGAGACGGTCGCCTGCACGCTTGACGGCATTCCGGCCGGCTCCGAGACCGTGACGCTCTCTGCCGGCGAAGAGCGCGTCGTCTCTTTCCGTGTCCGGCCGTTGCAGATCGGGAATCATTACGCGGTCATCGGCGACGGCTGCCCCGCTGAGATCGACGTCTGCGGCCGCCCCGACGAGAGCAAGTGGATCTGCTGGCGCGGGACAAAGGCTGAATTCGGGGCCGCCGGCGACCACCTCTATATCAATGCGGCCGGGAACCAGCATCAGTCTCCGAGCGTCCCCTCCAACCGCATGGAATACGGTATTTTATGGAGCCGTTTCCCCGTTGAAGGCGACTTTGACGCGACGGTGCGCATAGCGTACGAGGGCTACACCACTCCGTATGCGCGGCACGGTATCGTCGTCAAAAATTCGCTTGAAAAACCCTGGGACGACGTGAGCGGCCTGCTGTATGCGGGCGCTATGTCCTCCCGCGGCTTCTGCAACAAGGTCTACACCCGTCAGATCGATCCGGACACTCTCAGCGGCTCTCCCGAAGGACCGGAAGCGCCGTATTGGATCAAAATTGAAAAACGCGGCTCGCACTTCGACTGTTATTACAGCATGGACGAGGCGGCGACCTGGGTCCGTCAGGGCGGCTATACCTATGACGACGCGGCGCATGCGCAGTATGTCGGCCTGTTTGTCAATTCCTGCGTGCCCGATCTGCGGCTCGTTAAGTTCACCGACTTCAATATTACGATGGTTCGCGTGTAAAGCCTAAAAAAATCCGTGCCGGCGCACAAAGCTGCGCCGGTACGGATTCTTTCGCAAAAGGCCGCGGGCGTCGGTTCTCCGCCGCGGATTGACACCGCATATACAGCGGAACGAAAAACCGCCTCCATCGATACCGCTCTTTTTCCGGCCGTTTTTTTATCACGCCGCATCCGGTTCGGGCGGAAGCGTTCTGAAAAAGATCAGCGCAAACGGGACGCAGAGCAAAAAGGTCAGTCCATCCGCGACCGGCTGCGCGATCTCCACGCCGGCAAGGCCGAACAGAGACGGCAGCAGGTAAATCAGCGGCACAAAGAAAATGCCCTGCCGCGCACTGGATAGGATCGTCGCCGTCCACGATTTTCCGACCGACTGGAACGTCATGTTGCAGACGATTCCAAGCGACACAAACGGCATGGCGAGGCATTGGGCTTTGAGCGCCTCCGTGCCGATCTCAATCACCTTCGCATCGTCGGGGATAAAGGCGCGCATGATGTGCGGCGCGGCGAAAAACACGGCGGCGGCAAAAACGGTCATAATCACCGCGTCAGTCGCAAACGTGAACCGAAACGCCTGCCGGACGCGGCCGTATTTTTTGGCGCCGTAGTTGTAGCCGACGACCGGCTGATACCCCTGTCCGATGCCAAGCCCGACGGAAAAGAGCAGGAAAAACACCTTGCCGACAATCGACATCGCCGCGATCGCCGGATCGCCGTACGGTTCGGCGGCGTTATTGAGGAGCACCGTAGAAGCGCTCGCCAGCCCCTGCCGGCAGAACGACGGCAGCCCGGCTTTGACGATTCCAACGTACATCTTTAAGCTGCGCGAGATGTTTCGCAGCCGCAGCCTCAACGCGCTTCTGCCCGACAGAAAGCAGAACAGCAGGATCAAAAAGCTGATCGTCTGGCTGATGGCTGTGGCGATCGCCGCGCCGCCGATTTGCAGGCCGAAGACGTTGATAAACAGCGGGTCGAGCGCGATGTTCAGCACGCCGCCGGCAGAAATGCCCACCATCGCAAACTTGGCTCTGCCCTCGGCGCGCAGGATATTGTTGAGCACGAACGAACCGGCCATCACGGGCGCTGCGAGCAGAATATAACGCGCATAGTCTTTCGCGTGCGGCAAAATCGTATCGGTCGCGCCGAGCAGCTCCATCAGCGGCTCTAAAAAAAGCAGGCCCCCGGCCATAAAGAGCACCCCGAAAACGAGCGCGGAAAAAAAGCCCGTCATCGCCACGGCATTGGCTTTGTCGTTCTCCCGCTGACCGAGAAGCCGTGAAATCAAACTGCCCGAGCCCATGCCCAGCATAAACCCCACGGCCTGAATCATCGCCATCAGCGAAAAGACCACGCCGACGGCGCCGGAGGCGCTCGTGTCGATGTGGGAGACAAAATAGGTGTCGGCCATGTTATATACTGCCGTGACGAGCATGCTCACCACAGTCGGCACGGCCAGCTGCAACACCAACCTACGCACCGGCGTCTCCGTCATTTTGATATACTGCCGCGTGTTATCGTTCATGATTGACTCCGTTTCTTCAAAAATCGATTCAAGCGAAAACGACCCGACGGACGCTGAGCGCACAAGCGCTTAACCGCGTTTCGTCATGATCCATTTCACGTTGCACAGACAAAAGATTATAACACCGCGCTCTGAAAATGTCAACGGCGGCGGAGAAAAAAGTCATTTTTACAGGGAGGAATATCAATATGTCGATCATTACCGATTTTTATGTCGACCGTCTGCGGGTCCGGGTGATGGACTCGCGCGCGGAAATGGGGCGCGTTGCCGGAACGGAAATCGCCGAACGGCTTCGGGCATTGCTCTCGGAGCAGGATGCCGTCAACGTCATCTTCGCCGCCGCGCCGTCCCAGAACGAGGTGCTGCAAGCGCTCAACGCCGCCGACGGAATCGACTGGGCGCGCGTCAACGCCTTTCATATGGACGAATACATCGGCCTCGACCGCGACGCGCCGCAGGGATTCGGCAATTTTCTGCGTGAACGCGTTTTCTCCAAAAAGCCTTTTCGAAGCGTCCACTATATCGACAGCGCCGCTGGGAACGCAGCTGCCGAATGCGCGCGCTATGCGGCGCTGCTGAGCGCTTTCCCGCCCGATGTCGTCGTGCTCGGCATCGGCGAAAACGGTCATATCGCTTTCAATGATCCGTGGGTCGCCGATTTTCAAGATCCGGCGTTGGTCAAGGCCGTACCGCTCGACGCGGTCTGCCGGATGCAGCAGGTCAACGACGGCTGCTTCGCCTCGCTCGACGCGGTTCCCAAAACGGCGCTGACGCTGACGGTGCCCGCTCTGTTTGCGGGCCGTTATCTGTTCTGCTCGGTTCCGGCGGCGACCAAGGCCAACGCGGTTCGCCGCACGCTCCGCGGCGCGATCTCTCCGGAATGCCCGGCGACGGTTCTGCGCAGGCATCCGTCGGCGAATCTGTACTGCGACCCCGACAGCGCCGGCGGCATTCTGTGAGTAATCGCTCCTGACAGACGCGCGCCATTCGTTTCAGATATCCGGAAATACGGACGCAGACCTGATTGAAAAAAAGAATATAAAAGGAAATGGTGGTCACTATGGAATCCAAGCTGAATCCGATCGTTCTGAAATCTCTTGACCTCCGCGTCTCGCTCGTCCGGCTTTCTCACGGCGTCGCCTTTGCCGGACTCCGCGATGAAAAAACGGGGACGGACTTTTTTTCGGGCGAGCGTGCGCTGTTCACGCTGACGCTGAAATCCCTCGCCGACGGGCAAATGAAAACGCTCGATTCTCTCGACGGCTGGGAGGTTTCCGTAAAGGAAGGCGGCTCTCAGATCACGCTCTGCCGCCCGGAGCTGCGCGTTTTTCTGTCGGCCGTATGCGGCGAACGCCGTTCCGCCGTGGAGTGGACGGTCTCATGCGCCGTCCTCGCGGACGGTCTTTCGCTGCAAGCCCTCTCCTATCCGAACCTTTACGCCGACGTCACCGACGAGCTCCGCCTCTTTCTGTCTCACGACGGCGGGGTCGTTTATTCCGACCTGTCGGGGCAGACGCGCCTCAAAAATGCGATCTACCCCTCCTGCGAGGCCGCCATGGCTTACATGGCGTTCTGGGACCAACGGCTTCGCCGCGGATTGTATTACGGCGTACATGACCGTTTTGCCGCGGTCAAGACGATGTCACACGAGCTTTTTTCGCCCAATGAAACCAAATTCGGCACGGTGCTGCGGCTTTTTTCCGACGTTCCGGCCGAAAACGTCACGCGCGCGCGCAACTCGCAGACGCTCGGCGGCCGCCTCGTCTGGGAACTGTTCGACGGCGACTGGTACGACGCGGCCATACTGTACCGTGAATTTGTCGAGGCCGAGGCCTCATGGCTGCCCGCGCGCGGACGCGGCGACATTCCCCGCTGGATGCGTGAAAACCCGCACTGGTGGCTCGTCTCGGTCACCAACACTCCCGCCTATATCGAAAAGACGCTCGCCGCACAGGAGGATCTCGGCGTCCCGTCGTCGGTTCACCTCTATGAATGGCACCGCAACCCGTTCGACAACGACTATCCGCACTATTTTCCCGCGCGCGACTGCTTTCTCGATACCTTTTCCGCCCTTCAAGAGCGCGGCCTGCACGTCATGCCCTATATCAACGGACGCCTCTGGGACACGCGCGACCGCGGCGCCGAGGACTGGCTCTTTTCCTCCGTCGCCAAAGCCGGCGCCACCAAGGATGCGCAGGGCAACGTGTTCACCGAGCATTACGGCTCAAAGGAGGCCGACGGCAGCGACGTCGAACTCGCCGTGATGTGTCCGCAGAGCGGCGTCTGGCGCGACAAGGTGCGCGAGCTGTGTGAACGTTTATTTTCAGAGGTCGGCGCCGACGCCGTTTATATCGATCAGATTGCCGCGGCGCCGCCCGTGCTCTGCTGCGACGAGGAGCATAACCACCCCGCCGGCGGCGGCCGCTGGTGGGTCGAGGCGTATCAGCGTATGCTGGAATCGATTGCGCGGACGACGGTCAAAACCAAAACCTGTACGACCGAGTGTCTGGGCGACGCCTATATGAAGCATCTCTCCGGCCTTTTGTCATGGTCCTCGACTTTCAGCGGGCAGGTTTCCGCCTTTTCGACCGTTTATGCGGGATATATCGAGATGATCGGCCGAAACTATAACGGCGCTTACGACGACGAGACGCTGAAAATCTTCGCCGCGCAGTCGCTTCTGTTCGGCGAGCAGATGGGGTGGCTTTCACCGGATCGTTACCTGTCGCTGACGCCCGCCCTCCGCGGCTACTATCGCGCGCTCGTGCAGACGCGGTTTCGCTATAACCCGTTCTTTTTCGCCGGCCGGCCGCTGCGCCCGCCGGTCGTGGAATGCGGATTGCCCGACGTCTGCGGCAAGAGCGAGCGGGGCGACGTCGCCGAGCGCGCCGTGCTGGCAGCCGTGTGGGAGCGCTTTGACAGCGGCGAACGGCTCCTGCTCGTCACCAATCTCTCCGAGCGCCCCGCCGACATCGTTCTGCGCTCGGAATATCTTTCGCAGCTGCCCGCCGGGCTTGCGGGCGCGGCGTTTGACGGGGGCGCGCTGCGGATGACGCTCGAGCCGCAAAGCGTCGCCGCGGCCGTCTTGCAGTTGTAAAAATTCGGGATTTATGGTATAATATTTGAAGCTGCAAAAGCGGAAGATTCTACAAAGGCAAAATAGCAACGCCATTTTAAAATCTGCGGCCGGGGTTCGCCCGTGCGGAAACCGGCCGAATCTGAAATACAGGAGATGTTTCCATGTCACTGTCCGTATCCGTCAAAAACATGCTTTCTTTCGCGCCGTATGATTCCGTCCTTGCCGAGCTTCCGGCCGCGCACGCGACGCTGACCGGCCATACCGGCAAGGGCAGCGATTTTCTCGGCTGGCTCTCTCTTCCCTGCGCGTTCGACCGCGACGAGGTCGAGGCCGTCAAGGCCGCCGCGGCGAAAATCCGCTCGGATTCCGCGGTGCTGCTCGTCATCGGTATCGGCGGCTCCTATCTCGGCGCCCGCGCCGCCATTGAATTTGTCAAATCTCCGAACTATAACCTGACGGCGCGCGGGACTCCGAAAATCTTTTTCGCCGGCAATTCGCTCTCCGCCTCGCAGGCCGAGGAGCTGATTGACCTGCTCGACGGCGTCGACTTCTCTATTAACGTCATCTCCAAATCCGGAACGACCACCGAGCCCGCCGTCGCTTTCCGCATCTTCCGCGAGCTGCTGGAACGCCGCTACGGCGCGGACGGCGCAAGAGAACGCATCTATGCGACGACCGACAAGGCGCGCGGCGCGCTGAAAACGCTGGCGGATTCGCTCGGCTACACAAGCTTTGTCATCCCCGACGACATCGGCGGCCGTTTCTCGGTGCTTACGCCGGTGGGTCTGCTCCCCATCGCCGTGGCCGGCGTCGATATCGACGCGATGCTCGCGGGCGCGGCCTCCATGGCCGCCGCTCTGGCCTCTCCCTCCGCGGACAACCCGGCCTGGCAGTACGCGGCGGCGCGAAACGCGCTCTACCGCAGCGGCTTCACCACGGAGATCATCGCCGCCTATGAGCCGCGGTTCCGCTATGTCGGCGAGTGGTGGAAGCAGCTTTACGGCGAGAGCGAGGGCAAGGACCACAAGGGCATCTTCCCCGCCTCCGTCGATCTGACCGCCGACCTGCATTCGATGGGTCAATACATCCAGCAGGGCATGCGGAACCTCTTTGAAACCGTCGTCACCTTTGAGCGCTCCGGCGCGCACGTCGCCGTCCCGCATTCGGAGGACAATCTCGACGGACTCAATTTCCTCGCCGGCAAAGAGCTTGACGAGCTCAACCGTATGGCCGCGCTCGGAACCATCCTCGCCCATGTGGACGGCGGCGTGCCCAACATCGCCGTCGAGCTCGACGGCCCCAGCGCCTATACGTTCGGCGAGCTGGTCTACTTCTTCGAATTTGCCTGCGGGCTGTCGGGCTATCTGCTCGGCGTCAACCCGTTCGACCAGCCCGGCGTCGAAGCCTATAAGCAGAACATGTACGCGCTGATCGGCAAGCCGGGCTTTGAAGCCAAACGCGCCGCGCTGGAAGCGCGCCTGTTTGAAGGCGCTTCAATCGGCGACTGACCGCGGCGCCGTCCGCAAGAAACCGTTTCCCGCAACGAAACGACAAGAAAGGTTGTTCAGATAAAATGGCGACTTTATTCGGCAGGAATTATACGAGAAAAGAGCTTCTCCGCTATTCCGGCAATCTCTCCAACATCGCCGGCGTCACGCCCATGCTCTACGACGGCGGCAAAGCCAAGGGCGCGTCGGCGCTTGAATTCCGCACCGGCAGCGGCCTTGAATTCACAGCGCTGCCCGACAAATGTCTGGATATCCACGCGCTGCGCTACAAGGGCGTCACGCTGTCGCAGCAGTCCAAAAACGGCTTGACTCATCCGCTCTACGGCCAGCCGGTGCCCGGGCAGTTCTCGCGCACGGTTTCGGGCGGCATGCTGTTTACCTCCGGTCTTTTGAACGCGGGGCCGGAAAGCGTCGAGGACGACGGCACTTTCCACCAGTGCCATGGCAACATCGGCGTTACGCCCGCTGAAAATCTCTGCGCCCAGTCCTATTGGGACGGAGACGAATACCGCATCGAAGCCAAAGGGACGATGCGTGAGAGCGCGCTCTTCCAGCACAATCTCATGCTGACGCGCACCATCCGCACCGCGCTCGGCGAAAACAGCCTGACCATCACCGACGAGCTGGAAAACATCGGCTTTACGGCCGAGGAATTTTGCGTACTCTATCATTTCAATTTCGGGTTTCCCTTCCTGTGCGAGGATTTGAAGCTCCTGTTCCCGGAAAACGAGTGCATCCCCCGCACGCCGGAAGCCAAGGAAGGGCTCGCTCTCGCCGACACGATCATTCCGCCCGAAGATCACTTCTTCGA
>ERZ772860.1480-NODE-1480-length-16128-cov-70.159024_pt1 | contig 16128 bp, 16 predicted proteins | sample MGYA00511342_ERZ772860 | MGnify/ENA primary metagenome ERZ772860 (study PRJEB29015, sample SAMEA2737665) | human gut metagenome | biome: human gut; feature: human-associated habitat; material: faeces | place: China | collected 2012 ... | reverse complement strand
GTTCCTTTGCTAACAGTACAAACTCCGTCTTTCAACTAAATTGCGGAAGAACCACCTAAATCAGGAAAGTACAGATGAGGCCTTTGTATGCACCGAATATACAGGGGTGTACCATTGGTGCAGGAAAGTACAAGACGTCTGGTTTTGGTTAGGGGAAGAAAACTGTGGCCGAAAAGTGGGTGACATTCCTGATTCACGTTCATCAACCTTGGGTGTGACGTTGTCGGTTCAGATTCAAATAACTATTATTCTGGGTGAAAAAGGAGTGGTTAGACCCCCGGAGAGACATCCCAGATTGGATTCGGGTGAGAAAAGCCACTTTTTTCACCCGATGCATAAGCCAGGGATCTTCCGCCACACCTTGTCATATTATATGACTACGATGGAGATTAGGTCCTTTACATACAGATTCTTATGCAGGAATATCAATAACTCACAATTGTTTAAATATCAGTGTTACAAGAGAAATGTTGGCCAACTCCTATATGGTTTCCAAAACAAATGTTAGTCAACTCCTATTATAGTACCCTAAATTAATGCGCAACTAGTAGAAATCACGGAATTTTTATGTAAGTTTGGCTTTATAAAAAGGCATTCGCTTATGCTTGATACTGTTATCACTCTCATCATCCCGTTCTTCTGTGCCTCATTGGCGTTGTGGGGAAGCGTTTTTTATGAAAAGGAAGGTTGGCGCGAGGCTGGCCGCCTCCGCCGGACTGGCGCTGTCCGTGGATAAGGTGATGCCGACGGTGAGGGAGATGTGCTCACGGGAGATGCTGGACGAAAGTATTCTCAAATATTCATTGGCCTTGGCCTACACAGGAATATTGCCCCTTATGGTAGCCGCGTCATTCTATATGGTGGTGATCGACGGCCTTATGGGTAATACGGGCGGTTGGTTGCCGGCGGCCGGGTGCATCCTGACTGGCTTGTTGCTTGCCGCCCCGACACTGAGCCTTGGCATTTTCGTCATAAAGAATTTCTGGTGGCTCGCCCTTGCGGTTCTTGCAGTCCTTGCAGTCCTTGCCGTGATTGGCGCCATTGTCGGCGGAGTCTCTTCAGGCGGCGTCAGCGCATCCTCGCAAGGCGATGTCTTTGTGGACCGATATGGCAATGAATATATCAGCACCTCCGCCCAGTTCCGCATCTATGGCGGCGACGAGACCTGGAACACCAGCAAGAAATACCACATAAAAGGCCAGAGCGGCACCTTCTACCGCAAAATCAAATGAGTTTCACCGTGCAATTTGCAAACCGAATTATGACTTAGTTGTTTTTAAACTGTCTTGTTTTTGATTGTGGTCGGAAGTTTAGACCAGAATATAGCCTTCTTGTTCATAACAACGGTGGTATCTCATTATCATATCGAACAACGGCTTGATACGAGAATCAGCTATATTCAAAGATTTGAACTTATTATACTGCTTGTTGAATAACGATTCATTGCCGTGCTTTATTCTGTCTTCGATGTCGTCCGGAATAAGCATAGAAGCTCTGTCTCCTAATCTGGAATAAAACTCTGTCTGGTAGATGTTAATGCCAGCAAGATCAAAATCTCCGAAATGAATATATCTGTTGGGTATTCGTTCCAACCATTCATAGAGTGCGGAGTTCTGTGGATATCTGCATACGAAGATGTACTTTCCTCTTGAGAATAAGTTCGTTAGCTCCGAAAGACTATTGAAATTCTCTAAGTTCTCGATTCCTACGACAATTACATCTTCTGGAATGCTTAAGGTTTCAGGATGATAGATGAAAAATGACATCCCGCAATGTGGGGTAAGCGAGATTGTCTGCCTATCAATGATTACCTCCACCGGTTCGATACAATTGACCAAGAAACCACGCAGAGTGTTAACCTTTAATGTTTTTGAGTCACCTGTTTTATTTACCAACGCCTGTCTGGTAAGATTATCGGAACGCAATTCCATCCATTCGTCGATGGGGACACCGCAAGTGAACAGATCCCTGATGAGTTTATCACATAGCTCCGGATTCTGAACACGGATCTTCTTACGGATTCCGTTTGTGCTGATGGAGATGACATTCTCGTCCAGAAGCGGTCTTGTAATCCATTCAGGAAGCGCTGTCCAAGATAAAGTCTCCCCGGATAGAATTCTTTTGAGCCTCTGCGCTTGTGAGGTTGTAAGTCTGTTCTCTGACATAACAATCAGTCTAAATGGCTTATGAGAGGGATTACACGCGTCCTGCTATCATTGTCTTTTTCAAGTAGGTAGGTGTACTTGTAGTCCTCCGCGTTGAAAGTTGTCGGAGAACTGTTTACCAGTAGGATATTCCTTTTGTTGGCGAACATTAGTATTCCTTTGACATTGTTAGGATGCAGTTTGCCGATCTCATCCATCATACAATGGATCCTGAAATCTCCAAACTTGCGGGAAGCCCTTTCCTTGAATACATTGATAAGCATAATGTTGATCATAGCTTTGACAAGAATGTCCGTTCCGTCAGAGCCGACATTGGATATTTTCTCCACCCACCCTGTGTCATTGTCGTTTTCTACAATTCTGAATTCAAGTTTGAACGAATCCGAGAGGTCAAGAGTCTTGGTCGATGGCTCGTTCTGTAGCGCTTTCATAAAGCGCATCAGATAATCCACCGCTTTTGTGTTGACTTCGGAGCGGTCTCCTTGGGAAAACAAGTCTATCTCGCCCATATTGTATTGGTTCTCCTCGTTGAACTCCTTAATTGTCAACAAAAGTTGGACAAGGCGGTTTTCGCTTGCCAATTGCCTCAATGAGATATTCTTGATGGCTCCGACAAAATTGTCTTTGCAGAAATCATCGTTTATCTCATTGATAACCTTGTTTATCTCGCTTCTGTTTTGCGTCAGGTCGGAAGTCTCTTTTGCAATGCGTCGAATAATGTCAGTATAACGTTCGCTGATGCGTTTTTGGAACTCTTGAAGCATATCATTGGATATGAATGAGTCCAAATCTGACGCAAAGTCCATATATTCTTGATCGGTAACCATCCCTGTCTTGAAGTTGAAAAGGTTTCGGGGTGAGAATCCATCTTTAAACACAGTTACAGCGCTTTTGAACGCTTTCATATCGTTTTCTCTTGAAATGATTCTCGACCTCAAATCATTTGTGATCTCACGGCAAGACTTGCCGGAGATTTGCTTTTCTCTGTCCGTCTGTTCCGAATGAGGATTTAGCATAGGATCATCGAGAAAGTTGTTCGCCTCAAGAACGTTATCACTGATTGTTTTCAGTCGTTCTTTTTCATCACTGATTTCTTTCAGGAGCCTTTCCCTTTCCGTTTCCAATCTATCCTTGCGCAATCGGAATCTCTCGTCAAGATTCTTTACTTTAGCTTCGACTTCCTTCCTCTCATTGCAGAAACCTTCCTCGTTGTCAAAAAGTTCGCGTTTGTCTTTTTCGTAATCAGAGACATCGGACCGGTGACTCTTGATAAAAGAAAGCTCATTGTCAATCTCACGGATCATAGTTTCATACCGTTTCATAGAATCCACATCCGCGCCGGCGTTCTTCAATTCGAGTAGTCTTTCTTTGTTGTTCTGATCCAATGCAATGTCAAGGTCACTGTCTAACTGCTTCAGCCTCATCTTAATGTCATTCTCTTTTTCTTTGAAATCTAATTCTATGACGGACAGTTTTGCATCAGTCGCCTTTTTTGCTGTGGCGATCTTCTTGTTCAGCACCTCTTTACATTGTGCAAGAGCCGCTTTCGCAAGTTCAAGCCTATTATTAAAGTCTCCGATTCTATTCTCTACGGCATTTAACTCTTTGTCTTTCTTATCTTTTCCAGCCTTCTTCAGATCATTGATCTCGACATTCAACTTCTTGATGGCTTCATTACTTTCATAGCAACGCAAGCCGACTTCCTGAATCCTGACATCAAGGGCCTTTGCTTTCCGGTTGACTTTGTTGACAATTGCGTTTTTCTCTGCCTCACGTTCATTTATCGCATTATCAAGAGCTTTGTCTATTTCCTGTTTCCTCTGTTTAGCCTCGTTCAGTCTGCCTTTCAGAATCTCAGGAGTTAGAATTTCCCTCTCAACATTGGCAAGATCCAAAGTTATTCCGAATATATTCTCTGAATATTCCACTCTTTCAGGGGACAATGATTTGCTGTAAAGGATATTCCGCTCGTCTATCACCTTTCCGATATTCTCCTCCCAGCCAGAAACATTTTCGGACAGCCATTCGCATAGGGAGCCTTTGTAACCATCAAGAACACTGTTGATTTCGTCAATGTTTTTCTTTGTCACTGCGGATTTGCCGGTAAGTTCTGAGATGAGTGCATTGTATTTCATTTCGCACTCTTTCATCAACATTTCTCCCTCCCGTATGATGGATTCTTTTTCTCTATGCAAAGATTTTTTCTCAGCATCAGATTCTATGATGACCTTGTCAAGTGTCTTTATCTCAGTTTCTTTATCGCTGATTTCCCTTTCGTAATACTTGGTTCTGGCAATACGCTCCCTACGAACTCTTTCCGCTGTCAGTTGTTCCATTATCCCGGAGACAGACTCTTCCGAGACTTTGATCTCTTCCGCCGACAGGGACCTTATGTTGTCCTCTGTTTTCCTGCCATCGGCGATGATTCGCTCTTTTTCTTCGGCTTTGTATGCTCTGGCATCGGATAGTTCTGCGTTCAGAATATTCTTTTTTTCGATCGTGGCAGAACGAAGAGAATCTTCGATATGCTTGTATTTCAGTGAAATGTCCTTGCTGCCGGATGTGAGTTCCCTGAGGATGGCTTCAGTGTTGACTTTCTCAGAGATCAATGAATCTTCCTGCTTGACACGGCTGATGATCTCGGATATCCGCATATCTTCGTATTTGCGCTTCCGCTTTCTGCTTTCGTTGATCTTGTCGCCAAGAATATTGATGGACTTTTTCAAAGAGTCCAACTCTTTGTTGTATTTTCCGGTCTCTTCGGAAATGAGCCGCTCCGCACGTTGAAGTTCCGATGAGGTCTCTTCGATGCGTCTTTCTATCTCCGGCTTGCTTTCAAGGCATTGCCTTAGCGCATAATTCAATTCCTCACGAAGCTCACGGATATGCTTCCGTGAGTATAGGATAGCGTTGTATTTCCTCAAGACATCTCCAGCCTGAATTGTTTTTCTGTTCGTGCCGTTAGCCTCTTTCTTGAGCCAGAGGTAGATGTCATTGTACTCATTCTCAAAATCACGAATCTGATTTCTGAAATAATCAAGGTCAATGCTTATGTTATCGTCTGTCATTGACTTGATGATTGTGTCCTTTATGAAATCGGCGTCCAGCTTGGTGTTAAGAAACACGTTTTGGATGGTTCGTGGAATATTTTGATATTTGGAACTTTCGACAATGGCATATTTCCGGAAATCAACCAATTCCGGTCGCCTGTTGTTGCCATAGATGATATCGCGGAACAGTTCGAATGTGGTCACTTTCCTTGACGGTTGGGTTCCGCTTGACTCACTGATTCGATGTCTGATTTCAGCCCAATCTTCATAGACTTTGTTGCCAAGACCGATGAACCAATTTCTGTCGTATGGGGCATCAACGAATCTGTAGCAGATACGTCCCATTGATTTAGAGACGATTATGCAATAGACCCCGTTTTCTCGTTCCACTTCGTAGATTATGTGTGAGTTGGAAAACGGAAAATAGAAAGCATCGAAATTCTTTTTCTCTTTGGGAATTCCTAGATGGATAGGGGAGGCGTTGTAAAAGAATAGGATAGCGCGTAGGATCGTGCTTTTCCCTACGCCTTGGGTCCCTATGAAATGCACATTGCCGTCAAGTCTTGTCTCGGAATACGGAATATTCGCGCTGTTTATGAATATGATTTTACTTAGATTCCTCATTGTCAGCCTCCTCCGTTATGTCAATCTTTTGAACTATTTCCTCAATATAGCCGAATGAATTCAGCACTTTGTAGCGCCCCTCGATCTCATTCTCGATTTCAATGAATCCTTCGCGCATAAGGTCGTTGATGAGAGCGTCTATCTTGTCCTCATTGCTGCTCTTCCCTGAAAACATTTTGGAAATCAGATTCTTCAGTTCCACATTACACGAAAATTGGACGAGGATGTCGGCTTTCGTGAATGTGAACCCAGAACCAAACAGGGAATTGAATGACTTTAGAAACGAGAGGTTGTCAATCCATTTCATCAATGACTTTATCTTGGATTCAAGATCCACCTTGGACATAGGTCTGGTGAAAAACCAGTATCCGTTTCCTCCTTCAAGCGAATATCCAATCTGGATGAAGAAGTCGTAGTATTCCTGAAAGTTGTCTTCAATATCATCGAACCAATGCTGCTGGGTCTTGTCCAGACTGTTGGCTGAGATGAATTTCCCTTTTGAGAGAGTCTCGAATATTTCTGTGGTGTATCTCATCTTTTCTGTTACCTAACATTAACGATTGGATATTCAATGCCTCCGGATCTTTCATATTCATCGGTGAAGTTGAGGCTGTCTGAGAATATTGAAGCGATCTGACAGAATAGTATTATTCTTGTGTCGTCAGAAACCGGTGTATGATATTCATAATTCCAAACGAACTTGAACAAGTTGTGTCCCGTAGCGGCGAAGGCATTGAATATTCCTTTAAGATTAAAGGAATCATTGATTCTTGGCTCTTCCATCAAGTATGATTCAGGGATGTCGACAGCCATTCTCCCACGAGTGGAATGCCTGTTCCCAATCTCTTTTACAACCTTCAGTATGACTTCTTGAACATCGTCGTCATTTTGCATCCTCTCCAGAGAGAGCCTGCGGTTCAAGGTCCTTATTTCTGGCTCGAATATCACAGGATTCATTTCGGATGCTATCTGCCGGATGTTTGTCACGTCCTCAAGAATGAGTTGGTCCTTAAGGTACCTGAGGCGACGGGCTTTCTCCAGAAGCTTATTCTGGTATTCGATCAAATTCAGGTAAGTGATGATCTGCCGCTCAATCTCAATCAGATTATGGTAAGAGTCTTTCATCTGGAGACGCGCATCATTGACAACGCTTCTCATCTGGTTGTCCAGAGCGACTGTAAAGAAAGCGTTTTCCTCATCTATGACCCGCTCGGCACTGTCAATCAGCGAGGATATTCCTTTACGTTTGTCATCCAGATTCTCAAGCTTCTTCTTTTTGATTTTGTAGTCAGGTTCATTCTTGTACGTTCTGTCAATATTCCTTTTTACATCGATGACGTTCTTCTCTGTCGCCAGAGCGATTCTTTTCAACGCTCTTCTGACCTCATTGGAATATTTATACTTATCCTTTTCGCTTCCAGAACTCATCCAATATCCGATGTTTTCCTTGAGGTGGGTGATGTAGTCCTGAACGCTTGAGACATTAATCTCTTCATTGATTTGAAGAACCTCTTCGAAGAATTGTACATAGATGTCCTCCATCTCCAGAAAGTCTCCGCTTTCACGGATAACCTCATTCTCAATCAGATATTTAATACGCTCTTCCTTGTAGTCGGTTAACTCCAAGGCGTAATCATATCTGAAAGAAAGCGCGTTACGCTTGGCGAATAATTCATTCAGCAGTTTTTTCTCCCTGTCAAGACAACGTGTCAGTTCATCTATGTTATGAAAAGTACTCATTACCAGTAATCATCGTTCTTCAAATATAATGAAAAAAACAGGCAATTATATACGAGTTGATGACAAAATATTGTAATTTATTAATTTTTAACATATTGCCTAGTTGGCGGCGAGTCTCTTATAATTGCCTTAAAATTTACCCCACATTCTCTAAAAGCGGGAATATGACTGAAAGACGCTCGTGAAGAGATCATTATCCCCCTAAAAGCGTGGTTTACACAAATAGATGCCTGTGAAGGTGCATTATTAGTTCATTTAACTGACAATACACTTCATCTCTCATAGGAACATATAATAGAAATTATATACCTGTTGACTATCGTTCTTCATATCGTACCAACGTCTGGACGGTTGCGAGCAGCAGATAACTGTGTTTATTAATGACATATAATAGCCAGACCTAATATAGTGCGGTTCTGAGGTTCCACTGACTATTCCACAATATGCCCATAACCCTCAGGTGCGCTTGGTTTATCGCACCAGGAAGAGTTGGATCTCGTGGGACAAAAACGTACGGCGAAAGGCTTATACACGTGTATAAAATGGCCTAATATTTTTGATTCACGTTCACCAACCTTCGCGTGTGGCAAAGTTGGTTTAGACGCGAAGGGTTATTATTCCGGGTGAAAAAAGGCGCGTTTGACACCCGAAAAGTCATTACGGATTATCATTGGGTGAAAAAAGTGGCTTTTTTCACCCAATGCATAACCCCCGAGCTCCTCCGCCACCTTTTGTCTTAGTAGTGTATGACCACAATGGAGATTAAGTCCTTTACATACAAATTATAGCACAGGAATGTCAATGGTTTGTAATTGTTTTAATATCAGTACTATAGGCAAAAGTTAGTCTGCCTCTATATAGATTCATTTTATTTTCAGGCGATAAATGACCTCCTGCAACCTATTTAAGAATATGGCCGCGTGCGCTCCGTCCATTTGGGTGTGGTGGAACTGGAACGAGACGGTCAGAGTCTTTCTGAACCAGTGGCTTCTGTACTTTCCCCAGATGAGGAACGGGTTGTTGAATATGCCGCTGTACATTCCGACGGCTCCATCGATCTCATACTTCGCCAACGCTGACGTTCCGATGACCATACTGTCCGTCAGGTCGTGATTTTCGCAGCTTTCGGCCACTTGCCTGGTGAGTTTCAGATAATTGTCGTTGAAGGTGCGCATGTCGTCACTGAAAGGCACATCGCACGAGCTGACCTCTCCGTTTTTGTTCGCGACAATGGTGTTCACCGCCAGACTGTCATATTCAATCAGCTTTTCTCCGACCGGCAGCATGTAAAATTCCTTCACTCCGCTTGCCGCCCTGCCGATGCAGTAGCACATCAACATATTGAATTTCAGTCCTGTCCTTCTGCTGATTCTTGTCAGTCGTGTGACATCGATTGTCTTGAAAAACGTCACCATCGGCATCGGAGCCCTCATCCAGAACTCAAATGCGTAGGCTCTGGTAGTCTCTTTGGGATTCACTTCTTTCATACTTCTTTATTTTTTTATGCTATGTGCATCGAAACCGGAATCTCGCACACTGGGCGGCAGTGCCGCTTTGAGGAATGTGACTCTTGAAATAGCGTGGGTATGCTGATTCCGAAATTTTCCGTAAAGGTAGTGAATATTCCGTTATCGGATATTGCCAATCTGAAATGTAATCCTTAAATTGAACCCGCAAATTAAAGTTTCGAGATGAAAAGAATAATCGGACTGTCGCTTTTGCTGGTGAGTATTGCAGCAGGATGTAAGCGTGAAACTAATGTCGTTGAATATCCGGCGGTGGATTTCTATACCACGGAGACGCTGGACGTCAATAGGATATAGCTTACTGACTCGACCACCGTGCTGCATTTCAGCGCCGTGTATATTCCTAAGTTCTGGATTCGTCTGGACAAAGGGACGCACATCGTTGCTGATGGTCGGAAAATTCCGTGCATCGGCAGCGACAGGCTTACTCTCGGCGAGAAATTCTATATTCCAGAAAGCGGAAGGGACACGTTTTCGTTAACTTTTCCGGCTGTGCCTAAAGGTACGGAAAGCATTGATTTTCGGAAGAACGCTCCGGTGACGCTTTCAGAATGTTCGGAATAGACTTGACTGGGCAGCGTAAGCCGCTGTCACTTGCCGCTGTTCCACAAGATTTGCTCAAGGCTCCAGACAGGGATGCCGGCCTTCCACGGATCCGGCTTGAAGATGGAACGACGGCCTTGAATATTCATCTATTAGGTTATCACAAGGGAATCGGCCGGCAGGTGCATCTTTACGTGAATCATCTTCAGAAAGGACAGGAATAGTTGGACCTTCAGATTGACACTTTGACCGGTGAGGCTTCCGCAAGCCTTGAGTTGAACGGCCCAGCCGAGATGATCGTCACGAAGCCTGTGTATGTGGACTTTATGGCCGCGGCTGGTGAAGACGTTGACAATATTCATTGATCTGACCGCACATTCCTACGATGTCAGGAAAAAGCATTTCCCTGCGGCTGTCGAGGGAGTCGCGCCGAGGCCTTCGGTGTACTTCGGAGGGTATTATTCTGCGCTGAATCATTATCTGAACAACGAAAGCTGCGATGACCTTCCGTTCGCTCCGTTCCTGGCCGGCGAAGGCATTGACTACCGCTGGACCGATGAGGAATATGCCGGCAAAGTCATCGCCCGCTACAAGGCTTTCGCTGACTCCCTCGCCGCTGTCCCCGCTGCCCGGTCGGTCAAGGAATATTACGCCGGTGGCTTGAAAACTGCCCTCATCCATGCCTTCTCCAACGCTTCGGAACTGCGTCAGGACAGCTTTGAGAATGAAAATGGTGGTGCTGCTCCCGCTCCTCCGTTCCGCCCTCTGTCACCGGAGAGCATTGTCCGCCTCTCGGAAGTCGTAGATGTCAACGATTCGACCCTGATGGGGTGTATGGACGCGATGTCGTATGTGCAGGTGCGTAGGATAATCGGACTTTAGATATTATTTGCTTAGACTAAACAAACCTATGTGTATGAAACATTTACTATCGGTCATCATTCTGGCGGTTTGCTTGCTCTCTTGCAGCGGCCATTCGCACTACCGTGACACTCTTTCCCAAGTGGAATCCTACATTGAGGAAAGGCATTCTTTGGAATTAAAGAATATTCAGGATAAAGAGCGGAGCGATCGCCGGCCGCTGGCCGCCATAGGCGTCATCATTATATTCCTATCCTTGCTCATTATAATCCGGTATAGATTGAAAGTGAAAACTGTCGAATCAGAATTGGCAAAACAGGAGAAAGAAAAATACAGATTGATGTATAAGCAGATAGAACAGGAAAGGGACCGCTTGACTGATCTTCTTGAGAGTAATGACGAGCTTGAAGGGGCAGCGAAAAATGCGTTGTCAGAAAGGTTGTCTTTGCTTAACCGCTTCTTTTTAGCTTATACATCATTTTTGTTATTTGGCCGCACGCCTTAAGCCGGCATGTGGCAGCAACGGCAGGGATAGCGCAATGAGAATGGCGCTGCTCACTACCATAAGCAGACGGAGCGGCACACGGTCCGCAAGAGGCCCGAACAGAGCCATACCTATTGGAAGAAAGCCGGAGTACATTGAATTCAGGAGCCCGAAAATACGTCCGCGCATATTTTCCGCCACATTCTCCTGCAAGAAGGTAGTCGTCGCGGTCTGAAATGTAACCAGTGGAACACCGTAGCACAGCATGAATGCCAGATACAGGACGAAATTATGCGACAGGCTCATAAGAATGCTGAACAGGCCGAACAAGACCAGAGCAGCGGTCATCGTCTTGTAACGGTTTTTGAAACCTCCCAATGTGCTCATAAGCAAACCACCGGCAAGCATTCCGCCAAAGCCAACAATCTCAACCCACATAAGATTCGTGTATGTGCCCGCAAAGTAACGGCTCACGAATAGGTTGGCCAGGAATCCCACCGGAATGGACAGGAAAATAAACAGTCCGTACAGCAGCAGGACACATCCTTTTGATCTATTGGTGATGGAATAACGTATTCCGTCCCTGACATCTGCCTTGAAGTCCGATGCGGCCGTATTTCCACTGGAAAGTTGATGCGGAATGAATATGAAGGAGAGAATGGCAATGCCTACAACGGCAGTCGCCACATCGATCAGCATAGAGGCGCGGAGAGTCATGAAAGTCATCACCGCTCCCGCCGCGGCCGGAGCGGCAAAATTGGCCACAGACTGCATGGTCGAATTAATGCCGTTAGCCTTCATAAGCAGGTCTTCACTGACAATCTGCGGAATGCAGGAGTTTACGGCCGGGATCTGAACACCTGTTGCAATGGACCTGAGTGATACCAGCACCAGCAGGACCGTTCGAAGCGAAACGCCATCGTTGAATTTTGGAAGAATCAGTGCCATTCCAAGGGTAAGCAGCGCGATCATGGCATCTGACCCGATGATCAGCATCTTCTTTGAATGGCGGTCCGCCCAGACACCGCCCACAAAAGACATGAAGAACTGCGGAACGAACGAACATATTGAGAACATTGCCACCCAGAAGCCCGATGAAGTCTCTAAGGTAATATACCAAACAATCGCGAAAGCCACTATCTGAGAACCGAAAAGGGTAATGGCCTGGCTAATAAAGAAAGGGATTACTTTTTTCATTGCTGAATTCGAATTTGTAAAGTAAGGTTATGCGGTTTCTATCGGGACCTGGATGATGGTGATCCACATATTGGCGTCCTCTTGGTTCCAGATGCCGTCAATGTAGCTGGCACGCGGTTCGCCTGTGACCTTGTAGCCTTCCTTTTCCAGCATGGCGAACAGGTCGATGTGACTCTGGCGGAGGTTCTCATAGGGACCGAACACCTTCAGGCATGCAGCCATGGGAACAGCTGGGATTTCCTTGAACTTGATGATGGCGGAATCCTTTCCTTTCTCCTTTACCTGCTCGCAGTACTCGATGTCAATGTCCTGTGGTTTGTAGCCGCCGTGTTCAATGGTGTAGCAATAGCCAGGTTCAAGGCATTCGCATCCAAGACGGGCCATTTCAGGTCCGATGATCTCACAGCACAGATTGCCAAGCTCAGCATAAGATGGAATGACGGTTCTGTGACTTGCAACGATGATTGCGGGCAACGGTTCAAAATACAGTTTTTCCATTTTGTGATTCTTTTTGTGGGAAGCCACAAACGCCTTGAGCAATCGGCGACGTTCCTTAAGAGCCTCCAGCTCCTGTTCACATCGGATTATCTTCCCTTCAAGGGATTCAACGGAAGGGAAATGGCTTTCGTCTTCCATTATGTCACGGATTTCTTCAAGAGAGTAGCCAAGGGTCTTCAGGGTACAGATGTTCTGGATTTTCTGGAACTGCGCCACGGTGTAGTAGCGGTATCCGGTCCACCGATCCACGATTTCGGGGACCAGAAGTCCAATTTGCTCGTAATGCCGCAACGCACGTACGGTAACCTTGCTCAGGCGGGAGAACTCCCCGATTTTAAACTTGATTTCACTCATAACAACTGTGCACTTTTGTTATTTGCCCGCAAATATATACATTGACGTAAGGTACGAGTCAAGGGAAAAATGATTTTTTTCGCCAACGATATGGAAAGACAGCCGCAAAATTCTATCCGCTGATTCCTCAAAATAGATAAGCGAAACATAAATGAGACAATTTACAGCCCTCAACCTGCGCAAACTGTCAATACTGCGCATTCTGACAATATTGTCAATATTGACGATGACCTCCCGCTCCCGGCATTCTCTCCACAGCTGCGAGGAAAATTCCCTGTTTTCCTCGAATACAAACACAAGCTTGCTGAATACAATGCCGCCGGCAAGATGAAAGTCGATATGGAAAAGCCCGAAGAACCTCCGATGCGTATGCTCTTCATTCCTGCCAACTCCTCCGCCACCGCAGTCTATCAGGTTCTCAATGACAACGGCGGCACAGGCCTTATGTTCGAGACCGAAGGAGACACCATCGCCAACACCTTAGGCTCCGACTACGGCAACTACTCCGACGGCTTCCGCAAGGCTTTCCACCACGAGACCATATCCTACATCCGACGCAAGGATCGAGAATACGTGAACATAAATAATCCTCGCCTCTCGACGCTCCTCACCGGTACGCCGAGACAGATCCTCAACCTCATCACCGATGCCGAGAACGGCCTTTTTAGCCGCTTCATCTTCTACTTCCTCGACCTCCGCCTCGTCTGGAACGATGTGTTCAGCACCCACGCCGACACCACCCTTGATGAACATTTTCAGGCACTCGGCCGGGAGTTCCACGACTTCCACACCATACTCGAAAAGTCCCAGGACATCCGTTTCGCCCTCACACCGCTCCAGGCCGCCGACTTCAATGAAAGATTCTCCGTCTGGCAATCAGAATACAGTGACCGCTGCGGAGACGAGTTCGTCGCCTCCGTTCGCCGCTTCGGCCTGATAACGTTCCGTCTCGCGATGATTCTCTCCGCCCTCCGCATAATGGAGGATGGCATCATCGAGAACAATCTGACCTGCCTTGACACCGACTATCAAAGTGCTATGACAATGGCTTCCGTAATCCTCCGCCACAACGCCCACATCTTCCTCTCCCTCCCGAAAGCGGACACAGCCCAGACAACATCATCCACAACGACCGCAAGGACCACTTTCCAGCAACGTCAGTTCCTCGAAGCCCTCCCGCCCGATTTCGACCGCCAGACATACACCGAACTCGCCACCGCCCTCGGCATCAATCCCCGCACCGCCGACCGCATCATCCGCCGCTGGTGCGACACCGGCCAACTGGAGAATGTCTCGCACGGGAAGTATCGGAAGAAATAGAATTACCCAAAGTCCCAAATCTTTCATAACTTTGCAAAGACAAAGGAGACGACGATTATGACTATTGCCGAAATACAGGAACTCATCCGCAAGGATGAAACAAGAACTCTAGAACTGAAGAAGACCACGGGTGAACTGAAGGAAGCGATGCACACAGTATGCGCATTCCTCAACACCTCCGGAGGTCAGCTCCTTTTCGGCATAGCTCCAAGTTCTCTACAAGTCATAGGACAGCAGGTAACTGATAACACCCGCAGAGAGATCGCTCGCGAGTTGACGAAGATTGAGCCGGCATTCTCGTTGGATGTGGACTACATTGAGTTGGACGGGAAGTCTGACTTCTATGTCATCGTGATTGATGTCCCGACCGAGTCGAACAGAAACCGTCCCTATGTGTACGATGGCAGACCGTATTACAGGATTGAGAGCACCACATCAGTGATGCCACAGTCGATGTATCAGGAACTGCTTCTGCAAAGGGATGTCCGCAAGATGAAATGGGAAGAGGAAATCGCCCCCAAAGCCAGCGTGGACTGCCTTGACGAGGAAGCCGTAAGGCGGCTTGTCAGTTCCGGCATTCAAGCCGGAAGGATTCCGGAAAGTATGCGCATCAAATCCATTCCGGAAATCCTTGACAAGATGAAGTTGAGCGAGAACGTACATATCAAGAATGCGGCGGTAGCGTTGTTTACCAAGGAGGACTACGCCCCAATCCAACTTCATATTCGGTTGGCCAGGTTTAAAGGCACAAACAAGAGGAACTTCATCGACAACAGGCGTTCAATAGGGAATATATTCCATCTCTACGATGAAGGTATGGCATTCCTGTTCAAGCACCTGAACATATCTGGAACATTTGTTGACGGGCAGCCGGAGCGTGTCGAGTCTCTGACCATCCCATACAAGGCCTTGAGAGAGTGTCTTCTGAATGCCCTGGCGCACAGACTATACGATTCACCTTCGGGCTTTGTGAGCATAGCGGTATATGACGACCGCGTTGAGATTGAAAACCTCGGAACTCTACCAGTGGGTTTTACTCTGGACGATATGATGAAACCACATATCTCACATGCGCAGAATCCACTCATCGCCCAGATTATGTACTACGGGAAATATCTAGAGACCTGGGGACGAGGCATTGAACTGATGAATGAAGAGTGCGCACTCGCCGGTGTCCCGAAGCCTGAATTTGAAGTGTCCGGAGGATGCTTCAAGGCGATTTTCCAGAGGAGTGACTATGTGACTGATGCTACAGAAATGGGACAGCAGGACCCAAGTGGGACCCAAGTAGGACCTAAGCAGGACCCAAGTGGGACCCAAGTGGGACCTAAGCAGGTTCAAATTTCTTCTCCTATTGCAGATTTGGTCTCAATAATGCCTACAGGTTATTGTACAGTTTCGCAGCTTATGGAAATATGCGGAAAGAAAAATCGCAAAAAATTCAGGGAAAATTACATACTCCCGGCTTTACAGAATGGAGTTATAGAACGGAAATATCCAGAAACGCCCAATCATCCACATCAGCAATACCGGTTGTCAGAACAGGCAATAGAATGGAAAAAACGTCAATAATGACAAAACTGACAGACCTGCGCATTTTACGTATTATGTCAGATTTAGCGTCTATTACATACAATTAACAATCATCGTCTGACAAAGACATAATGTGTTTCAAATAAAATAATATGAATGCTCTTGCTTTTGTTGTCGGAATACTAGTGATGCGTTAATTTAATGCGCTGTTTATATAACTTATTAATATTTAA
>ERZ772860.1469-NODE-1469-length-16281-cov-4.440712_pt1 | contig 16281 bp, 14 predicted proteins | sample MGYA00511342_ERZ772860 | MGnify/ENA primary metagenome ERZ772860 (study PRJEB29015, sample SAMEA2737665) | human gut metagenome | biome: human gut; feature: human-associated habitat; material: faeces | place: China | collected 2012 ... | reverse complement strand
TACGCATCCTCTCGTAAAAAAGACCATCCCAGGTCGGTTGTCCATCATTCCATCCTTTTCGGTGTATCAACTATTCAGAGAGCCCTGTCGCAGGCATCTCAACCAACCTTGCCAGTCAATCCTTCCATAGCCGAATACCCGCAACTTTCGTCATCAGTGACTAAAATCACGTTTGCCATCTCCGGATCTTGCCGCTGTTCAACGCACCACTGTCTGAACGCTTCCCCTTCCAGTAAAGAAAACTCATCGCAATGTTTTTTCCACCAGCTTCGGCGCACTCTGACAACGCTCATTTCCCATGCGTGAGCACCGGTGGCATAAGGCTTCACCACACCGTCAATACAGGTAGCCAGCCACAGGGAAACAGACTCCTCAGCCAGACGTGTCGACAGCTTTTCCGGGAGGTAATCGTTGATATTGGCGGCATAGCCGGGCCTGAAGTTCAGCACAAACTTATTAGCCATTGCGCGATCACAGTAATATTTGCCCACTTGCTCCTGCTCGCTGCGGGCAAATCCTTCCGGCATTACCACGTCCTCACCGTAGACGGATTCAATAAGAAGCCGGGCTGAGTGTGGCATCTGAATAGCACCTTGCTCACGCAGCACACGCTGCGTCAGCCAGATTCGCCCATGATCGGGATAGACAAATGCACTGTTACGCATGGCACTGCCAAACCATTCGTCGCCAGGAGAGTCGTCCCAGACGGGAGCTAGAATCAGCAATTCAGGGGGGGAACGCTCGTCTTTTCCGTCACGCTTTAACTGACCATTAATATCGCGGATATGCCGCTGTAATCGCCCCGCTCGCTGGATTAGCAAATCAATGGGGGCCAGGTCGGAGATCATTTCGTCCAGGTCAATATCCACGCTTTGCTCAATTACTTGTGTACAAACAATGACTTGCGACGCTCTCTGTAAACTACAATATTTACCAAAGCGTGCCAGCGTTTCCGTTTCAATTCGCTGGCGATCGCTAAAAGCAAAGCGGCTATGAAAAAGTGAAAGGCTGGAAGCAGGAATGACGCCGCGGGCAAGCAGCTGACGATGAACCTTAATAGCGTCATCGACAGAATTCCGGATCCAGGCGATGCATTTCCCCTGACTTACCGCCGATTCGATACGCGCAATACACTCTTGTTCACTATGAAGCCAACCCACGCTGACGCTACGCTCAACGTCTTTGCGCGTCGCTACCCGGTGTGAGTTCACATCGGATTTCGTGACATGCGTCAGCCAGGGGTAATCATCCTTTTCCAGGAACGGAGCTTCTTGCTGGCCCTCTGTACCCCGCGCAAAGGCAGCGACGAGTTTGTCGCGCTGCTGTTGAGATAACGTGGCAGAAAGCAAAATAACGCTGTTTCCGCCACGCGCCTGCCGCTCGATCAACCCTTCAAGAATGCACGACATGTAAGCGTCACAGGCGTGGATCTCATCAGCCAGCAGGATTTTGTTACTCAGCCCCAGAAGCCGCAGATTATTATGTTTGAACGGCATCACCGCCATCATCGCCTGATCCAGCGTGCCGACGCCAATTTCAGCCAGCAACGCCTTCTTGTTACTGTCGGCAAACCAGGCCGCACATCCCTGACTGAACGTTTGTTCATCCGGTTCTTCTGACCCGACTAAATCACCGGACCAGAGTGATTCATTAAAGCGGTCCATTAATGTGCGGGCACTATGTGCCAGCACCAGGCTGGGGCGGGATTCTGGCGAATAGAAAGCAAGCCAGGTTTTGACCAGCCGATCGTACATGGCATTGGCCGTTGCCATTGTTGGCAGACCAAAAAACAGCCCCTGAGCTTTCCCCGCAGCTATCAACCTGTGCGCCAGGATAAGCGCCGCTTCTGTTTTACCTGCGCCAGTCACATCTTCCAGAATAAATAACTGCGGTCCTTGCTGGCTGATATCCAGATCCAGCACCTTTTGCTGTAACGGTGTCGGATTCTCAATAAAAGGAAACAGCGTATTAATTCCGTTGAAAGGCGCGACTTTTGCTTTTAGAGGAAAGACGGTTAAGGCGTTTTGAGCCTGAATTAAAGTTTTCTGCCAGTAACCTTTAATATCCATTGGGTGTGCGACGCGTGGAAAAAATCGCGTTGACGAACCCGTCCAGTCTGCGAGCACGACGGTTGCAGAGATATACCAGGAAAGGTGTTTTATAAGTTCAATGCCCTCATCATCATCCCAGAATGCGGGGATCTCTATGAGCGGAAACAGTGGTTTGATTTCAAGGAGAAAATCTCGTGCTGCAGCTTTGTCTTCAGGCAGAAAATTATCCAATTCATCCATACGATCAGGGGGCCGACCATGATGCCCTGTCGTCACGGGCATCCACATTTCTATCACTCGCCTAAGTTTGCGCGGAGAGAGCGAAGATGAAGGAAGTAACTCCTGACATTCACTTAAATAATGATTCCACAACCAGTAGCCCAGCGTTGAATGAGAGATTTTTTCGTAATTTTTTCTGGCACCTTCCTGAATCTTGAGTTCAGGGGGCAGGTAAAGTTGTTGAAAAGAGCGGGCAAATTTTCCAATATCGTGCCAGCACAGCAACCAGGCGAAAAATTGAGCCGCCTGTTCCTTGTCAGAAATCCCTAATTGACGAAAATAATCAGCCAGCCCGAAGCAATTTCTTTTAACCATTAAATAGCCCATCGCGGCTACATCCAGCGAATGCCAGCAAAGAAGGTGATAGTCGTCGCCCCCGTCTTTCTCGCCGCGTCGGGTTTTTCCCCAGAAATCAAAAAAAGTCACAATATTTTTATCCTTCAGTAAACTTAAAGGATATTTACGCATATATTAAAAATTATCTGTGATATATATCAGCCAATAAAACATTTACATTATGAATAAATTAATGATTTTCATTTGAAATTCATAATAATAAATAGAGACTATATATTCACATAAAAAATATAAATTTTAAAAAAGGGTGCAGGAGACCAAACCATCACAATTCAGTACGCGGGGTTTTACCCCCGCGTGGTGGCTACTTCTTCGATTCGTAAGCGAGAACTGCCTTAAACTCCATACCACGTTCTCTGATACTCAACTCACACAACGAGTCACCTACCATCAGCGTGAATCCCAGTACTGTACAACACAGTACGATGATTGCCACAAGGGCATATTTTGTCAGCATGTCTTGCCTCCCTGCAAAGAAGAGACTAACATTCGAATTGTTTGGGTTCGAACGCTGGCCTCAGGTTGATAGAAATATCGCCTGGGGCTTTTGTCCATCTGGAACCTCGCGAATGCTTAACGCCAGACAGCCTCAAGCACCCGACGCCATTCTATACCTGATAATTCTTCCAGCGGCGTTCACGTTTAAAATCAGGAATACTGCTCGCAAAATAAAAACGCCCCCATCATTTCTGACAGAGGCGTTTAATTTATCCGGCAATATTTACCCTTCGTGCAATCCACATTCCCTTTTTAAGCCAAAGAAACGTGTTTCTTCTTCCGACATGCCAGATTCCCATTTACGGGTTGTATGGGTATCACCGACCGATAAATATCCTTCATCCCATAATGGGTGATATTTCAGGCCATGTTTTTGCAGGTACTGATAAATAGTTCGGTTATCCCAGTCGATAATCGGCAGCACTTTAAATACGCCACGCTGAATTGCCAGCACCGGTAAATTGGCGCGACTGCCGGATTGTTCACGGCGCAGGCCAGCAAACCACGTTTGCGCATTCAGTTCTTTCAGCGCCCGGTTCATCGGTTCGACTTTGTTGATGTCATTGTATTTTTCAATGCCTTCAACGCCCTGTTCCCACAGTTTGCCGTAGCGTGCTTCCTGCCAGGCCGCGCTTTCGGTAGCGCGGTACACTTTCAGGTTGAGCTTGAGTTTGTCCGTTAACTCGTCAATAAAGCGGTAGGTTTCCGGGAACAAGTAACCGGTATCGGTGAGGATCACTGGAATATCCGGGCGAATCTGATTCACCAGATGCAGGCTCACCGCCGCCTGAATGCCGAAGCTGGAAGAAAGCACATATTCACCGGGCAGATTATCCAGCGCCCAGGCTACGCGGCCTTCAGCGTCCAGTTTTTCCAGTTGGGCGTTAGTTTCCGCCAGCGCCAGAATGCGATCTACCTTCGGCAGTTCGTTCAGGGCGTTTAGATCGAGTTTGGACATAGATTCCTCACTGTTTGCCTTGCCTGATGCGACGCTCACGCGTCTTATCAGGCCTACAAGACCGGGCTGATGGTTAATCCCACAAATCGCGCGCCGGATCGAGCACCGGGCGAATGATGCCCGCACGCACCGTAAAGTCGCCGAAGCCTTCACCCGCTTCGCGCTCTTTCGCCCAGCGCCCTATCAGTTCATCAAGCGACGCCAGGATTTCCGGCTCGGTGATGTTTTCTTTATACATCCGTGGGATACGTGTCCCAATGCGGTTGCCGCCAAGATGCAGGTTGTAGCGACCCGGCGCTTTACCCACCAGGCCCACTTCCGCCAGCATCGCGCGACCACAACCGTTCGGGCAGCCTGTTACACGCATCACGATATGCTCATCGCTGACACCATGTTTCGCCATTAAATTATCGATGTTGTCGATAAAAGACGGCAGGAAACGCTCCGCTTCCGCCATCGCCAGCGGGCAAGTCGGGAATGACACGCAGGCCATTGAGTTTTCACGCTGCGGCGTGACGGCATTCATTAACCCGCTCTCTTTAGCGATCTTCTCGATCTTCGCTTTCTCGCTTTCCGGCACACCGGCGATGATCAGATTCTGGTTCGCCGTAATGCGGAAATCGCCTTTGTGGATCTTCGCGATCTCCAGCAGGCCGGTTTTCAGCGGACGCCCCGGATAATCAAGGATGCGACCATTTTCGATAAACAGCGTCAGGTGCCAGTTATCATCAATGCCCTTAACCCAGCCAATACGATCGCCTCGTCCGGTGAACTCATATGGACGGATCGGTTCAAATTTGATCCCCGCGCGACGCTCCACTTCCGCTTTAAACGTCTCAACCCCCACGCGCTCCAGCGTGTATTTGGTTTTGGCATTTTTACGATCGGTTCGGTTACCCCAGTCACGCTGAGTTGTCACGACGGCTTCGGCCACCGCCAGCGTATGCTCCAGCGGCAGATAGCCAAACTCGCTTGCGGTGCGGGCGTAGGTTTTCTTGTTGCCGTGTTCGATAGAAAGCCCACCGCCCACCAGCAGGTTGAAGCCTACCAGCTTGCCGTTTTCGGCGATTGCCACGAAGTTCATGTCGTTGGCATGCAGATCGATATCGTTCTGCGGCGGGATCACTACCGTGGTTTTGAACTTACGCGGCAGGTAGGTCTGACCAAGGATCGGTTCTTCATCAGTAGTGGCGACTTTTTCCTGGTCGAGCCAGATCTCCGCATACGCGCGGGTACGAGGCAACAGATGCTCAGAAATCTTCTTCGCCCACTCGTACGCTTCCGCGTGCAGCTGCGACTCGTAAGGGTTCGAGGTGCAGAGTACGTTACGGTTCATGTCGTTAGCTGTCGCCAGCGCATCAAGACCGACCGAGTGCAGCATCTGGTGCACCGGTTTGACGTTCTTTTTCAGAATGCCGTGGAACTGAAACGTCTGGCGGTTGGTCAGGCGAATGCTGCCATAGATGGTGTTTTCACCGGCAAATTTGTCGATCGCCTGCCACTGTTTAGTGGTAATCACCCCACCCGGCAGACGACAGCGAAGCAGCATCGCGTGGCGCGGCTCCAGCTTCTGTTCAGCACGTTCGGCGCGGATGTCGCGGTCATCCTGCTGATACATGCCGTGGAAGCGGATCAGCAGGAAGTTATCGCCCTTAAAGCCGCCGGTCAGGCCGTCGTTTAAATCTTCCGCAATGGTGCCGCGCAGGTAGTTGCTTTCAAGCTTCATGCGCTCGGCGTCTGTCAGTTTTCCTTCGACCACTAAAGGCCCTGGATGTTTTTCGCTCATTAGTAGACATCTCGCTGATAACGGCGCTCTACGCGCAGTTCACTTAAAAATTCATCCGCCGCTTCGGTGTCCATGCCACCAAATTCGGCAATCACTTCCAGAAGTGCCTGCTCAACGTCTTTCGCCATGCGATTAGCGTCGCCGCAGACATAAATGTGGGCACCATCATTGATCCAGCGCCACAGCTCCGCGCCCTGTTCGCGCAGTTTGTCTTGTACGTAAACTTTTTCTTTTTGATCGCGCGACCAGGCGAGATCGATCCGCGTCAGCACACCCTCTTTGACGTAGCGCTGCCACTCCACCTGGTAGAGGAAATCTTCCGTAAAGTGCGGGTTGCCAAAGAACAGCCAGTTTTTACCCGGTGCTTCATCGACAGCACGTTGCTGCATAAAGGCGCGGAACGGCGCGATACCGGTGCCTGGGCCAATCATAATCACCGGGGTTTCCGGGTTAGCGGGCAGGCGAAAGTTATCGTTATGTTCGATAAATACGCGGACTTCGCCCTCTTCTTCCACGCGGTCAGCGAGGAAGCTGGAGGCACCACCGGCACGGGCGCGGCCTTCCACGTCGTAACGCACCACACCAACGGTGACGTGTACTTCGTTCTCGACTTCCGCCTGCGAGGAGGCAATGGAATAGAGACGCGGCGTCAGCGGGCGCAGCAGATTAATTAGCGCTTCGGCATCAAGCTGTGCCGGGGAGAAACGCACCATGTCAACAATCGGCGTCGTCGCGGCGTAATGCTGTAACTTCGCTTTATCGCCCACCAGCGGCAGCAGTGTTTCACTGCGGGTAAGCGTGGCGTAATTCTCAACAATGTTGGCGGTGTTGACGGTCAGTTCGAAGTGCCACTGTAGCGCTTCGTTCAGAGGCAACGTTTTGCCCTCGACGGTGACAGGTTCATCGCCTTTCAGCCACAGCAGTTCGACAAGTTCTTTCACCAGTGCCGGATCGTTCTGATACCAGACGCCCAGCGCGTCACCCGGCTGGTAACGCAGGCCCGAGTCACCTAAGTCAATTTCGATATGGCGAACGTCTTTTTCAGAGTTACGCCCGGTAATTTTCTGGTTAACAGAGAGGCTAGCCACCAGCGGCGCGTCTTTGCTGTACGGGCTGGTGTGGATTTCATTTACCGCGCCAGTAGCGACGGATTGCGAAGGTGCCGCGACAGGCGCACGCGATTTAAGCGCATCAACCACGCGGGCGCGCCACTCGCTGGCAGCAGCCTGGTATTCAACATCGGCATCGACACGGTCGAGCAGGCGTTCACCACCCAGTTCCGCCAGCTTGCTGTCAAAATCTTTCCCGGACTGGCAGAAAAATTCATAAGAGCTATCGCCGAGGCTAAACACGGCAAACGCGGTGTTTTCCAGCTTTGGCGCTTTTTTGGAGAACAGGAACTTATGCAGCGCGACGGCTTCTTCCGGCGGTTCCCCTTCTCCTTGCGTTGACGTCACCACGATAAGCAGTTTTTCGCTGGCGATTTGTTTGAATTTATAGTCGCCCGCGTTCACCAGCTTAACGTTCAGTTTTGCCGCTAATAAATCATCACGTAATGCTTCAGCAACACGGCGCGCATTGCCGGTTTGCGAGGCGGAGATAATAGTTATACCCGGCATTTCTGCGGCTGGCGCTGGCGTCGCTGCAAGCGCAGCAGGCTGCTGATTGAGCACGCCCCAGAAATAGCCAGAAACCCAGGCAAGCTGGGTGGGAGTTAAATCGGTCGTGGCCGCCTGAAGGCGTACCAGTTGCTCCGGGTTCAACGGAAGCAACGCGGAAGGTGGGACCTGTGTCGTCATGCGTCGTTATGTTCCAGTAAGCAAAGCTGTTTCTGCGCCCTGTCAGCGCCCATAAAACAGAAGAGAAGGTAAGGTTAACGGGGTGAACGGTGTGGATTAAAGACGGGATAGCGATAACTAATAACCAAATCGACTAACCTGTTTTAGCAATAGTCTTTAACAACAAAATAGATTAACCAACCTAATGAAAAACAAATGAATTTAGCCAATCATTAAGATAAATCAGCGATTTTGCGCAACAAAGTCGTTTTAGATAATGCGAAAAAACAGCCTTTCCGGTACTCTACGGCGGTTTTATCGTCCTGTAGAGAAATTATGATGTCCACCACGTTATTTAAAGATTTCACCTTCGAAGCCGCTCACCGCTTACCACACGTCCCGGAAGGGCATAAATGTGGTCGCCTGCACGGGCATTCCTTTATGGTGCGACTGGAAATTACCGGGGAAGTCGATCCGCATACGGGCTGGATTATCGATTTCGCTGAACTGAAAGCGGCGTTTAAGCCAACTTATGAGCGCCTCGATCACCATTATCTCAATGATATTCCAGGCCTGGAAAACCCGACCAGCGAAGTTTTAGCAAAATGGATTTGGGATCAGGTTAAACCCGTTGTGCCGCTGTTAAGTGCGGTGATGGTAAAAGAAACCTGCACCGCTGGTTGTATCTATCGCGGCGAATGATAAGAGTGTGTCGGCGGTCAATTTCCCTTAAGTAACGCTATGTTAGGGTGTTGTGTTCTGGATATCTGGGGCATGACATGGAAGACGACTGCGACATTATTATTATTGGTGCCGGTATTGCAGGCACCGCTTGCGCGTTACGCTGCGCGCGAGCGGGTTTATCCGTTTTGTTACTGGAACGCGCTGAAATCCCCGGCAGCAAAAATCTTTCCGGCGGGCGGTTATATACCCATGCACTCGCGGAACTCCTCCCGCAATTTCATCTGACCGCGCCTCTTGAACGACGCATCACTCACGAAAGCCTTTCCCTGTTAACGCCGGATGGCGCAACGACGTTTTCCAGCTTACAGCCCGGCGGTGAATCCTGGAGTGTATTACGTGCACGGTTCGATCCGTGGCTGGTTGCCGAAGCCGAAGAAGAAGGTGTCGAATGCATCCCTGGTGCGACGGTGGATGCACTGTATGAAGAAAACGGCAGGGTGTGTGGTGTCATTTGTGGTGACGATATTCTCCGTGCCCGTTATGTGGTGCTGGCAGAAGGTGCCAACAGCGTCCTGGCTGAGCGTCACGGGTTAGTGACTCGTCCTGCTGGCGAAGCGATGGCGTTGGGGATCAAAGAAGTGCTGTCGCTGGAAACATCCGCTATTGAAGAACGTTTTCATCTGGAGAATAACGAAGGCGCAGCGTTGCTGTTCAGCGGCGGGATCTGTGATGACTTACCCGGCGGCGCATTTCTTTATACTAATCAACAAACGCTCTCGTTAGGGATTGTTTGCCCGCTCTCTTCCCTTACGCAAAGCCGTGTTCCGGCAAGCGAGCTGCTGACTCGCTTTAAAGCGCATCCGGCAGTGCGCCCGCTTATCAAAAACACGGAATCACTGGAGTATGGTGCGCATCTGGTGCCAGAAGGTGGCTTGCACAGTATGCCGGTGCAATACGCCGGTAACGGCTGGCTGCTGGTGGGCGATGCGTTGCGCAGTTGCGTCAATACCGGAATTTCCGTGCGCGGCATGGATATGGCGCTGACTGGCGCGCAGGCGGCGGCACAAACGCTGATAAGCGCCTGCCAGCACCGCGAGCCGCAAAATCTGTTTCCGCTTTATCATCACAACGTAGAGCGCAGCCTGCTGTGGGATGTTCTACAGCGTTATCAGCATGTTCCGGCGCTTTTGCAACGCCCGGGATGGTACCGTACGTGGCCTGCGTTAATGCAGGATATTTCCCGCGATTTATGGGATCAGGGTGATAAACCTGTTCCACCGCTGCGCCAGTTATTCTGGCATCATTTACGTCGTCACGGCCTGTGGCATCTGGCGGGCGATGTTATCAGGAGTCTGCGATGTCTGTAGCCCGTAATCTCTGGCGCGTTGCTGATGCGCCGCACATTGTTCCGGCTGACTCCGTTGAGCGCCAGACGGCAGAACGGTTGATTAACGCCTGTCCGGCAGGTCTTTTTTCGCTCACACCGGAAGGTGACTTACGTATTGACTATCGCAGTTGCCTGGAGTGTGGCACCTGCCGTTTGCTGTGCGACGAATCAACACTACAACAGTGGCGCTATCCGCCTTCCGGATTCGGCATCACCTACCGCTTTGGATAAATAATAAGGATAATTTATGCCCCTCTTACACCTGCTCCGCCAGAATCCGGTGATTGCTGCCGTTAAAGATAATGCCAGCCTGCAACTGGCAATCGATTCTGAATGCCAATTTATTTCCGTGTTGTACGGCAATATCTGCACCATCAGTAATATCGTTAAAAAGATTAAGAACGCCGGGAAATATGCTTTTATTCATGTTGATTTGCTGGAAGGCGCGTCAAATAAAGAAGTCGTTATTCAGTTTTTGAAACTGGTGACCGAGGCGGACGGCATTATCAGTACCAAAGCCTCAATGTTGAAAGCGGCAAGAGCGGAAGGTTTTTTCTGTATTCATCGCCTGTTTATTGTTGATTCAATTTCGTTTCACAACATTGATAAGCAAGTTGCGCAATCGAATCCGGATTGTATTGAGATCCTGCCAGGCTGTATGCCCAAAGTGCTGGGCTGGGTGACAGAGAAAATCCGCCAACCGCTGATTGCCGGTGGGCTGGTGTGCGATGAAGAAGATGCGCGTAATGCGATTAACGCGGGTGTCGTGGCGCTTTCCACCACGAATACCGGGGTCTGGACGTTAGCGAAAAAATTACTTTGACGGGATAATCGTAACCAATTGAATTTGGTTTGATTTGTAGGCCGCACGCCACATCCGACATTCAGCGCCTGATGCGACGCTTGACGCGTCTTATCAGGCCTACAAGTCCCCAGGCCAGAACCGTAGGCAGGATCATCCGGCAACACGTTATTGGCAATCTGCGTGAATGTTTGTCACCAGTGCCTCCAGCACCACTTTCCAGTCATCAACCACGCCAACATCTGCCTGTGAAAATACCGCAGCGCTGGCGTCATGATTAATCGCCACCACAAACTTGCTATTGCGTACGCCCGCCATTAACGCTGCTGCGCCAGAAGCGCCAACAACAATACACACCTCAGGTGCCAGCAGATGTCCGGAAATACCAATCACTTTTTCAGCATCAACGCCACCGTTCATCACTCGCGCCCGACTGTAGCCCACTTCGGCTCCCAGCTTTTCTGCCAGCATAGCGATTTCCTGGTTATCTGCCTCTCCGCCCTGCCCCACCACCAGCACCCGTCTGGCCTCAGCTAATGGGTCGCGGGTAACATTTTTCAGATCCTCTGTGCTAACCAGCCAGTCCGGAAGCGCACCCGGGACAATGTTCAGTTGTTGCATTCCAGAGGGCAACGTGGCGTTTTTCGCTGCTCCCGCCTGACGCGCCAGGGAAAGGCATAGCGGGCGTTTTTCTGTTTGCAGCGTCGCCGTTAGCGCATTTCCCCAGTGGGATTTGCGCACGCTTACGGTTGGAATATCTAACGAAGTCACCTGGCAGATGCTTGCACCATGTAAACGCCAGGCCAGCCGGGTCGACAGTTCATCGCCAAACGTTCCCGGCGGAAAGAGAACAACGTCCGCAGGCGTTCGCTGCCACTGTTCCACCAACGCATCCAGCACCTGTTCCGCCACTACAGGCTGAGGTTCAATCTGCCAGTGCGCCAGGGTACAACCGCTGAAATCCTGCGCCGCCAGCCAGCTTGCTATTGCGGCATTCTCCTGATTTATTGTCACAATTGCGATATTCATGGCTGCATCCTTTGGCGTAAATAGTCCTGCCATAGCTTTTGAGCTTTTTCTGCTACCGTTTGCCCATCAATCAGCGTCGCTCCGCGTCGTTGCTCTGCTCTTGCCAGTTGCAGACACTGCATCGCTGGCATTTCGGCAGCAACAGTTTTACGGATAATTTCTGCTTTCCCCGCAGCCATTCGCTGGCGCATTCCCGGTACTGGCAAGGCCACTTCACCGCACTGACGCACGGCAATCACCGCAGGCAAGCGAACCCGGCAACAACGCAACCCATGTTCAGTACGCTGTTCGAGGGTGATAAACAGCGCGTCGAGAGTGAAACGCTCCACCTGGGTGAAGCAGGGCCAGCCCAGCATTTCCGCCAGCAAAAATGGCGTTTGCCCATTCTGCCCTTCGCTGCTTTGGCAGCCGGTAATTATCAGATCCAGCGGATTCTGATGCTGCCATTCGGCAATATGGCGAGCGACAAATTCCGGCGCAAAGCGCAGATCTGCCGCCGTCTCCAGCAATACAGCTTCCTCAAACCCAAGAGCCATGAGATAGCGCAGCCAGTGCAATGCCCGTTCATCCCCCATGCTCAACGCGGTTAAAGACATCGGCGTACCGTTTTTTCTCTGCGCCAACAGCAGCGCGGCAGCGGCCTGTTCATCAGCACCGAGTAAACTTCGCAGTAGCGAAATATCCGGTCCGCTTTTACCCTGAGCCGCCGCCTGCCACTCTTTTTCCGCCAGCATTCCGGCATCCGGTTCGGCTTTAAACGCTAACAGAATGTTCATTCGCACCTCCTACATTTCCCGCCGCCACCAGCGGGAGGGCTTTAGTTTCTGGTGCCCATAGCCAGGTCACAACAAAACCAACCAACAACACTGTCGCCAGGAGCAATAAGGTGACTTGCATTCCCCACTGCGCCAGCACCCACGGCAGCAGGCCAGTACTTACCGCCGCGCCAAGTCGACTCATGGCAGTGGCAAAACCGACGCCCAGCGAGCGAATGTCAGTAGGAAAACTTTCCGCAGGCAAAATGCCCACCAGATTACTGACTGCCGAAATGGTGGTGCTGAAGAGAACAAAAAGCAGCAGCGTTAATGAACTGCCGGAAGGCAAACAGGCCATTACTACCAGCGTTGCCGCCAGCAGCAAAAAACTTCCCAGCAAAAATTTGCGATGTGCCAGCAGGTGCGTCAGAACTAATCCCAGCAGCGCGCCCACAATTAACAACGCATTAAGCATCAGGCTGGCAGTCAGCGCATCTTCCAGACCAATAGTCTGGGCGATAGTTGGCAGCCAGGTATAAATCACAAACCATGGGATTACGAGGCAGACAAAGAAGACGCTGTTAAACGCCGTGCGCCGCCAGTAACGCGAAGAGAACAAGGTTTTGATGTGTTTATGGGTCGCCGTTACCACTTCATCGCCCAGTAAAACATGGGGACCAAAATAGCGATGCACGATAGCGTGAGCTTCTGCAAAACGCCCCTGGCGCAGTAGCCAGCGTGGTGATTCTGGCGTTCCCCAGCGTAATAACGTAATCAACAACGCGGGCAGAGCTGCCGATGCCAGTAGCCAGCGCCAGGCCTCCGGGTTTTCGGAAATAAAGTGATGTCCGGCAATACTTGCCAGCACATAGCCTACGGTCCACACCACGCTGAATGCGCCCAGCAAAATACCGCGATGGCGGCGCGGGGAAAATTCAGCCAGCAAGGTGTGACCTACTGAATAATCGCCTCCCAGACCAATGCCAATCAAAATGCGCAGTCCAATAAGATGCTCTGGCGTGGTGGCAAAAAATTGTAAAAACGAAGCAAGCGTAATCAGCAAAAAGCTGAAGGTGAAGATTTTTTGCCGACCAATATGGTCGGAGATCCACCCAAGAACCAGGCTGCCAAGGAACAAACCAAGGAGCGCCGAGCCGCCGATCATTCCCGCCATAAACGGCGTCAGTTGCATGGCGGGCGTAAGCTGAATAATGGCGTAACCAATGACGCCGAGAACATAACCGTCGGTCAGGTGTGCGCCGAAAGTGAGCGCAGCAATGCGGCAGTGAAAACGGTTAAGCGGTAAATCATCCATTCGCACCGGTGAAGTGTTCATCTTTACCCCTTCATTGTCCGGTAATAAGAACGGCTTCTCGCCTGAGAAGCCGAAAAGGCAACGCCCCGTCATCGCGGAACGCTGCCTGACACATTATTTTTCAATCGGATAGATAGTACCCGTATTCATAATGCCATTAGGATCGAACTGCTTTTTCAGCCCTTCCAGCAACGCCCACGCGCTGCCGTGTTCCAGTTTGCTCCAGTGAACGCGATGTTTACCGATACCGTGGTGGTGCACCATCGAACCGCCGAGGCGAATGGTTTCTTCACAGATGATCTTGTTGAGCGGATTGTGGTACTTGTCGATTTCCTCTTCCGGCTTACAGTCAACGACGTTGTAATCGTAGACGAAGTACATGTTGGTGCCGTTCTGATAGCTATGAGAGGAGTGACCGCCCAGCATGGTGATGTCGTCGGCGTGCGGGAACTCAGTACGAATACGGTTAATAACGCTTTCGTAGATTTCGTGGATGCAGCTCCAGCAGCCGGACACTTCAGTGGTAAAGCCCATGTTGCCGGTTTTGAGGATCTGCACACGTTCGGCAGCCACTTTATCCGGTCCCCAATTCAGGTTGTTAAACCAGGTTTCGATCAGCTTGCTGTCCACGCGCTGGCATTGCGGGTAGCGGGCAACGATTTCCGCAATCCCTTCGCCCGTCGCCTTCGCAATGCGAGGGTTACCTTCAGCCATAAAGATCAGCACGCATTTTCCGTCGGCAAAATGGGTGAAGTGTTGGGTGCCATCTTCAGCGTCATACAAACGAGCGATCGACGGACGATACCCTTCCACCATGATTTCACGCAGGATGTTGAAGCCGGTTTTCATGTCTTCCAGGATATAGCCGTAGAAGAGGTTGTTTTCCGGGGTGAATTTAAAGATTTTCACTGTTACTTCAGTGATATAGCAAAGTGCACCTTCGTTACCGATGATGATGTGGCGAATGTCCGGGCCAGCCGCGCGGCGTGGCACGTTTTTAATACGTGTCACGGTGCCATCAGCCAATACTGCTTCCAGACCAACGACCATATCTTCGATTGCGCCGTAGAGTGTGGAGAACTGCCCGATACTGCGGGTTGCTACCAGGCCGCCCATCTGCGCCAGCGGCTTTGACTGCGGAGAATGCCCCGTGGTGTAACCTTTTTCACGCAACGCGTTTTCCAGCACTTCCAGCGGAACACCACATTGCGCCGTGGCCTGCATATTCTCAATATCAATATTAATGATTTGATTCATGGCGGAGCCGTCGAGCACCACCGAGTTTTCCACAACGGTTTCCAGCCCACCTTCGGTAGCGGAAGCACCGGTACGCGGCACACCGTTAATTTTGTGCGCATTCATAAAATTCAGCACACGGGAGACTTGTTCTGTGGAACCGAGTTTTACGACCGCTGCCGGAATCGGCAAAGTATAAATGCCATGAATATCCGGAAATTTACGAAAACGGTCAATACTGTTCTTCTTTAATACTGTTTCATCGGTAATTACGCGATCTGCACCAACAATTTCCTTTAGCTGGTCGACAATCGCTGCGCGAGATAAAGACATAGTAATTCCTTCCTGATAATAAAAATGGAATAATCATTAATAAGAGAAAACAGAAACCACCGTTATGGGTTAGCGCACTAAATAACCGCCATCGACCACTAATAAATGCCCATTGACATAATTCGATGCCTGACTTGCGAGAAACACGGCTGCACCCATTAAATCCTGAGTATCGCCCCAACGGTTTGCCGGAATATGATCAAGAACGCGCTGATTGGTTTCTGGATTACTGCGTGTCGCCAGCGTAATATCTGTTGCATAATAGCCAGGGGCGATACCATTTACCTGAATATTATATTGACCTAGTTCATCACAATAAGCTTTGGTGAACCCGGCAAGAGCATGTTTAGTGGCAGAATATGCGGGTGACCATTGTCCACCTAAGTAAGAGAACAATGAACAGATATTAATAATTTTGCCGCTTTTCTGCGGGATCATAATTTTTGCAGCTTCATAGCTTAACTCGAATGCGGCGGTCAGGTTCACATCAATCATCGGATCCCAGTCGGCACGACCGAAGTCCAGCACCTTATTCAGCTTACAAATACCGGCATTGTTTACCAGCACATCCACCTGCACGCCTTCCTCTACCAGCTCGTTATAGAAGTTCTCCCAATTCTCCTTAACAGACACATCAAACAGCTTGTAAGAGAACTGCTGGGCATAAGTGGGGCCAAGCTCCTCAATGAATTTGAGCATCTTGGGTTCCGACCGAGCCACGCCGATCACAGTGCAGCCGTGCTTCTTGATCAAGGTAGCCGCAATGCCTGCGCCCATACCGCCGGAAGCGCCGGTTACAACAACAGTTTTGCCGTCTAACCAACAATACATAGGTAAAATTCCTCCAATATGTAAAATTCTGTATCTATTATAGCTGAAAAAGCGGCGGAATACAACATTTTTTTATGCAGGACAGCGGATTTTTCCGTTTTTATCCGTCACTATGGTGATTGTGCCGCTTTGATCCGTGCGATAGACGGTACACCCGGCGTCCCGCAGGCGGGAAAGTGTGCTCTCTGCCGGGTGGCCATAA
>ERZ772860.1448-NODE-1448-length-16453-cov-3.949689_pt1 | contig 16453 bp, 11 predicted proteins | sample MGYA00511342_ERZ772860 | MGnify/ENA primary metagenome ERZ772860 (study PRJEB29015, sample SAMEA2737665) | human gut metagenome | biome: human gut; feature: human-associated habitat; material: faeces | place: China | collected 2012 ... | reverse complement strand
GCGCAATCGCGACGCGCTGCTTCTGCCCGCCGGAGAGCTGCGCGGGATAGACGTCCTCCTTGCCTTTCAGGCCGACCAGCTCCATCAGCGAGCGGGCGCGCGCCTCGGCCTCGGCCCGGCTCTGACCCTTGACGCGCACGGGCGCATAGCTGATGTTCTGCACGCACGTCATGTGCGGAAACAGGTTAAAATGCTGAAACACCATGCCCGTCTCCGTGCAGATGCGGCGGATCTCCTTGTCGCGCGGGTAGATCACCTTGCCCGCCGCGTCCGTATGCACCAGCGTGTCGCCGTTGACGACGATCTCGCCCGCCGAGACGCGTTCCAGATAGTTGATACAGCGCAGCAGCGTCGATTTTCCCGAGCCGGAGGGGCCGATGATCGCCACCGTCTCGCCCTTGGCCACATTGAGATCCACGCCGTCTAACGCGACGCAGTTGGAAAAGCGCTTATAGATGCCGCGCATCGTCAAAACGTATTGCGTCCGGTTGATTCCGTTTTCAGTCATTGTCTTTTCGCTCATCCCGTTCCCCCCGCTTTTCGTCTGCGGCCGCGCCGCCGCCTTCCGGCTGATTTCCGGCGCGGCGCATGCCGAAGAGCCGCCGCATGCCGCGGCGTTTTTTCGCCTGCGCGAGCCGCTCGCTCTCGGCGAGCGCGGACGCCTCATAGCGCGAGAAGCGCGCTTCCAGCCGCCGCGCCACGAGCGTCAGCAGGAACGTACAGGCCAGATAGAGCACCGCCGCGATCACATAGGCCATGGCGTTTGAGTCGCGGTTGACCGCGCCCTTCGACGCCTTCATCAGCTCGCCGACGCCGATGACGTAGACGAGCGCGGTATCCTTCACCAGCGTGATCGCCTCGTTGGCGACCGGCGGCAGGACGCGCTTGACCGTCTGCGGGATGATGATGCCGAACATCGTGCGCGCGCGGCTCAGACCGAGCGACTGCGCGGCCTCGTACTGGCCGCGGTCGATGCTCTCGATGCCGCCGCGGTAGATCTCCGCGAGATAGGCCGTATAGTTCAAAACAAAGGTGATGACAGCCGTCGGAAAGCTGTCGAGCCGGATTTCAAAGGCGATCGGCAGAAAAAAGTAGAAGAAAAAGAGCTGCAGCATCAGCGGCGTGCCTCGGAAAACCCAGATATAGAGCTTACAGAGCCAGCGGAGCGGCGGGAACCGGCAGATGCTGCCGAGCGCCAGCGGCAGGCCGAGCGGCACCGCCATCACCAGCGTCAACAAAAACAGTTTGAGCGTAATCCACAGCCCGTCTATGAGCGAGGGCATGATCGCGCCGGCATAGCGGAGCGTTTCCGCGAGGCTATCCCCGAATAAATTCATGGTATCCGTTCCTTCTTTTGTCGTTTGGCCCGGGCGTTAATCCCGCATGGCCTTGGCGGCGTCGAACTCGTCGGCAATCTCCTTCTGCGGCGCGCCGGTCAGGAGGCTGACAACGACGATGGCAATCGACGCGACAATGAACGCGGGCAGCAGCTCATAGATATCCCACAAGCCGCCCAGCGGCCGGATCAAAAACTTCCAGATAAAGACCATCGCGCCGCCGCTGACCATGCCGGCCAGCGCGCCCCAGCGGTTGGAGCGCTTCCAGAACAGCGCCGCGAGCATCGCGGGGCCGAACGCCGCGCCGAAGCCCGCCCACGCAAACGAGACGATCTTGAACACCGAGCTGTTGGAATCCCATGCGATAAACACCGCGACCACGGAAATCAGCACCACCGAGGTGCGCGCGATTACCATCGCGCCCTTGTCGGACAGTTTTTTCCAGAAAACGCTGCGGACGATGTTCTGCGAAACGCTCGACGCCGCCGCCAGAAGCTGCGAGTCGGCCGTCGACATCGTCGCCGCGAGGATGCCGGCGAGGATCACGCCCGCCAGAAGCGCCGCCAGGACGCCGTGATCGGCGATCACGCGCGCAATCGCGATCAGAATCGTTTCCGAATCGGAGAGCTGGCCGATCACCTCGGCTTTTGTCATGCTGTAACCGACGATGCCGATCATCGTCGCAACCGCCAGAGAAATCACGACCCAGACCGTCGCGACGCGGCGGGACAGTTTGAGCTGCTTGGGGTCGCGGATCGCCATAAAGCGCAGGAGGATGTGCGGCATGCCGAAATAGCCGAGCCCCCACGCGAGCGTGGAAAAAATCGTCAGCGCGCCGTAGGGCGCGGCGCCGCCGCCGCCGGGGCGGAACTCGGTCATGCTCAGGTAGCCGGGCAGCGCCTTGGCGTTTTCAAACACCACGTCGAAGCCGCCGACCGAAACAACGCCGAAGCCGAGCACGCAGACGATCGCAATCGTCATGACGATGCTCTGCAAAAAGTCGGAGGTGCTCGCGGCGAGGAAGCCGCCGAGTGTGGTATACGCGACGATGACCGCCGCGCTGATGAGCATGGCCGTGTGGTAATTCATATCGAAAAGCGAGGCGAACAGCTTGCCGCAGGCGGCAAAGCCCGACGCGGTATACGGCACGAAGAAGACGATGATGACCAGCGCCGCGCCGACGAGCAGGAGCTTTGAGCTGTCGCGCCAGCGGTTGGAAAAAAAGTCGGGAATGGTGTTCGCCTGAATCGCGTGGCTGTACCGGCGCAGGCGCTTGGAGACGATCAGCCAGTTGACATAGGTGCCCACGGCGAGGCCGATGGCCGTCCACGCGGGGTCGGCGAGGCCGCTCAGATACGCAAGCCCCGGCAGGCCCATCAGCAGCCAGCTGCTCATGTCGGACGCTTCAGCGCTCATCGCGGTCACAAACGGCCCGAGCTTTCGGCCGCCGAGATAGAAATCATCGGTGGTCTTATTTTTGCGGGAATACCAGACGCCGATGCCGACGACGACGGCCAGATAGACAATGATCGAAATGAGCATGCAGATTTCAGCGCTTGTCATGAAACATTTCCTCCCATTAAAACGGAACGGAAGCGCGTTCAGCGCCCCGCCCTTTTTCTCTTTTTCAGTTTATTTCTTTAAAATGATACCACAAAAAAGGGGTGGTGTCAACAAAACCGCGCAAAAAAGGGGAAAACGGGGAAAAAACGGAGGAAAGACCCCGCCTTTCAGAGCGGTTCAGTAAAACGACAGCAGCCTGTCCGTTCACCGTGTCATAGAGTCAATTGGCGGGGAGTCATGCCGATACGGTTGCAGCCGATGTCCGCCGAACTTGTCCGGCCGTCCGGCCCATAGACATCCAACTGACGGTATCCATCCTGATTCATCTCTTTCCCTCGCTATCGCTCACAGCCTTAAGCTGATCGATCGCATAAAGCGGCAGATTGACGAGCCATTCTTCTTTTTTATAGTCCGCCATCGATGTACGGACAGAAACTTCAGGTGAAAATTTCTCTTGATAGGTTTTCAGGCTCTTGGCTTTGAGATTTACCTCTGCCTTTACTTCAACAGGAACAACCTGCTCGCCTGTATCAACGACAAAGTCAACCTCGCAGGAACCCCTGTCGTTGGTGTAATAGTAAATACCGAAATCCTCGATGGTTTTTAATTGCTGACAAACATACTGCTCTGTAAGAGCGCCTTTGAACTCGACAAAAAGGTCATTGCCGTCAAGCAGAGTCCGCTGACGAAGCCCCGCCATACATCCCAGAAGCCCGACATCTACTACAAACAGCTTAAATGCCTTCAAGTCTTCATACGCCCGCAGCGGAATGCCTGCTGCATTCACGCGGCTGACCTTATGCACAAGACCGCAATCGCTGAGCCACATCATTGCAGTCTCATACTCCTTCGCGCGTGCGCCTTCACGCACCAGACCGTAGATAAACTTTTTGTTCTCTCTGGCCAATTGAGAAGGAATGCTGTTCCACAGCATACGAAGCCTCGGAACCATTTCATTTGGAGCGTGCTTGGAAAAATCCTGTTCGTAAGCCGCGAGGATTCGCTTTTGAATTTCACGCACCTCGTTAAAGTCTTTGTTCTCTGCGAAGCTTTGCACCGCTTCAGGCATACCGCCCACAAAGTAATAATGCTTCAAGGCGTCAATATATGTTTGCTTAAAGCTTGTGATCATTTGGAAGTCCTGTTTATCAAGAAGCTCCGCAAAGCGCTCCTTATCGGTTGCCATCAAAAACTCCTTGAAAGAAAGAGGATAGAGTTTTAAGAACTCAACTTTTCCTACCGGGAAAGATGTGCCTTGATGTAAAGCGATGCCAAGCAAAGAGCCTGCACATACAATGTGATATTGCGGTGCATTTTCATAAAAATATTTAAGAGATGCCAGCGCTCTCGGAACCTCCTGTACTTCGTCAAAAATCAGCAAAGTATCGTTCGGATCGATTTTGCGGCCTGCATACAGCTCCAAACCCATGATTAAACGGTCAGTATCCAAATCAGAAGCAAATAATTCCGCCATTCTGGAATTAGAGTCAAAGTTGATATATACAGTATCCGCATACGCCTGTTGGCCGAACTCTTTCATCAGCCAAGTCTTACCAACCTGACGGGCTCCTTCGATAATCAAAGGCTTACGGCGTTTGCTTTGTTTCCATTTCAATAGCCTTTCGATAGCAATTCGATACATATCTGCACCTCCGTTATGATCATACAGATATAGTATAGCACATCATCACAAAAAATACAACGAATTTATGGGAAATCACTACACTTTTTACAGGGAATAAAATCGTTTCGTGACAAGTTTTTTCGGGTCTTTTTTGTTTGCCTGACGCAGGCAGGCTTGGGAGGGCGCCTCTGTCAGGTCTTTGTTATTTCATTTCGTGTTATTTAAAGAGGGGGCGGGGCGCAGAGAAAAATTCAGATCGTAGGGTCGCACCTATGTGTGCGCCCGCCCCGTCGCCGCGCGGAGATCTTTTTGCGGGCGGACACATAGGTCCGCCCTGCCTGACGCCCCGCTTTTTAGGCTTCTCTGTTATTTGTCCGGCGGCAGTCTCTGTCGGATTGGAAAGAAATGCGCCCCGCGGGAAATCCCGCGGGGCGCATGGGGTTTTTGCTTAGGTTTTTGCTGTGAAGATTGTCAATTAGCCGATGGTGTAAAGGACAATGACCACATTAGCCGACACGCTGACAGTCAGAGCACCCTTGTAGATGTTCTTACCATCAAGTTTCGCGCTCTCGCCAATCACAACGAGCTTGCTCGCATCAAAGAGCGTACCAGCCTTCACGTCGAAACCGATCAGCGTCTTGTCCGCAAGATCGACATCTCCGACGACGCCGTCAAGCTTGATCGAACCAAGCGCCGTGACAAACTGCTCAATCGCTTTGTTCTGATAAACAAACACATCTTTTGTCAGCGTCATGTCGCCCTTCTTGACGTTGCCGTCATCCTCAGAAGCATAGTCGATGACATAAACGTTACCAACGTCCAGATCGTTAATCGCGTCCGCTTTGACTGTAAGCTGCGTCAGCGCACCGTCAACGATCGCATCCGCCGTGACATACTCAATGCCGCCGGAGTAAGAGGACATATAGTCCAAAATAACCGCTGTAGAAACATCCTGGCTTACCTGCGAATCCAGACCGATAATCTTGTCTTCAAAGACAAGGATGTTCTTACCGGTACCAGCAAGCGCGTTATAGAGCGCCTCGTCCGTGACGCTCGGATAATTATTGATGAACGCCGCCGCAACATCCGCTACGTTGATCGCCGTGCTGCCATTAACAGTGAAGGAATAAACCGTTTCGCCCTTAACAATCTTCTTCGTGGCGTTGAGCTTCGAAATATCAACAATCTTCGGGAATCCAACAATTTCCGCAGTGTCGCCGTTCAGGGAAGCCGCAACCCACGTGTTGTCCGGGAGCTCGTTTACCAACTCCGGAACATAAACTTTTTTGCCACCCAGCATGACATAATATTTACCCGTGAGAACATTTTTGCTTTCGTCAACTTCCGCAGTCACAACAATGTCCTTCGTATTCGCAAACACGACCGGGTTGTAAACAATGGAAATGATCTTCTTGCCGGAGTTGACAATGACCGTCGCGGTCTGGAAATCAAAGCCCGTCTTGGTCTTTTCGGCGTTCAGCCAGCCAAACAAGGTCTTCGACAGGTTGTCTTTGTTGCCGATAGCGATGTCCGCCGAGTCGATACCGCCATTCTGGAAGACATAAGCCTTATAGTTATCCTTAGCCTCTTCGCCAACCAGTTTGCCGTCGACAACCTTGTCATCGCCGATTTTCAGCGTTTTGCCGTCGTCGGAAACGGTGATCGCGCCGATCGTGGTGTCAATGGAGGTGCTGTTGACAACTTTGATCGTGGAAACGATCTCTTTGTCTTCAAGGGAGAACTCGACTTCTTTGCCGATGTAATCCGCGACTTTCAGGTCGCCGATCGGGTACAGCGTACCATCAGCCAGTTTGAAGTAATCGACCTTATCCTTTGTCTCGGTGCCAACAACGATGTCGTTCGACTTCTGGGCAAGTGTCTTTGAAAAATCAAACACACACTTATCACTCTTAACAGCGTTGTAGATCATGACGGCAACATCTTCACGGGTGATGTCCGCCTTGAAGTTGGAGATGTCGAGACCCTTGAACAGGCCGGCACTAATACCGTCAGCAACCGCGTTGTTGAACCACTTCGGGCCTTCATAACGGCCGTACTCAACGTCGCCCACCTTGTAGGTGTCGTCAAACTTCTCATACTGCATCGCACGGAGCAGAACGATCGCGGTCTGGACATACGAAAGTGTACCAAGCGCGTTGATCTGCTTCTGATCGTTGCCGATGAAGATGTTCTGGATGTAGGCATAGCCCATGTAGTTTTTGCTCCAGTTCGGAACCTTCGCCGCATCGGAGAAGACCGACAGGAAACCACCGTAGTAGGACTCAACGTCCAGACCGATTTCCGTCATGGCGTACATAATCTTGGACATTTCGTCGCGCGTCAGAAGGCCTTTCGGGTCGAACTTAATCGTTCCGTCGACCAGCTCTTTGCCCTGCATGATTGCCCAATCATACACAGCGTAGACGGCTTCTGCTTTGTCTTCGTCAATGGCCGCGTCGTCTTTGTACTCGAAAGCGCCGACGAACATCGTCAGAACCATCGCGACAGCAAGAACCATTGAAAGAAGCTTTGCAAACTTTTTCATTGCTGTTTTCCTCCTAAATTTTTTTGGGAGTCGTTTTCTCCCTGTTTACAGTCAAGAGTATACCTCCCTTTGCAGGAAAAATCAAGGGGTTTTCCCAACGTGTAACAAAAGTGAAACAATCTCCCTCGGGAGGGAATACGCGGCGGCGGGGTTCTCTCCCTCCGTCAAAAATCTCCGATTTTTGACACCTCCCTCATCAGAGGGAGGCTTGGGACGGGAGGCGTGTGGCGGGGGGGGCTCTCTCCCTCCGTCAAAAATCTTCGATTTTTGACACCTCCCTCATCAGAGGGAGGCTTGGGAGGCCTATACGTGGAACAGCCCTTCCATTTTCTCGTCGAACTGGCGGCTGAGGAAATATTTCAGCCCGAAGATACAGAGCGCGTCGTAGACGCCGAGGATGAGCCAGAGCTTGGTGTTTGGATAGACGCCGAGGAAGCCGAGCGGGATCATAATCACGCACAGCGCCGCGAAGACGACGAGCGTCGAGCCGACGACGCTCCATTTCAGCCGCCCGACCAGCGAGCAGAACAGCACGACCGTGATCCCCGCGCCGACGACGGCGGGCCACACAAACGTGATCGACCAGCGCGAAAAACCGTAGATAAAATCGACGGCGAAGGACGCCGCCCAGAGCACGAGCACGTCGGCGACGATGAAGCTGCCGAACGGCTTTGCGTAAAAAACCGGCCGGAAGACCAGAAACCACAGGCAGACGAGCGACGCGGCGACGATCAGCGACCAGCCGAAGGAGCCGCCGGTGATAAAATCGATAAACACGGCGACGAGCGAGCCGACGATCACAAGAAAGCGAAGGATATTTTTGGAGACGGAGCGTTTGTCCGTCACTTCCGGGTACAGCTCCGCCTCGGGCGCGCCGTCGCGGATCAGGCGGCCGCAGAGCGGGCAGTGCGCGTTATGCGGCACGGAGACGCCGCAGGAGACGCAGAATTTTTTTGTTTCACTCATTTGATTCAACCTCAATCTCAATGCCTTCGTCTTTCAGAAAGCCGAAAAACCGCGCCTGAACCTCGCTCTCCGGCGAGCGCGAGGTAAAGGTCAGGCAGAGCGTATCGCGAAAGGTGGCGGCGGCGAGCATGAGCGCCAGCGCGGGCGAGCAGCCGAGCGCAAACTCGACGCTTTTGACGTGCGCGGCGACGCAGTCGGGCAGGGAGACGACGCCGATGTTGGAGAGCGCCGAGGTGTAGCGGCTCTCGCCGTATTTGAGAAAGGCGATTTTCAGGGCGAGATTTTTCAGAAACAGCGGCGCTAAGCGCAGCGCGAAATTGCGCTCGGCGGCGACGTTTTTGGAAAAAGCGCGCTGTAAGGAGGCGCTCTCAAAACCGTCTCTGAGCTGCGGGACGATCTCGGCCAGAATGTCGTCGAGCGTCATCTCCGGCTTCGGAGAAGCGACGCCGGCGTTCACGTAGAGGGAAAAGTTGCGCAGCGTATCGGACGGGAAGAAGCGCCGCAGGTTGACGGGCACGGAAATGCGCACGGGGCGTTTGAGCTTTGACTGCGGCGTACAGGCGATAAAGGCGCGGATATACTGGGCGGCTAAGTACTGCGTCACCGTCGCGCCGCGCTTTTGGGCGGCGGCGTGGACGGCGGCGGCGCTCATTTTGCCGCTGATCACGCGCAGATAGCCGTCTCCGGCCGGGCGGCGGACTTTATAATGATACGCCTTGGGCTCGGCGCGGCTGACGCCGGAGGTCTTTTGATACCAGCGCATAAACCCGTCCTCGGCTTCCGAGGCCAGCGGCTTGCCGCGCGGGTCGGCCAGCGACCAGCGCGCGTCTTCCACGTCGACGCCGCGCAGGGAGAGATAGTGCATGGCGAGCGTTTTGAGAAAGACCAGCGCCCCCGTCCCGTCGGCGGCGGCGTGGAACAGCTCGACGGAGATGCGGCTTTTATAGTAGACGACGCGGAACACCGGCAGGTCGGAATGGCCGATCTCAATGGGCGCGCACGGGTAAAGCCGCTCCTCGCCGACGATCTGCTCCGAATACGTCGGCTCAAAATAATACCAGAAAACGCCGGTGCGGAGCTGGACGTAAAACGTCGGGAAGCGGCCGCGCAGGTCGCGCACGGCCTGCGCGAGCGTCTCGCCGTCGACCGGCTCGTCGAGCACGACGCTCATGCGGAACGTGCTGTTCCAGTGCCGCTGGCTCGTCGCCGGATAGATCTTGGCGGCGTTGTCGAGCTTATACCAATGGTGATTCTGTTGATGTGATTCGCGCGCTTTCGGCATGGTTGCCTTCACTCCTCCCGCCGCGGGCAGGGCTTTGCCGCCACAGTCTGTTTTATTATATCATAGATATCCGGAGAAATCCAGAAAAGGAAAGCCGCGGGCGGCGATTTCTCCGTGCGGCGCTTATACTGTTTTTCGCCTTATATTATGTCACGCATAGTATTTTCTGTCAAGAGGCGTTTCGGCGCGCAGGCGCGCATTTGAATAAATTCTGAATACGGCGGCGGGGGAATTGAAAAATCCGCCCGGCCGGTGTATAATGTAAATGGAGAAAAATCCGCATGAGGAAGGAGGCTGCCGCGATGAGGCGGTTGATCGTTTGGCTTTTGGCCGTGTGCGCGGCGGCGGGGCTGTCGGGCTGTATGATGATGAACAGCTCCGACCTGCTGACGCTGCCCGAAATCTCGCCGGAGCACCGGCAGCTTTTGCAGCTCATCAATTCCGTCACCGCCTCGGCGAACTGGTCGACGACGAATCCGGTCGCCGGGTCGAACCGGCTGACGACGCAGTTCGTCGATTTATACAGCGACGGGATTCCGGAGGCGGCGGCGTTTTTCAGAAATCAGAAGGATTTTAAGCTGCGCGCCGTTTTATATACCAAGACGGGCAGCGCCAGCTATACCGAGCTGTGCTCGGTCGAAATGCCCGGCGAGCAGTTTCACCGCGTCGATTACGCGGATTTAGACGGCGACGGCAGCATGGAGCTGCTCGTCGGCGTCCGCTACGACACGGCGGCCATCTACGGGCTGCACGTCTATTCGATTCAGAACGGCGAGGCGGCGGAGCTGCTGGATACGACCTACACCGACTTTGCGATCTATGACCTCGACGGCGACGGCATGAACGAGGTGCTGACGGTCAACAGCGACGAGAGCGGCGTAAACGCTTACGCGGAGCTGTTCGCATACGAGGGCGCGGAGATGACGAGCTTAGGCTCGGCGCCGGTCAGCGCCGAGGTGCGCGCGCCCTCGGCCATGCGCACGGGAATGCTCAACGCCGAGATGCCCGCGGTGATCGCCGAGGGCAGCTTTACCGATTCCAGCGGCGCGGTGAAATACCTCTCCGACGTGTTCGTCTTCCGGCCGGAGCAGGGGCTTGTCAACCTCTCTTATGCAGAGCTGTTCAAACAGAGCTTTGAGACGCAGCGGACGGTTCCGCTCGCTTTTTCCGACGTGGATTTCGACGGCTTTCTGGAATTCCCGATCTCCGTCTCCTCGCCGGCGGCGGCCGTAGCCAACGCCGTCTCCGGCCAGCACGTCCGCTGGTACGGCTATACGCCGGCCGGCAACGTCGAGGCCAAGGCCGACACCTATCACGCCGCGGACGGCGCATGGTTTTTCCTGCTGCCGCCGTCGTGGCGCGACAGAGCCTACGTTCGGGACGTGGCCACGTCGGATTACCAGACCGCCGTGTTCGCCTGCGAGCGGAACGGGATGCAGTATGAGCTGATGACGCTCTATATGTTCGGCTCGGAGCTTGATATGCGCCGCTGCGACATCGACGGACTCGTCTCCGTCGCGCAGTACGGCGGCGTCTGGTACGCCGCGCTGCTGTCCGACGCGGACGGCCGCTCCCTGCCCGTGGAGATGTATCTCTCCGGCGCCGACGAGATCCGGCAGCGGCTGGTGTTTATCACCTCGGGCGGCGATTACAGGCGCGCGGCCGCGCCGAAATAGGCGCCGGATCTGCGTTTTTTGACGGATTTCCGCATGCAGAATGGATTGACGCGCGGCAGGCGCAATTCGGGAGGTACGCTTTATGACACTGTCCAACCGCCTTCTTGACGCCGGCGAGTTTTACGCCGCCGGACTGTTTGAGTTTCCCGACCGCGGGACGTTTTACCGCTACGCCAACGCGGTGCGGCGGCACTTTGAGCGCGCCGCGCTCACGCCCTATGACGGCGGGCGGCTCTATCCCTGCGGCCGCGGCGTGTACTATACGGCCGGCTCGGCCGTCCGCCCCTGCTTTTCGTATACGTTTGACTGCGACTTCCGCCGCTTGCAGGAGACCGCGCCGTTCGCAGTCGAGGCGATGCGCGGGGAATGCGGCAGGCTCCCCGGCTTTCCGAGCGGGCACACCATCGGCGGCGGCGGGTATACGCATTCGTTCATCAACTATCCGCGCATTTTGGCCGAGGGGCTCTGCGGCTACCGCGCGCGCGTCGAAGCGCTGGCCGATACGGAGTTCCGCGCCGGGCTTCTGCTCGTCCTCGACGGCATCGAGACGTACCGGCAACGCTGTGTCGCCCATCTCCGCGAGGCGGGCGCGGACGGCGCGCTTGTCGCCGCGCTGGAAGCGCTGCCCGTCCGGCCGCCGCAGACGCTCTACGAGGCGCTCGTCTGCTGGAATTTTGTCTATTACGCCGACGGCTGCGACAACATCGGCCGGCTCGACGCCAATCTCCTCCCCTACTGGCGCGGCGAGGACGCGACGGCGCTGTTCCGCGAGCTGTTTACGCATGTCGACGCCAACGACGGCTGGTCGGGCGCGCTCGGCCCCGACTGCAACGCGCTGACGATCCAGTGCATCGACGCGATTCACGGCATCCGCCGCCCGAACTTGCAGCTCCGCGTCACCGGGAACACGCCCGACGAGGTCTGGGAGGCGGTATACCGCTCGCTGGCGACGAGCTGCGGCCAGCCCGCGCTCTACAACGAAGCGCTCTTTCAGCGCGAGCTGGCAAAGCATTTCCCCGAGATCCCTGCGGAAGACCGCGCCCGCCTCTCCTTCGGCGGCTGCACGGAGACGATGCTCGAAGGCATTTCCAACGTCGGCTCCGACGACGGCGGGCTGCATACGGCGCTGGTGTTCGAGCGGTTCATGCGCGGCCCGTTCGCCGAGGGGAAATATGCGGATTTTGAAACGCTGTACCGCGATTTCTGCGCTCTGATCCGCGGCGAGGTCGTCAAAATGCTCGAAGAGGTCACCGCGTTCCGCAAAGCGCGCGCGCTGTACCGGCCGCAGCCGGTGCGGACGCTTTTCATCGACGACTGTATCGACCGCGGCCGCGACTTTAACGACGGCGGCGCGCGCTATGCGTGGAGCGTCGCCAACGTTTCGGGGTTTGTCAACGCCGTCGATTCGCTGCTCGCCATCCGGACGCTCGTCTACGAGCAGGCGCTCTACACGCCGGAAGCGTTTTTAACCGCGCTCGACGGCCGCGACGAAGAGTTTCTCGCCCGGGCGCGGCGCTGCCCCTGCTGGGGCGTCGACGACGACCGCGCCGACGCGCTGGGCGCCGATCTGGCCGAACAGATCTACACCGCGTACTCGCTGGTCGAATGCTACCCGTCCGGGAAATATTTCCCCGTCTCCAATCAGTTTACGACGACCGACTGGGCCGGCGGCATGGTCGGCGCGACGCCGGACGGCCGCGCCGCCTATACGCCGACCTGCGACTCGTTAGGCGCGGTGCACGGCAAGGATACCAAAGGCCCGACGGCGCTTTTAAACAGCGTCGCCAAGCTGCCGCTTTACCGCGTGCTCGGCACGCCGGTCATGAACCTGCGGATCTCCAAGCCGCATTTGGCGACCGTGCTGCGGCCGCTGGTCACGGCGTTTTTTGAAAAGGGCGGCATGCAGCTTCAAATCAGCTGCGTCTCCAAGGAGGATATGCTCGACGCGCTCGACCACCCCGAACGGCATGAAAATCTGATCGTGCGCATCGGCGGCTTTTCCGAATACTTCAACCGCCTCTCCCCGGCGCTCAAACAGGATATGCTCAGCCGGACGGAATACTGAGCTTTCCATAAAAAAACAGCGGCCGTGCCGCCGCGGCATGAAGCCCATCACATCAGGAGGAGCAAATGAAACGAGTTTTGATTCTGGAAGACGAGCCGGCAATCAGCGAATTCATCGAGATCAACCTCATCCGCGCCGGCTACGACGTTCTGACCGCCGGAACCGGCGAGGAGGCCCTGGCGCTCGTCGCGCGGAACGACGACATCACCGTCGCGCTTTTGGACGTCATGCTGCCCGGCATCGACGGCTTCGAGGTCTGCCGCAGAATCCGCGAGTTGGGGCGCTCCATGGGCATTATCATGCTCTCGGCGCGCTCGCAGGAGATGGACAAGGTGACGGGGCTGATGATCGGCGCCGACGACTATGTGCCGAAGCCGTTTTCACCGACGGAGCTGATCCTGCGCGTCGACGCTTTGGCGCGGCGCGTGATGTCGTCGCCGGACGTGGCGATTACGCCGATGGTCGAGGCCATCGCCTCCGGCGATTTCCGGCTCGACCTCAGAAGCCGGACGCTGACGAAAAAAGGCGCGCTCGTCGAGCTGACCCAGATCGAGTTCGTGATCATCAAATACTTTTTTGAGAACCGCAACAAGGCGCTCTCGCGCGAGGAAATCCTCAACGCCGTCTGGGGCAGCGACTATCTGGGCGAGCCGAAAATCGTCGACGTCAACATTCGCCGCCTGCGGCTGAAAATTGAAGACGATCCGGCGAACCCCGTGCGCCTGCTCTCCGTGCGCGGCTACGGGTATAAGTGGGTCGATTAGAGACAAAATGCGTGAAGGCGCGGTTTTCCGGCCGGTGAGAGCCGGTTTTCCGATTTTTGCACAGGCTGCGCCATGAAAGGGCGGTGAATGGTTTGGCACAGTTTCGCGGCATCAAGCGCCGCTGGGTTACCAATAATCTCGGGTTGATCGCGCTGATTCTGCTGGTGGCGGTGCTGGTCTTCTCGGTGACGGTCTATTATTTTCATCACAGCAATCTGGCGAGCCAGCTGGCGACGCGAGCGGACGCGAGCGCGGCGCTGTTCCAGACCTATATCAACAAGTCCGAAAACGAATTTTTCGACGGCGCGCAGCGCTACACCGCGGAATTTGTGGACAAGGACAAGATGGAGTTCGAGGTCATCGGCATCAACGGCTACGTCATCTGCTCGTCCTCCTCGTCGATCCTGACCGGCTTCCGCCCCGGGACGCCCGACGTGGCCGACGCCCTCCGCCTGCAAAAGACCGTCCCCTATACGGGCCGCGACAGCCTCACCGGCGAGCGCGTGATGTCGGTTTCCTCGCCGGTCTATCTTTCCAACGGCGAGCTGGTCGGCGCCATCCGCTATGTCACCGGCCTCTCGGCGGTCAACAAGAGCATTACCCAAATGTGCCTGTCGGCGGGCGCCGCGGTGCTGGTGATTTTTTTCTTCGTGCTGTTTTCCAACCGCTATTTTATCCGCTCGATCGTCAACCCCATCCGCGAGATCAATGAGACGACCAAGCGCATCGCCGCCGGGGAATACGGGATCGCCATCGAAAAAAAGTTTGACGACGAGATCGGCGAGCTCGCCGACTCGATCAACTTCATGTCCAGCGAGACGCAGCGCAGCATCATGATCAAAAACGACTTCATCTCCTCGGTGTCGCACGAGCTGCGCACGCCGCTGACCGCCATCAACGGCTGGGCGGAAACGCTGCTCCACTCCGAGGGTCTCGATAAATTGGAACAGCGCGGCCTGTCGGTGATCCTGCGCGAGTCCAACCATCTGCGCGAAATGGTCGAGGAGCTGCTCGACTTTTCGCGCATCGAATCCGGCCGCCTCGTCATCAACCGCGCCCAGATCGACATCAAGGCCGAATTGGAGGACACCATCATCATGTTCGAGCAGCGGTTGGAGCAGGACAAGCTGCACGTCGTCTATACCGACCGCTGCGGCAGCGAGGTGATGATCCACGGCGACCGCTCGCGGCTGCGGCAGGTGTTTGTCAACATCATCGACAACGCCCGCAAGTATTCGCCGCCGAACGAAACCATCGACATCTCTATTGAGCGGCGCGGCGACCTTGTCGCCGTCGTCATCGCCGACCACGGGGCGGGGATCTCGGCGGTCGACCTGCCGCATGTCAAGCAGAAATTCTATAAGGGCAGCGCCAATAAGCCGGGCAGCGGCATCGGCCTCGCGGTCAGCGACGAGATCGTCCAGATGCACGGGGGCGAGCTGCTCATCGAAAGCGAGGAGGGCGCGGGCACGGCCGTCACCATCCTGCTCCCCGCCGACGGCAAAAAATAGCGGCGCGCCGAAGGCCCTGCCTTTCGGGCGGCTTTGGTGCTTAGCAGGCGGCGGCTTTGTGTCCTATCCGGCAACGGTTTTTATCCCTGCCCGACGGCGGCTTTGTGTCCGCCGGCGCGCGGGAAAGGCGTTTTTATTCAAACCCCGGCGAAAGCCGAAGCGGTTTTTTCTCAATCATCCTTTTACTACTTGAAAACTTCAAAGGAGCTGAACCAGTGGGCGGATTTTTCGGAGTGGCCTCAAAAAACGATTGCGTATTCGATCTTTTTTTCGGCACGGACTATCATTCACATTTAGGAACCCGGCGCGGCGGCATGGCGGTTTACGGGGAGGGCGGGTTTCAGCGCGCCATCCACAACATCGAAAACTCGCCGTTCCGCACCAAATTTGAGCACGATATCGACGAAATGAAGGGAAATCTCGGCATCGGCTGTATCTCTGACAACGAGCCCCAGCCTCTGCTCGTCCGCTCTCATCTCGGCAATTTCGCCATCACCACGGTCGGCCGCATCAACAATATCGCCGAGCTTGTCCAGCGCGCCTTTACCGAGGGAACGACGCATTTTCTGGAAATGAGCGGCGGCGACATCAATCCCACGGAGCTGACCGCGGCGCTCATCAACCGCGGCAATTCCATCCCCGAGGGCATCCGCTACGCGCAGGAGCTCATCGACGGCTCGATGTCCATGCTCATCCTCACGCCCGACGGCATCTACGCCGCCCGCGACCGGCTCGGCAGGACGCCTGTGGTGATCGGCAAAAAGGACGGGGCCTTCTGCGCCTCGTTTGAATCGTTTGCCTATCTCAACCTCGGCTATGAGGACTGCCGCGAATTAGGCCCCGGCGAGATCGACTTTTTAACGCCGGAATCGGCCGAAATCGTCGTGCCGCCGTCGGAGGAGATGAAGATCTGCACCTTCCTGTGGGTCTATTACGGGTATCCGTCCTCCTCCTATGAGGGCATGAACGTCGAAAACATGCGCTACAACTGCGGCGACCGGCTGGCTTTGCGCGACAGCGCCGACGGCATCGGCGCGGACAGCGTCGCGGGCGTCCCCGATTCGGGCACGGCGCACGCCATCGGCTATGCCAACCGGTCTAGCATCCCCTTTTCGCGCCC